>Ga0066903_100001235_pt1 | contig 18310 bp, 10 predicted proteins | sample PanSoiMetaGPlot1_FD_67491 | JGI IMG/M metagenome (GOLD analysis project Ga0066903, IMG submission 67491) | Tropical forest soil microbial communities from Panama analyzed to predict greenhouse gas emissions - Panama Soil - Plot 1 (version 2) | ecosystem: Environmental > Terrestrial > Soil >... | reverse complement strand
GATCGCTGAGTGGGCGTGCGGACTGAAATACGAAGACCTTTCGCCGGAGGCGATCCAGGCAGCGAAATTGTTCTGGTTCGATTCCATCGGCTGCGCGCTAGGCGGCAGTCAACAGGAGGACGCCAGGATTTTACTGAAGCATTACCGTGCGACTGGAGGTAATGGCAAGGCCACCGCATTTGTTTCCGGCTTCAAGACAAATCCGGTCGATGCAGCGTTCATGAATGGTCACATGATTCGGGCCATGGATTACAACGACATCTATTGGAAAGCCGATCCATGTCATCCGAGCGACCTCATCGCTGCGCCACTCGCGCTTTGTGAAAGCGAAGGTTTAAGCGGAAAGGATTTAATTCTTGCGACGATCATCGCCTACGAAATCGAAATGCGTCTTTGCGAAATCGGACACCCTGGCGTTCGCGAATATGGCTGGCATCACGCCACATTGAGCGCGTTCGCCGCGCCGGTTGCGGCGGGCCGCGTTCTGAATCTCACGCCGGAACAAATGGTGTCGGCGATTGGGATCAGCGCGTCGCGAACATTTTGCCCAGGGGCGGTGACGGCGGGCAAACTGACCAACATGAAAAACACTGTTGATCCCTGGGCTGGACGCATGGGAGCGGAGAGCGCGCTCCTTGCTCGAGAAGGATTCTCCGGCCCTGAGCACATTATCGATGGCAAGGAAGGATTGTTCGCCGTGTTCAGCCACGTGCAATACAAGGGACAGCCTGCAAGTTTCGACGGCGAAGGGTTGGTCAAGGATTTGCCGGCATCACCGAAGTCGCACTACCGCATCCTCGATTGCGGAATGAAGAGTTTCCCGATCGAAGCGCTCAGTCACGCGCCGCTCACCGCCATGATGAAGACCCTGAAAGAACACAACCTCAAAGCAGACGAGGTGAAGGAAATCAAAGTCGAAGTGATCGCACGCGCCGCGGATATTCTTGGCGATCCACACAAGTATCGCCCTACATCAAAAGAAACCGCTGATCATTCCCTGCCCTATTGCATGGCAGTCGGGCTGATGGACGGAATGGTAACACCGTTGCAATTCAAAGAAGAACGTGTCCTCGACAAATCGCTCATCCCGATCATGGACAAGATCAAAGTTGTGGCGAACGAGGAATTCGAAGCGCTCTTTCCTAAGTTCCAGCCGAGCCGCGTGACCATCACAACCAACGACGGCAAATCACAGTCGGCTCGCGTCGACGTGCCCAAAGGCGATCCGCGCGATCCAATGACCGAGGAAGAAATCGCAGTGAAATTCACTGCGCTGGGCGGCGATGTCATTGGCAAAGAACAATGCGAAAATTTGCGGCACTGCATCATGAACATCGACACCGCGAAGAAAGTCGATGAGCTGTTGGAACTAACGGTCGCGCGCTGACTTGTAGCCACCGGCCTGTGGCCGGTTAAGACGATGCTACCAAAGACGGCCCATCAGGGCCGTAGCTACAGGACTAGACCGTTCCGCTGCCCTCGCCTGAGCCGAATTGAATTCCCTGCGCAAGCGGTAGCTCGGTTGAGAAATTGATCGTGTTCGTCTGGCGGCGCATATAGCTCTTCCAGCAATCGCTGCCGCTCTCGCGGCCGCCGCCGGTATTCTTTTCCCCGCCGAACGCGCCGCCGATCTCCGCGCCGCTGGTACCCGTATTCACGTTTGCAATCCCGCAATCACTTCCGACAGCGCTCACGAATTTCTCAGCTTCGCGCACGTCATTCGTAAAAATCGATGAGGTCAATCCCTGCGGCACACCGTTCTGGATTGCGATCGCTTCGTCGAAATCGTGATAGGTCAGCAAGTAAAGCAGTGGACCGAACGTCTCGTGCTTCACGATTTCGAAATGCGGTTTCGCGGTCGCCAGGCACGGTTTCATGTAGCAACCGCCGGGCACCGTGAGTCGCTCGCCGCCATACAAGACTTCGCCGCCTTCATCTTTGAGTCGCTGGATCGAATCATGAACTGCGTCGACTGCGCCTTTGTCGATCAGCGGTCCCATCACGGTCTTGCGATCGAGAGGATTTCCGATTAGCAGACTGTTGTAAGCGGTCAGCAGCTTATCGCGAACTTTCGATGCAACGGATTCGTGCATGATCACTCGCCTGGTGGAAGTGCAACGCTGGCCAGCTGTGCCTACGGCACCGAAAAAGATCGATTGCGTAGCCATATCAATGTCGGCGCTCGGCGCGACGATGAGCGCGTTGTTACCCCCAAGTTCTAGAACCGTTCGCCCCAGCCGACCATTAACAGCTTTGGCTACATTGAATCCCATATTGGTCGAGCCTGTAGCTGAAACCAATGGAATCCGGTAATCGTCGGACAATTTCTGACCAACCGTTTTGCGGTCGCCCATCAGCAGAGTAAAAATCGCTGGATCAGCTCCAGTCTCACGACAAACGCGCTCGCAAATTTTTGTCACGGCAATGGCTGTGAGCGGCGTTTTTTCTGACGGTTTCCAAACCGTTGCGTCGCCACAGACTGCTGCGAGAGCAGCGTTCCACGACCACACCGCCACAGGAAAATTAAACGCACTGATCACGGCGATAACGCCGAGCGGATGCCATTGCTCCATCAGGCGGTGACTCGGTCGTTCCGATTGAATCGTCAGGCCATACAGCATGCGCGACTGACCGACCGCGAAGTCGCAGATGTCGATCATCTCCTGCACTTCGCCTTCGCCTTCAGCGATGATTTTTCCGGTCTCCAAAGTGACAAGCTGGCCGAGCTCGTGTTTTAGGTCGCGCAATGCGTTACCAAGACGGCGAACAGTTTCGCCGCGCACCGGACCCGGAGTTGTGCGCCATTTCAAAAACGCTTCCTGTGCGCGCGAGATTGCCTTGTCGTAATCATCGTCCGAAGCCGTACGCACACTTGCGAGTCGCCGTCCATCAATCGGCGAGAGCTTGTCGATCTTCGCACCGCCGCCGCGCCATTCACCGTCAAAGACGCCATCGTTTACGTCAGTAAGACCAAGTTTTTCAAGAACGCCCTGCATATCCGTTTTAACGCTTAACGGTTCGACCCTTCAACGTGTTACTTGCTTCGTTTTTTGCAAAATTTCCGCATCGCATCCATCGCCTCATCGATCACTTGCCCTGTGATATCGAGCGGAGGGCGAAACCGGATTGAATTCTCACCGGAGCGAAGCGTCAGCACGCCGAGATCGAAAAAGCCCTTCCAAAATTCCTCGCGTGTTTTCGCGTCGGGAAGATCGAAAGCCAGGAACAATCCCCTGCCGCGCGCGGCGGTAATCATCGGCTCTTCACGTTGGAGTTCGCGCAGTTGCTCCAAAAAATACCCGCCGACTTTTTCTGCGTTCTCCACCAGATTCTCCTTTTCGATGACGCGGAGAAAATGAGTCGAGCGCACCATATCGGTGAAATTTCCGCCCCAGGTCGAGTTCAACCGGCTGGATAAACGAAACGCGTTGTCTTTCACTTCATCGATACGCGGCCCAGCCATCACTCCGCAAACCTGCGCTTTTTTCCCAAACGCCGTCAGATCGGGCAAAACCTTGAAATGTTCGCAGCACCAGTTCCGACCCGTCGCACCCATGCCGCATTGCACCTCGTCGAAGATGAGGAGAATATCGCTTTCGTCGCAAATCTTTCGCAGTTTCTGCAGCCATTCGCCGCGGAAATGGTTGTCACCTCCCTCGCCCTGGATTGGCTCGATGATGATGGCGCAGATGTCGATGTTACTCTGGTCGATGAAGTCCCGGATTTCGCGTTCGGCCTTCTCTTCGCGCGCAATCACATCCGCTTCGCGCTCCGATTCCGGTAGTGAAAAATCGATGCGCGGACACGAAACACGCGGCCAATCGAATTTCGCAAACAAATCCGTCTTGCGCGGATCGGTGTTCGTGAGGCTCATGGTGTAGCCACTGCGCCCGTGAAAAGCGCGGCGAAAATGCAAGACCTGCGTTCCGCGCTCGCCTTTGCCCGCGGCCATGTTCTTGCGCACTTTCCAGTCCATCGCCGCCTTCAGACAATTCTCGACCGCCAACGCGCCGCCCTCGATGAAAAGGTAGCGCTCCAGCGGCGGCAAACCGACAACGCGCTCAAAGGTCTCGACAAATTCCGCGTAGCCTTTCGAGTAAACATCCGAGTTCGCGATTTTGACTTTCGCCGCGCGTAGCAGATCGCGCTTCACTGCAGGATCATCAAAGTGCGGATGATTGAATCCGATCGGCATCGACCCGAAAAATCCGTAGAGATCAATGAGCCGTTTTCCAGAGACGGCGTTGTATAAATAAGAGCCACGACTTTTGTCGAGATCGACTACGACCTTGAAACCATCTAGCAAAACATGCTGCTCGATCGTTTCGAGAACTTTCGACGGCGCTAATTCTTTTTGTTTTTCGCTCTTTGTGGTGCGGCTTCGAGATGAAGCCGCCTCCGTGAGCACGGGCGGCATACTCATTGTTGAGATTAGCCGTGACGAAATGATTGGTCAACCGAAGTAGGGCGATTGACCTGAATCGCCAAACGTTTCAGGTGAACCGCCGCGACCTTTACACGATGCCGTCGCGCAAGAGCTCGTGTTTTCCGGCTAACAAATCCTGCACCAGAGCGTAACCGCGTCTGTCCACGTTGCGCATTGTGCCCGCAAAATGATGATCGATTCTAGTTGCCGCGGAGCGGCAGAAATAATCTGCAACAGCGAGAATTTCGTCAGCAGGTTTCCCCTGGCCTAGAAGCCATTGCGCGTAAGAACACGTGGCGCTGATCGCAAACAGTTCCGTCGCGACGCCAACGAAACGCGAAAGCAACAGTTGTTCACGATCGAGTTTCGGTCCAAAACGCGCCATGGCGTGAAACAAACCGCGCGCCAATCGCTTGCTTGTGCGCGCGGCGTAATCAACGTGACCGCGCAACGTCGCATGCAAATTTTCAATGTTGCCCGCGCCGTTCATTAACCACTGACGCGGATACCAACCGGCATAAAACTTTCCGGAACTAAGAACCGCCTTCGCGCGCTCCGACATCTGCAACTGGGTATTGAAAATCGCGCCGCCGACTTTCAAGTGAGGATCGAGCGCTTCACGGGCGATGAACAACCGCATAATTTCGCTTGAGCCTTCGAAAATCGTGTTCACGCGGCAATCCCGCAGAAATCTTTCGACCGCGATCGGCGGCTCGCCTCGTCCGGCCAGCGATTGCGCGGTCTCATAGCCGCGGCCGCCGCGCACTTGCATCGCATCGTCTGCGATTCTCCAGGTGGTTTCGGTTGCCCACATTTTGCACATGGCCGTTTCAATTCGCAGGTCGCCGGTTTTCCGATCAAGCAGCGACGAGGTAAGAAAGGTCATCGCTTCCATGGCGAAAACGTTACCGGCCATCTCAGCAATTTTTCCGGCGATGGCGGCATGTTTGCCGATCGGCACGCCCCACTGAATTCGTTCGCTCGCCCATTCACGCGAAATTTCGAGCAATCGTTTGGAAAGGCCGACGCACGCGGCGGGCAACGTGAGCCTCCCCGTGTTCAACGTGGTAAGGGCGACCCTGAGTCCGGCGCCCTCCTTTGAGATGATATTCTCGCGCGGCACTCGCACGTCGGTAAACTTCACCACCGCGTTGTAAAGCGCGCGCAGCCCCATGAACCGGCAGCGATAGGTAATCTCCAGGCCCGGCGTATCGACATCGACAATGAACGCCGTGATTTGTTTGCGTTCCTTGCCGCCCACGATCTTCGACGGCGTGCGCGCCATCACCACGAGCACGCCTGCCTTTACGCCATTCGTGCACCAGAGCTTTTCTCCGTTTAGAACAAACTCACTTCCGTCCGGAGTTGGCTCAGCGCGAAGGCTCATCGTCGCCGGATCAGAGCCCGCATGTCGCTCCGTCAACGCAAATGCTGAGATTTCTCCGCCGGCAACGCGCGGAAGATATTTTTGTTTCTGCTCTTCTGTGCCGAACAGGAGCAACGGTTGCGCGACTCCGATGGATTGATGCGCGGAAACGAGCGCAGCCACGTTTCCATCCCAACTTCCAAGCAACACCGCGGCCCGACCGTAATTGGATTGTGACAGACCGAGTCCGCCATATTTCGTCGGCACTTTGATTCCAAATGCGCCAAGTTCGGCAAGCCCCTTGAAATTTTCCGGCGGAATTTCACCGGTGCGATCGATCTCATCGGGATCGACGTGCTCGCGCAAATAAGTTTCCAGCTTTTGCAAAAATTCTTCGCCGGCCGCGCGGTCTTCAGAGCTCTGCGCGGGATACGGGTAAATTCGATCGAAATCGTAACGGCCGACGAAAAGGTTGCTGGCGAAACTGCCGCGGTCCTCAAGCGGATCGCGCGCCGCTTCCGCCAGCTCGAGCGCTTCCCGCTGCCCTTTCGCCATCTTCGACGTGTCGATGGCCGTGGGCAGCGGCTTTTCAGCTTTCGCGCTGGTTTCTTCAGTCTCGCGACCGGGGGATTTTTCCGGAGCTTCGAGTGGTGATTGCATGTGGATCCGTCATTCCGAGCGCTTCGACTTCGCTCGACATGACAAGGCGGTTTTACGATTCATAAAATTTCGTTCCGTCGCGGGCGTGCTTCTTCAATATCTCGCACGGCAAGAATTTCTCCTCAGTCTGCGCCAGCCGTTCCAGTTCATTGACGACTTTTTTAATTCCAAAATGATCCGCGAACCGCAGCGGCCCTCCGCGGAATGGCGCAAAACCCGTCCCCAAAATCATCCCGTAGTCCGCGTCCTCGGGCGAAGCGACAACATTTTCCTCTACGCAGCGCGCAGCTTCGTTGACCATCAGGAAGATCAATCGGTGCGCCAGGCTTTCTTCGTTCAACCTTAGCCGGGGATCGCGATGCTGGTCCGGTGGTATGTTTGGTCCCTCGGCGCCTTCGGGCTCGCCGTGCAACGCCCCCCGCCATTGCGCGAGCGATTCGCTAGGCGTCTGCGTTTTGCCTTCGTATTTATAAAAGCCGCCTCCTGTCTTGCGGCCAAGCATCCCGCCGTCGCGCAACCAGAGAAGAACCGCGGAAACGTGGTCGCGCCGTCCGTAGGCTTCTTCCAGTGTATTGCCAATATCAATGGTAATATCGACGCCAATTTCATCGATTAATCGCAGCGGCCCCATTGGCATGCCCCATTGCACCAGCGCATTGTCGATCTTCTCCGCTCGCACACCGCTTTCGAAAAGTTCGGCCGCCTCAAGCAAGTACGGAAACAAAGTGCGGTTGACCAGAAACCCCGGGCTGTCGCGCACAATCACGGGCAGTTTTCCAACTTGTCGAACAAAAGCGACGCCGCGCTCGCGCGTGTCGTCTGATGTTTGCTTCGCAATCACTACTTCCACCAGTTTCATTCGACTGACGGGATTGAAAAAATGAAGGCCAATCACGTGCTCGGGTGAAACCGTGGCGTCGGCAAGCCTGCCAACTGGAAGGGCCGAGGTATTTGTGGCAACGATGGTTTTCGGACCGGCCTGCATTCCCAGCTTGCAAAAGATTTCTTTTTTTATCTCAAATTTTTCCGAAGCAGCCTCGATAATGAATTGCACATCGCGCAATTCCATCGGCGCGGTGGAGGCCACAATCCGCGCGCGGCCCGCTTTTGCTTTTTCGTCAGTCATTAGGCCGCGTTTTACTGCATCGGCGTAGGTTTTCTCGATGTTCGCAAGGCCGCGATCGAGCTGCTCACGTGCGATGTCGCGAAGGATGACGGTGATGCCCCGCGAGCTAAGCCATTGCGCGATACCTGAACCCATTACACCTGCGCCTATGACCGCGGCGTGGACCACTTTCTCTTGCGGTGTTTTTGACGTTCCTTTCTTGTACTTTTCGGCGAGGAAGAAGTTGCGAATCAGGTTCCGGGTCGATTCCGATTTGCCGAGATCGACAATCGCATCCAACTCCGCTCGCAGCGATTCGTCCTGGGAAATCGACAGAGTCTTATTGATGATTTCGCCGGCCCGTTGTGGTGCAGCATTACCGTGTTCTTTCGGGGGGCGGGATTCCTGCGACGTCGCGCTCGCTCGCCGCTCCATTTTGCGTTTTCCGGCATTCAATTTTTTTCGCGCCGCATCCAGAAGTTTATCCCGGGAAACAACTTCATCGACCAGACCCAGGTCCATGGCTTCCCGCGCCGAATAAAGTTTGCCCTTTGCAATCACTTCCGCGGCTTTATCAACCCCAATCAATCGCGGCAGCCGCGTGCACCCGCCCCAGGCAGGGATAAGGCCCAGCGTGGTTTCGGGCAATCCGATCCGTGTCGCAGAGTCATCCGAAGCAATGCGATAATCGCACGCTAACGCAACCTCATAGCCGCCTCCAGCGGATGCGCCGTGAATCGCCGCGACTGTCGGAATTTTAAGTTCCGCGAGCCGATTAAAGAGGTTCTGCCCCCGCGCAATAAATGCGCGCATCTCCAGAGTTTGCGCGTGTTTTAACAGCGTCTTTAAATCCGCACCGGCAACGAAAATAGATTTTTTCGCCGACGCAATGATCAGGCCTCGCAACGAGACATCATTCTCAACGAAATCGAGATGTTCATTCAACTCGTCGAGCGTGGCTGCATCGAAGATGTTCGCGCCAGATTCCGGGCGATCAAAAGCAAGCAAGCAAACCTGATCCTCGGCGATTTCGCGCCGGATCAGTGGACCTGTGGCAATTGCAGGCATGGAATTATCTTGGCTCTTTTTCGCGCAATTCCAAGCAGAGAGGAAGTCCCCACTGGTAAAGACGACAGCTAGAGACTCCTCGACTTCGCTTGGAATGACAAGAGCCAGTTTCCGGCAAATGCCAAGCGGAGAAGAAGAACTAAAGAGTTACAACGTAAAAAGGTTACGATGTTTAGTCTGGCTGCCATTCACCTTGTGACTTTTGTAACTTTTTAGCTGCCGCCCCGCGCGCCATTGCTTTAGGTCAGCGCGAGTGTTAGAAACGCCGACATGGTCGGCAATCTCCTCGCGCCGGAAATCAAGAGCATGATCGACGCCCGCGATTTCGGCGCATTGCGCGAGTTGTTTCGCGAGTGGCCGCCGGCGGACGTGGCAGAAGTGATTCTCGACCTGCCCGAAGATGAGCAAGTAATCATCTTTCGCGTTTTGCCAGCCGCGCTAGCAGCGGACGTCTTCGAATACATCGGGATCGAGGAACAGCAGAAATTGCTACGCGCGATGGCGCACGAGCAAGTTGTAGCGATTCTAAATGAAATGTCGCCGGACGATCGGACGGCGCTGCTCGAGGAATTGCCGAGCGCTGCCGCGCGACAGTTGATTCGGTTACTTACGCCCGAGGAGCGCCGCGTAGCCACGGCGCTGCTCGGTTATCCGGAATATAGCGTTGGCCGGTTGATGACGCCGGACTTCATTGCGGTGAAGGAAGATTGGACGGTACAACAGGTGCTCGATTACGTGCGCCAGTACGGGCGCGATAGCGAGACGCTAACCTTTGTATACGTCGTCGATGACCAGGGGAAACTGACCGATGACGTGCGCATGCGCGAGTTTCTACTCCGGCCCCTTACAACGAAGGTGAGCGAATTTCGCGATAAGACCCTTGTGGCATTGAATGTGAACGATTCGCAGCAAGACGCGCTGAATATTTTCCGGAGGTATGACCGCCCCGCACTGCCGGTGGTTGATTCAAGTGGCGTGCTGGTCGGTATCGTAACAGCCGACGACATGCTGGACGTGGCCGAAGAAGAAGCCACCGAGGACATACAAAAGATTGGGGGTATGGAAGCGCTCGATGAGCCGTACACGACAATCCCGTTTGTGCGAATGGTAAAGAAACGCGCCACGTGGCTGATCATTCTCTTTCTTGGCGAAATGCTGACCGCCACTGCGATGCAGGGATATAATAGCGAGATCGAAAGGGCGGCAATCCTAGCGATGTTTCTGCCGTTAATCATTTCCAGCGGCGGCAACTCGGGATCGCAGGCCACCACGCTCGTGATCCGCGCAATGGCTCTCGGCGAATTACGTCTGCGGGACTGGTTTCGCGTTGTCCGAAAAGAATTACTCTCGGGATTGGCGCTCGGCCTGATTCTAGGCACGATCGGTTTCTTCCGAATCTCGCTTTGGCAATACTTACACATCTTCGACTACGGTAAGTATCATTGGCTGGTCGCTATTACCGTCGGTGTCGCGTTAGTCGGAGTAGTGCTGTGGGGAACGATAAGCGGTGCAATGCTGCCATTTTTGCTGCGCCGAGTCGGCCTCGATCCTGCAGCGTCATCCGCGCCATTCGTCGCGACATTAGTCGATGTAACGGGGTTGGTAATCTATTTCAACGTGGCGCTCATCATTCTGCGCGGCACGCTGCTCTAAGGAGATGGCCGTCAGCGCCAGCTATTTCAGAGATCGCCAGGGTGACCGACCCCGGCCTACAGTTTATCCAGATCTTCGATCACCTTTTGCATGCCGGTCACCACGAGCGTAAACCGGTCGTAGTCAAGCTTGTCGGGCGTGTCGTTGGCTGAATGATAGTACGGATAACGAAACGGCGCAGTGTCGGTGACCATAATGCCGGGGTAACCGTGTCGCCAGAACGAGCGTTGGTCTGACCAACTTACCCCGGGGATGAACGAAGGAAGCGCCGCTCCTTCCGATGGAATCTTTGCGTGTTTGCGAAAAAGCGCGACAGCACGACGCAGCAGCACTCCGGAGTGCATGTTGCCCACAAATCCTATGAAGTTCCCGACTTTCGGATAAAAAATTCCCAGTCCCGGCGACGGGTAAGTTTGTGAATTCGGCGCATCGGAAAAATATCCGATCGTCTCAAGACTAATCATGACTGGGATTTTGTCTCCGCGGGCTTTGCATCTGCTCGCATAAATAGAGCTTCCCATTTCATCTGATAAAAAATACGGCGGCTCTTCGTTTACAAACGCGACAAAGCGCAGCGTGTGTTTTCCCAAATGTCCCGCGATCCTTCGCGCCTGCGCCAGCATCGCGGCGACTCCGCTCCCGTTGTCATTCGCACCCGGCGAACCAAACACTGAATCGTAATGTGCGCCGATCAAAATAATCTCGGGACTGGCACCCTTAATTTCCGCCTCGATATTGTGGCAGGATTGCCCGCGTATTTCATAAGTATCCCGCCGTGGACGAAGCCCGGCGCCCGAAAAAGAATTCTCGATGAAATCGGCGGCAGCATTCAGTTGGGGATAGTGCCACATGTTTCGCTCGCCGATTTCCCCGGCGAGCTTTTCGACATCGGCACGAAGTTCTTCACGCAAAGTAACTTCATCACGTGAGAGCGGCGCAGAATTTGAAATGTTTTTGCCGGGCATCCTCATTCCAAACCACCAGAGTAACGCAATTATCGCGGCTACAGCGAGAGCAACGCGAAGTGCGCTGAAGAGGACGCGTCTGAGGCTCACGCAATCTTTCTTCGAAATCGCAAGGCGCAGAGAGCAAAAAGCAGGTTCGACATCACAATGAGAACCAAAAGGTTCTGCCAGTATTCGAAGAGATTTGCTCCCCGCAAAATGATGGCGCGCATCAGCGCGATGAAATAAGTCGTGGGAAAGAGCGTGCCAAGCGCATAAAAAATCCACGGCATGGTTTCACGCGGAAAAATAAAACCGGAAAAGAAAACGCTGGGCAGCAGAAACACCATCGACATCTGCAGCGCTTGCATTTGGTTCTCGGCAAAGGTCCCGATGAGCAAACCGAGACTGAGCAACGCAAAGACATACACCAATGTCGAAAACAGCATCGACGCGATATTGCCCTCGATAGGAACGAAAAACACAAACCGCATAACCAGAAATAGGACCACAGCCATCGCCATTCCAATGCACAAATACGGAACCAGCTTGCCAAGCATAAGACCCGCGGAGCTTAGCGGACTGACGAGCAATTGCTCGAGTGTGCCGCGTTCGCGTTCGCGTACCAGCGCCATGGCAGTGGCGACTGTGGTCCCGATTTGCAAGACAATGCCGATGACGCCCGGCACATAAAAGTTCGGAGCACGCATTGCAGGGTTGTAAAGCATCTGTGGCCGAATATCGATCGGCACCCCCTGGCGGCCCGTCTCGCGCATAAGCGATTCCACTGACTGCGTCAACGCGACGCCGAGTCCTGTGTTAAGAGCTTGCAGGGCTGTCGTAGAATTAGAGCCATCCACAAGCAACTGCACCTGCGCAGAGTGGCCGGCATTGAGTTCACGGGTGAAGTTCGGTGGAATGTCCAATGCAGCGTAAGCGCGGCCTTTGCGCATTTCGCTCTGTAGTTGGTCGAGACTTTGCACCTCTCCCACCACGCGAAACGTCTCCGTGTTCACAAAGCGATCGATCAACTGACGGCTCTCGACGCTGCGATCCTCGTTCAGAATCAGCATCGCCATGTGTTTCACGTCGTTGTCGAGTGCGTAACCGAACGCAACCATCTCGATCAACGGCGGAAAAAACATGAAGAAAAGCGTCATCGGATCGCGCCAGACGATGATGAATTCCTTGAAGAGAATTGCTCCGAGTCCGCGAAAGAATTTGTGTTTCATCCTGACATCAAGCCGCTTTTTGTTGCCCCGCAGCGTGCTTGGCCGAAAGCTCGACGAACACGTCCTCCAGTGAAGGACCGATTTCATGAATCTCGGGATGGGTTACGCCAACTTTGCGCAGCTGTTCTTCGATCTGGGTGCGCTTGACGTCTTCATCGACCAGCAAATGCATTGATTGGCCAAAGACAGTCGCGGTGCGGACGCCTCGCATCTGGCGCATGGTTTGCAACGCCGTCGTCACATGATCGCAAGTCACGTCGAGCCGGCGTGTTCCGGGCGGATTTACCTCTGGAAGTTTCTTCAATTCATCCGGCTCGCCACATATGATCAACTTCGACAGATAAATATAACCCACGTGATCACACCGCTCCGCTTCGACCATGTAATGGGTCGTCACGAATAACGTCATGCCTTTCCCGGCGAATTCGAAAAGCAAATCCCACAGTTCGCGGCGCGCGACTGGATCGATGCCAGCCGTTGGCTCGTCGAGAAAAAGAACGGTCGGCCTGTGCATGAGCGAGCAAGCCATGGCCAGACGTTGCCGCCAGCCGCCGGAAAGCTGAGACGCTCGCCTGTCGATGTATGGCTCCAGGTGCGTCGTTGCGATCATCTCGTCGCGACGCTGATTTAATTCGTGACCGCATAAACCGTAAAGTTTTCCTGCAAAAATGAGGTTCTCATTAACCGTTAACTCGTCGTAGAGCGAAAATTTCTGCGACATGTAGCCGATCATCTCTTTGATCGGTTCGATATCTCGCACAACGTCGTGGCCACCAATGCGAGCAGTTCCGTCGGTTGGCTCCAGAATTCCGCACAACATCCGGATCATGGTTGTTTTTCCAGAACCGTTCGGGCCAAGAAACCCAAAGATCGATCCTTTTCCGACAGAAAACGAAACGTGATCGACAGCCGTGAATGTGCCGAAGCGTTTCGTCAGGCCTTCCACTTCGATCATCGGCTCACTCATAACAAAATGAAATCATGCGTGGACCGGCTTGTCCCCAAGCCGATGGCTAGGGCCCACGACAACGCGTTGAGGACAAACTGATCAACCTACGCTTCACACGGCGTTGAACCGTTTAGCATCAAACACTTAGGCAGACTACTCATTTCCGGGTTACAATCGAAATCTCATATTGGTCGCGCCATCGCCTACCAATTATCATTGTCGCCTATGAAGCGACAACAGCAACAAAGCAAACCAAAAAGTAAACGGGATGAAGTATGGAAGAAGATCAAGGGTGTGACCGGGCTTTACCAGTATCGCTCGAGCGGCACGTTTTTTGCGAACGTCCGTAAGAGCGGGAAGCTCCATACCGAATCGCTCCACACTAAAGATGGCCAGACGGCTCGGAGGCTGTTGCGTGATTTCAAGGCGCGGCTGGACAGAACGGATGCGCGCTTCGGCAAGATTTCGTTCGTGGACTGGCTGGAGCAGCATTACCAGCCGGCGCTCAAAGGCGCGGAGAGCACGTTGACTGGCAAAGCGCGCATCATCGGCCGGGTGAAAGAGACCTGGGTGGCCGCGCGCACCTTGCCGATGGCTGACCTGAAACCGTCCCAAGTTGAACGCTGGCTCAATGAGCAATACGGCAATTGGACGGCGGGCACCTTCAACGGCGCGCTGACTGTGATTCGTGACGCTTTGGAGCGAGCCGTTCAAGACCGAGCGCTGCTGCAAAACCCTGCTGCGCAATTGAAATACGCAAAACGCGCACGACCAGTTCGGTTGACGCCATCTTGGGAAGAATTCTGTTGCATCGTTCGTGACGTTAGGAGCCAGCGCTTCAATGCCACCAGCCAAGAGTCCGCCGACTTCATCGAAGCGTGCAGAATGTTGGGACTCGGCCAAGCGGAATTGGCTGGGATGAAACGGGAGCACGTCGATTTGGAAGCGGGCCGAGTGCTGGTGTTTCGGAAAAAAACTCGGACTCCATTCTTCATCCCGCTGTATCCGCAAGCCCGCGCGTTAGTGACGCGGTTATGCCAAAACAAGCGCCATCATGAACGGCTTTTTGAGATCGACCAAGCCAGACGTGCTTTGCGCAACGCTTGCAAACGATTGGGCTACCCGATGTATTCGCATCGAGCGCTGCGCCGGTGCTTTATCGTCAGGTGTTTGGAATTGGGCATCGACGCGAAAACGGTCAGCGAATTTCAAGGCCACGTAGATGGCGGCGTGCTGGTCATGCAAGTTTACTCGCACGTCCGGCCAGCGCACGCGCAAAGAATGGCGCAACTGCTGACGGTTGAACAACCGCCGAACGTGATTCAACTGGAAGCGGGCGAAAACCAAGCGAGCGTAAGCGCATAGCCCTCTGGACGGACACGCAAATTTGAATTTGACGCACATCTGCCCGCGCATGATAAAGTGGCCATAGGAGTTTGAGTCGGCGACGCTCTTTGGCTTTGGCTTCACAACTGTAGTCACCGGCACGCGGTAAACGACTCAACTCTTCCGCCGCCGTTCTTATGCCAGCACAAGAACGGCGGCTTTTTTGTGTTTTAACAGCGGGGTCTGGGCATAGAACAACAACGATAACTTCATCAAGATAAAAAAAGTTGAACACGCCTGACGCTTTGACTTATCATCATGATCGTGAAGTCAAAACAAAGAGTGTTGATCACATCGCGACAAAACGATGCGATGAGCGCTTCGTTTTATTCTTCATGCGCAGATCGGCGCTTGGCCTTTGAAGCACACGCGCCGGAGAGCCCCTTCGCGGAAGTAGCCCGTGTCACAAGTGTGGCACGCATTGCGCGGAAGTGACTGGGGAGAGGGAGCTGCGGAGTGAAGCCGGATGCGGCGCTCCCAAGCCTCTTTTTGAGGCGAGAGGTGGAAGACCTCTCATAATCCCACCGGTTGCTGTGTAGCATAAGCCGCAGCGTGATGTAGCCATGCCAAGACCGGAAGCGAGCCAGCGTGAGTAGCTTAGGTGCAAGGACGCTTTTTCAGGTTCGTTAAACCACGCGAGAGCGGGACAGTTAGCTTCTCTCTCGGCGAAGGACAGGTAGGATGCAGGGCTTGCCGGACGGCAAGAGCGTGAGTGGCTGGGTGACTGCGATTGACTCCTGTTATGACACTTCGACTTCTGACTCTGTTAGCGATAACGGGGACAGAGGGCGAAGTGTCTTTTGCCGACAGAGAGAAGGGTAAAGATCGAGAACGATTCGGGTGGAAGGGCGATTGAACAATTCAGAGAGCACGATGGTTGGAAGCCGAATCGTTTGAGAAGAGTCATGGATCAAAGGATAGCTATGTTTTCATCCTTCACGTAACACGCGTGCGACCGGGTCGATCAACGCGCAGGATCGAATCGCGCGGGCTCCCGCCATCAACGCGCTCCCACCATTGCATCTTTGTATAAAAACAAAGAACTGCCGCCATTGCGCGTTCATTGCCCCGAGAACCATATCAAAACGCGCACAGCGCGAACGTCGAAGCGCCACGGGGCACCTACGCACGCTCCTTTAACGCGCATTGCAACACGCGACCGGCGCTGATACCCTTCGAGTTACTTGTTGTTTACCCTGTCCGTCTGCGCTCCCGAGTCTTCATCGCTCGCACGCGCGGACGGGCGCTTCTTTTTGTGTGCGCCACTTTTCGACATTGCACAACGCAGAGCATGTCATTATGTTCGCGTCGATTCGTTGATTGCATCAATGACGGTGTAAAAAGCGAACGGGGGAACGCAACAAGTTCCAGAAGCAAAGCCACGGCTAGTGGCAGGTTGGTAGCCGGATAACAAACCGGGGCCGGTCGAAGGGCAACCAGTGCGCGATGACTCTGGCGCGACACGAAAGAAGGAGTTCGTGTTGTGCAGAGAGTCAAGAAGAGGAAGCGGTCGCGGTTCGGTGGTGGCCAGCAAGCGCGCGTTCATCCCGTAGTCACCCAGACGCGGGACAAGATCATCCGGTGTCCGTTGTGTGATCAGGTGTTCTGCCTGGTCGTGGAAGTCGAGCCGGGTGCGTTCAAGTTCGAACAAGCCAGGCATTACATCGGCAGTGTCAGCGCACCAAGTTTTCGCCGATTGATCCAACGCGGATTGATTCGACCAAATCGCGCACTGCGAATTCTCACATTCTCGCGCGCTGAGCTCGACCGTTTCCTTTCAGAAGGGATGAGCCAATGAGCACACGCACCATCATCACCGCCCCCAGAACAAACGAGAAACCACAAACCATGAAGGAGTAACTGATGACGATAACAGGAACAGAAAACCTCAACCCAGACGAACTGATCAACTTCGAACTGGCACAGAAAAAGAAAGCCCCACCGGTGAAGACGGGGCAAAAGCAAACAAGCTGGCAAGACGCTAACGGCAGTCTGAAAGACCTGCAACCAGATTCCAGTTTGCCGAAGTTACCGATGCATCCGGCTGCCGAAGAATTGTCCGAGTGGCTGCCACTGTTATCGGGTGAAGAAACAGCCGAGCTCAAAGAAAGCATTCAGACCAACGGCATCCAAGTCCCCATTCTGGTGACGAAGGGTGAAGACATGATCATCGACGGCAGGAACCGCTACCTGGCCGCGCAAGAGCTAGGGTTAAAGGTCAAAGACGTGCCGCTGGAAATCTACGAAGGGAAAGACGAAGACATCCCGAAAGTCATTCTTTCCCGGAACGCCCTTCGCCGTCACTTGACAGAAGATCAACGGATGGCGGTAATCGCATCCGTTCGCGCGCCGCAGCTGGAGAAGGAAGCCAAAATGCGGCAGCAAGCAGCGGGCGGCGATAAACGTTCAGCCGATTATCGTAAAACGACGGCAGCGAAAACCGTTCATCAAAACGATGATAACCGGTCGGAGGGCAGCGTGGCGGCGAACCTGGCACAGGAACTCGGGATCAGCCAGCGTAAAGCTGAACAACTCGAGCGCGCCCGCAAAGCCGCTCTGCTCAAAGACGTGATGAGCGGCAAGATATCGGCGCTTGAAGCAGCAGCCAAGACACCCCCCGAGAGTTGCGGGACACGAAAGACTGTCGAAGAGCGCACCTGGACGGCTTGGAAGCAATTGCTTGCGAAGTTTGATCGTGAAGAATACCGCGAAGTCAAACGACACCTTCGCAATTTCGTGGCCGGCAACGAGCCAAAGGAAGCCAAGTGAATTTCAAAGGTTCCGCGGGCTGGCGACAAGCACGGAGTGTCGCCGTGTTCAAAAATAACCCGTGCACTGTGGCTCGACGCGCTGACTTTGGGTTTGCTTTCGCAGCCGGGCGAGCCACACCACCTTTTTTACGTTATGAGCCTGGTTGAAAGATAGAAGCGGTCGCCTATTTGTTAAACATCAACCATCAACTCAACCTTTATGTTTGAAACACCAAGCATCACGGAGCACGAACACAGTCCATTTCTCAGTCCGCCCATAGATTTCACTCCACCTGAGCAAAGGCAGGATGAGTCGGCTGCGCATAAGGCTGCCGTAGCTGCTGCCAGCAGTGAAGCCGCGGAGCGCGAGCTGGCTTACCTCCGGGCGCTGAATCCTCCGCGACTTCCCAAGCTGGAGCCACCGACGTTGAAACAGCCAGTTCTACCGCAAGATTTCGCTGAGCAGGCTGGTGCGCTGGACAAAAAGATTTACCAGCGTGGTGTGGCCATTGATCGAGACCTGTTACTCTTGCTCGGCAAGGAACGTTTCGCTGAGTTATTGGCAAAGGATGCCCAAGCACGGAGTTTGCAGTGTGTGTTATTTACGGATTTGACCAGCTGGCCATCAGTGGCGCATTCCTTCGCCAGCATGAACGCGCTCACGGCGACGGCAGTCCCAAGAGTGAAAACCGCAGAGGCGTTTGCTGGCGGTGGTGAGGACAAGGAACAGGCTCGCAAGCTCGAGCACTGGTGTGACCTGTGGAAAGCGCA
>Ga0066903_100001234_pt1 | contig 18310 bp, 16 predicted proteins | sample PanSoiMetaGPlot1_FD_67491 | JGI IMG/M metagenome (GOLD analysis project Ga0066903, IMG submission 67491) | Tropical forest soil microbial communities from Panama analyzed to predict greenhouse gas emissions - Panama Soil - Plot 1 (version 2) | ecosystem: Environmental > Terrestrial > Soil >... | reverse complement strand
TCTGCGATCAAACAAAAGATGGCGCGCCGCCCGAACCCTCAAGAAAAAGGCAAGAAAACGAGATGACGCTCTTCGAACGAACCTTACAATTCCCCGAGCGATAGCCGGTCCGCCGGGCAGCGCACGTCGCGCCCGCTCGCCGTGATTTGCAAGGAGTAGCAGCGACTTCCGAGCTTCAACCTCGAGATCCATTACGAGCTTATGAGACACACCCGCATACCGACGGATGGTATTGGGGTCGGTCATTTTAGTACGCCGAAGTCCATTACTCTCTAAACTGCGTTAGAACGTTCGCCGACGGATATTCGGGGCCGGTTATGTTTAAGGATTTGCGTGCCAGCACGAAGTTTCTGATCTTGTGTCTTGTATCCTTGGCGCTTGCCAGCGTCGCCACTTATGCGCTTTTGGCCGAAAAGCAGATCGCGATCAGCTTTGCCCGCAGCGAGATCGTTGGCAGCAAATACCTTGCCTTGCTCCGCCCGATTTACGCGAGTGTCCTGAAAACACAGTCAACCAGAAGCCCCGATGACCGGCAAAGCGCGGCCGCCGCTCGATCGATCGATTCACTATTGCGCGCGAATGCCGATAGCGGTGGCTTGCTGCATGTGGAGAATGTCGTCAAGGCCTTGTCCGCGGTGCTGGAGGATCTCGACCGAAGCAATTCAACGAACAATAGCGCGCAGGCCAATTACTTGGCGGCGCTCGAAAGTTTGCGCGAACTCGCGGCGCGTATCGGCGACGATTCAAAGCTAACGCTTGATCCCGTCCTCGACACCTACCATCTCGGAAACATCGTGGTGACGCGGTTGCCGGCGGCGCTCGAGCAGCTCGGCCAAGCGCAGCTATTGGCGAGAACAACGGAGGCCGCAAACATCTCCTTCGACCGCAAGCCACGTCTTATCGCACTCGACACTCTGCTGCGTGCAAACATTGATGGGGTCACGAAAGATCTCGGAATCGCCCAACGCGGGAATCCCGATGGCAACCTGAAGCAACTTCTCGATCCCGCGGCGGCATCATTTGCAACGAGCACGCGCGCTTACCTTGATGCATTGCGCGCCTTCATCGGTGCGGGCACTGAAAGTGCCGCGCAATCGAATGCGTCCTATGCGGGCGCTGTCGATGCTGCGCTCGGCGCCTGGGATGCCACCCAGAATCGGCTCGAACAGCTGTTGCAACAGCGCATCGATGATCTGAGCCGCCAACGCCTTATTAGCCTGCTGGTGATTGGAGCTCTCGGGGTGCTCGCCCTTCTGGTTGCGCTACTGACGTATCGAGACATGATCGTGCCGATCAAGCGGCTCGCCGAATTGGCAAACACGATCCGTAAGACAAAGAACTACGGTCTGCGTTTCAAGCATGAAAGCCGAGATGAAATCGGCCGGCTGGGAGCTGCATTCAACGAAATGCTAGGCGAGCTTTCGGCCGCGCGGGAGAGGGAAATCATGGGCCAGGCGGAGATTTCCCGGGTTTCCCGCTTGGCGACTATGGGCGCAATGGTTGCCTCCATCGCGCACGAGATCAGGCAGCCTCTGGCGGCTGTGGTGGCCAATTCGCACGCGGGCAGTCGTTGGCTCACGAGGGATGAGCCCAATCTTAATGAAGCGCGAGCCGCGCTGGAAAGCATCGCCGAGAATGGCCACCGAGCTAACGAAGTCATCTCCAGCATCGGCGCCATGTTCAAGAAGAACCCTAACAGGCGCGTGCCGGTGGACCTCAACGAAGTGGTAAGCAACGTCCTCAACCTTTCTCGTGGTGAGTTGCAGTCACGCAAGATCGATCTCCATACCAGACTGGCATCAGAACTTCCTCGCGTTCCCGCTGATCCGGTTCAGCTGACGGAAGTGCTGCTTAATCTGACAATGAACGCCGCCGAGGCTATGAACACAACCGCCGAAGACCTTCGTGTTTTGGTCATCGCATCGGCGCTCGAAACGGACGGCGTCAAGGTCACCGTCGAGGATTCCGGCGTAGGAATCGATGCGAAAAATACGGAGCAGATCTTCGAGGCGTTCTTCACCACAAAGCCGACGGGCATGGGAATGGGGCTTGCCATTTGCCGGACGATTATCGCCGCCCACGATGGTCGCCTCTGGGCAACGCCGGGAAATTCACGTGGGACGGTATTTCATATTGTATTGCCGTTTGGCGAAAATGCGAACGCTGACCACGCGCTTTGGACCGCCGACCAGACAGTTTAGTAAACCACCACGCTACGGATCGCCTTGCCTTCATGCATCAGGTCGAAGGCATCGTTGATCTTGTCGAGCGGCATGGTATGCGTGATCAGATCGTCGATGTTGATCTTGCCCTCCATGTACCAGTCGACAATCCTGGGCACGTCGGTGCGTCCACGGGCGCCCCCGAATGCGGTGCCACGCCAGACACGGCCGGTGACGAGCTGAAACGGCCGCGTGGATATTTCCTGGCCGGCACCGGCGACGCCGATGATGATACTTTCACCCCAGCCGCGGTGGCAGCATTCCAGTGCCTGCCGCATCGTTTGAACATTGCCGATGCACTCGAACGAGAAGTCCGCGCCGCCGCCGGTCAGGTCGACGATCGCCTGGACTACTTTGTCCCGACCAACCTCATTCGGGTTGACAAAATGTGTCATTCCGAATTTCTCGGCCATTGCCAGCTTCGCCGGGTTGGTATCGATGCCAACGATCATGTCGGCGCCGGCCATCCGCGCGCCTTGGATGACGTTGAGTCCGATGCCGCCAAGGCCGAACACTGCGATGTTCGCGCCGGGCCAGACCTTTGCAGTATTGATGACAGCGCCCACACCGGTGGTGACGCCGCATCCGATGTAGCAGATTTTGTCGAACGGTGCGTCCTCACGTACCTTGGCGAGCGCGATTTCCGGAAGCACAGTGAAATTCGCGAATGTCGAGCAACCCATGTAGTGGAAGACCGGATCGCCGTCGCAGCGGAACCGGCTGGTCCCATCGGGCATGACCCCCTTGCCTTGCGTGGCGCGGATCGCCGTGCAGAGATTGGATCTGCGCGATAGGCAGGTTTTGCACTGCCGGCATTCCGGGGTGTAGAGCGGAATGACGTGATCACCGGCTTTCAGCGATGTGACGCCGGCGCCGATCTCGCGCACCACGCCGGCGCCCTCATGCCCGAGAATTGCCGGAAACAGGCCTTCGGGATCGGCGCCCGACAGCGTATACGCGTCGGTATGACAGATACCGGTCGCCATGATCTCGACCATGACCTCACCCGCCTTGGGGCCTTCGATCTCGATCGTTTCGATTGTCAGTGGGTCGCCAGCCTTCCAGGCGACTGCAGCGCGTATTTGCATGATGTCCTGCCGGATGAAGCATGGGGCTCGTACTAGCCTTATTATGAGTGCCCGGGGCAAGATGAGCCATGGATTTCTCGTTCTCGGCCGAACAGCAAGCCGTTCGTGCGGCAATTGAAAAAATTTGCGCGCGATTTCCGGACAGCTATTGGCTCGCCAGGGATCGCGACGGAGGTTTCCCGCACGACTTCCATCGCGCGTTTGCTGAACAAGGCTGGCTCGGCATTGCTATTCCACAGGCCTATGGCGGTTCTGGCCTCGGCGTGACCGAGGCCGCCGTGATGATGCAGACGGTGGCAGAATCCGGTGCGGGTTTTTCGGGGGCGTCCGCACTGCACATGAATATTTTCGGACTCAATCCGGTCGTGATGTTCGGCAGCGATGAGCAGAAAAAGCGCGTGCTGCCACCCTTGATTGCGGGCGCAGACAAGGCTTGTTTCGCGGTCACTGAACCCAATGCCGGCCTCGACACGCTCAATCTGAAGGCCAGGGCGGTGCGCCAGGGGGATCGCTATCTGCTCTCCGGCCAGAAGATCTGGATTTCCACCGCGCAGGTAGCGAACAAGATGCTGATCCTGGCGCGCACGACGCCTCTCGAAAACGTCAAGCGAAAGACGGAAGGCTTGAGCCTGTTCTACACCGCGCTCGACCGCAAGCACGTCGATGTGCGTGAAATAGCCAAGATGGGCCGGAACGCTGTTGACTCCAACGAACTTTTCATCGAAGCGCTGCCAGTGCCGGCGACGGACCGCATCGGCGAAGAGGGTCGCGGCTTCGAATACATCCTGCATGGGATGAACGCAGAGCGCATCCTGATCGCTGCCGAGGCGGTCGGTCTCGGCCGAGCTGCGCTGCGCAAGGCCACATTCTATGCCGGCGAACGCGTCGTTTTCGGTCGGCCAATCGGCCAGAACCAGGCGATCCAGCACCCCCTGGCGAAAAACTGGATGGAACTTGAGGCTGCAAACCTGATGATGTTCAAGGCGGCCTCGCTTTATGACAGCAGTGCGCCCTGCGCGGCGGAAGCGAACGCCGCGAAATATCTTGGCGCCGAGGCGGCCTTCTCGGCGTGCGAGGCGGCGGTCATGACCCATGGTGGCATGGGCTACGCTAGGGAATTTCACGTCGAGCGCTATTTGCGGGAAATCATGATCGCCCGGCTCGCGCCGATCAGCCCGCAGCTGATCCTGTGCTTCATCGCGGAAAAGGTTCTTGGCCTCCCGAAATCGTATTGAGAAAAGTGAAATGGCCCGCTTTTTGCGGGCCATCTCACTGGTCGATTGCAGATATCACTCGTCATATTCCTTCGAAATATCCCTGCCGGTGTAGTCGGGCATGAAGGCGGTAGCGATGAGACTGATTACCGCGCAGGCCGCGATGTAGATCGCGATTGCATAGCCGGAATGGAACGCGGCAAACAGCGCGGTGGCAATCAGTGGTGCAGGCCCGCCAGCGATGATCGATGCCAGCTGGTAACCGAGCGATGATCCGCTATAGCGCAACCTTGGCGTGAACGCTTCGGCGATGAGTGCGGCCTGCGGACCATATTGCATATCGTGCGGGATGAGCGAGAGCACGATTGCGATGAACACCAGCAAAGGAATCGCGGTGTCCACCATGCCAAAGTAGATGAAGCCGAACACGCCGGTCACTGCTGCGCCGATCATGTACATCTTTCTGCGGCCGATGCGGTCGGATATGTGGCCCGACAACGGAATGGTGATGAACGAGACGCAGGAGGCGACCAGCACCGCCGTCAGAACGAAGTCGCGCGACATGTGCAATGTTCCCACCGCGTAGGCGAAGATGAACGCCGTGAAAATATAAAACGGTGCCTGCTCCGCCATGCGTGCTAAAGCCGACAGGAGGATCTCACGCGGCTGTTTCTTGATCACTTCAAGAATGGGCGCGCGCTCGATCTTGTCTTTGTTGAGCAGCTGCTGGAAAACCGGCGTCTCAAGGATGCCGAGACGAATCCAAAGTCCGACGCCAACAAGAATGATCGACAGCGCGAAGGGAAGCCGCCAGCCCCAGGTCGCGAACTGATCGCCGGACCATTCGCTGAAACCAAGGACCGCCAGGTTCGAGAGGAACAGGCCGCAGGGGACGCCGAATTGCGGCCAGGATGCGACGAGGCCGCGGTGGCCGTGAGTCCGAGACCATTCCATGGCGAGAAGCACCGAGCCGCCCCATTCGCCGCCGACGCCGATCCCCTGCAACATTCGGAGGATCGTGAGGATCACCGCGCCCCAGATGCCGATTGACGCGTAGGTCGGCACGAACGCGATGAGGAACGTCGCGATGCCCATGCACAGGAGCGTCGCGATAAGTGTTGCCTTGCGGCCGATGCGGTCGCCGTAGTGACCGAAAATTGCCGCACCAATTGGCCGTCCGACAAAACCAACGAAGTAGGTGCCAAAGGCGGCGAGCGTTGCGGTCAAGGGATCGGAATTTGGAAAGTAGAGCTTGCCGAAGATCAGCCCGGCGGCGGTGCCGTAAAGAAAGAAGTCGTACCACTCGATCGTTGTGCCGATAGTTGCGGCGACGACCGCCTTGCGAAGCTGCGCGCTATGGTCGGACGCCGACATAGTCTCATAGGTGACGGCTGTCATTGCAGTTCTCCTTGCGGTTTCCTGCGCCCCCTGGGCGGTTCCTGATACCGCTCGTTATCTGAAGGGCCGGCAGCGTAGCAAAACAGCAGGCGGCCGGTGGTGCCCGTATAATTACGGCTCTGGTTTAAAGTTCCAACGCCGCACTAGGCTTGGGTGGTCGCTTCCTTCGACGCAGCGGGGCCGCCGGCGCTTTCCTGTGCCGCGTCAACGATGGCCAGCAGGGCACGCAATGCATCCCGCACGCCTTCGTGTGAGTGGGCGGACAATACAAGCGGCGTCTTCTTGCAGGCTTTCTTCAGGCTGGCGCTCTGTGCCTTGATTGTTTCCGCCGTCATTGCGTCGGATTTCGACAGCGCGACGATTTCCGGCTTTTCGCTAAGGCCCTGCCCGTAGGCCTCCAATTCCGTGCGTACAATTTTGTAAGCAGTGCCGGCGTCCTCCCCGGTGCCGTCGACCAGGTGCAAGAGCACCCGACAGCGCTCAGTGTGCCCGAGAAAGCGGTCACCCAACCCGGTGCCCTCATGCGCACCCGCGATTAACCCCGGCAAGTCGGCAAGCACAAATTCGCGCCCGTCGACCTCAACGACACCAAGCTGCGGATGGAGTGTCGTGAACGGATAATCAGCGATCTTCGGCTTCGCAGCGCTGACCGCCGCAAGGAACGTGGACTTTCCGGCATTCGGCAAGCCGATCAGACCGGCATCGGCGATCAGTTTCAAACGCAAGCGGATCGTGCGTTCCTCGCCTGGTTGCCCTGGATTGGCGTGCCGTGGCGCGCGATTGGTGGAAGACTTGAAATGTGCGTTTCCGAAGCCGCCATTGCCGCCCTTGGCAATTGTCGCACGCTCGCCGACTTGCGTGAGATCCGCCAGCAAGGTCTCGCCGTCTTCTTCGTAGACCTGGGTCCCGACGGGCACTTTCAGAACGACATCCTTGCCATTGGCACCGGCGCGATCCTTCCCCATGCCATTACCGCCGCGCTGCGCCTTGAAGTGCTGCTGGTAGCGATAGTCGATAAGGGTGTTGAGGCCGGTAACTGCTTCCACCACGACGCCGCCGCCGCGGCCGCCATCTCCTCCGTTGGGGCCGCCAAATTCAATAAATTTTTCGCGCCGGAACGATATACAGCCGTTCCCGCCTGCGCCGGACGCGATATAGACCTTGGCTTCATCAAGGAATTTCATGGCGTTAGGGTATATCGCATCATTTCGCCATTCGCCAAAAAACACCGGGAATAAATCTTCCCGAAGCCTGATCCAGTCTCCGTGCAGCAAATTGCAGGAGACCGGACATGACCACTCAAGACGAAGGCTCAAGCCAGGGACCTAGCCGGCGCAAGGTCCTCGAATGCATGACCTGGGCAGGGACAGGGGTGCTTTGGACCGTCGCCGGCGGTGTGCCGAAGTCGCTTGGCATCATCGACCAGGCCGTGGCGCAGCAAAGCAAAGGCTTCACGTTTCTGCAAATCAGCGACAGCCACATGGGCTTCGACAAGCCGGCAAATCCGAACGTCAAGAGCACGCTGGAAGAGGCGATCGGTCGGGTGAAAGCATTGCCCCAGAAGCCGTCATTCATGATTCACACGGGCGACATCACACATCTGTCGAAACCGGCAGAGTTTGATGACGCCGAGCGCATCATTTCGCAGGCGCGACTCGATGTGCATTACGTGCCTGGCGAGCACGACCTGATCGACGAAGCTCCGGGGAAACTTTATCGCGAGCGATACGGGCGTGGCACCAAGGGCGCCGGCTGGTACAGCTTCGACGCCGATGGTGTGCACTTCATCGGTCTCGTCAACGTGGTGGATCTCAAGGCCGGGGGTCTCGGCAATCTCGGTGATGAACAGCTCGAGTGGCTTGAGGATGACGTGAAGGGCCGCTCGGCCTCGCAGCCGATCGTTGTGTTTGCGCATATCCCGCTCTGGACGGTCTACCCGGACTGGGGATGGGGCACGCAGGACGGTGCGCGGGCGCTCGGCTATCTGAAGAAGTTCGGCTCGGTGACTGTCCTCAACGGCCACATCCACCAGGTCATGCAGAAGGTCGAGGGCAATGTCACGTTCCACACGGCGCGATCGACAGCGTTCCCACAACCAGCGCCGGGAACGGCGCCGTCGCCGGGTCCAATGAAGGTCGGGGATGACAAGCTGCGCACCATGCTCGGCATCGCCAGCGTCACTTTCAAGCAGAACGAGCAGCGGCTCGCCATTATCGACACGCCCCTCCAAAGCTGAGTGCAGATGATATGAAAGCACTGACCAATACCGTTTTCGCCGGCGTCGCGGCTTTGTTTCTCTTGACCGGGACGCCGGCAGCAGCCGAGGAGGCCGCCGTGAAAATCGGAAATTTCACCTTCGGGCCGAAAGATTTGAAGGTGAAATCCGGGACCACGGTGATCTGGACCAATGAGGATGACATCCCGCATACGGTGACGTCGACGACCATGGCATTCAAATCGAAGGCTCTTGATAGTGACGACAAGTTCTCGTTCACATTTACGACACCGGGCACGTACCAGTACTTTTGTTCCTTGCATCCGCACATGACCGGGACAATCGTCGTGGAGGCGGCGACGGGAAGCAACGTGCCGCCACCGAAATGACGCAACGGTGCGGACCAGCGGCATGGCGTACGAAGGAGGCGGCGATCGTGGCAAGGCGGAACGTTTCCGTTCCGCCGCGCTGCCTTATCTCGATGACGTCTACACGCTTGCGCGCTATCTCCTACGCAACACGGCGGATGCGGAGGATGCTGCGCAGGAATGCTATCTGCGTGCGTTCCGACATTTTGAGACATTTCGCGGCGGGCCGATCAAGCCATGGCTGCTTGCGATTCTGCGCAATGTCTGCCGTGCCGAATACGCGCGTCGCGGAGCCGTTGCGGGAATATTGGACAATTTTGACGACGCGGAGGAGGTCGCTGACGGACTCTGGAACGATGCCGGTCAATCGCCCGAAACGGAAACCTTACAAAGGCTCGACAGCGAAGCCATGCAGCGGATGATCGCAAAATTGCCGAATGCGTTCCGCGAAGCGATCGTGCTGCGCGAGATCAACGACCTGAGCTATCGGGAAATCGCCGATGTCACTGGCGTGCCCGTCGGTACCGTGATGTCGCGTCTAGCCCGCGCGCGCGCAATGTTGCGCGCTGCCTGGATCGCCGAGGAGGAGCGCTCATGACGTGCGACGAAGCTGAAGTCATGCTGCATGCGCTCATCGACGACGAGCTCGATGCCGGGCACGCTCGCGATGTCGAGGGGCACGCGGCGCAATGCGCACGATGTGCCTCGCAGCTTGCGGCCTATCGGGATCTGCGCCGCTCCTTGCAGGGCGGTAATTTGCGCTTTTCCGCGCCCGAATCGTTGCGGCGAAGCATTGACCGCGCGATGCCATCGGCTGCGATGACCAGCCGACGCACGCTGCTCAAGGGTTTTGCGGCTGGCAGCCTCCTTTCGGCAGCCGCAGCGGCAAGCGTGGCGCTGGTGATCGTTCGCGAGGACCGGGACAAGCGCATCCTCGGCGAGGCGATTTCGGCGCACCTGCGCTCGTTGCAGGCCGATCATCTGACCGACGTCCTGTCGACCGACCAGCATACGGTAAAACCATGGTTCAATGGACGCATCGATCTCGCGCCTCCGGTCGTCGACCTCACGGGACAGGGATTTACGCTCGTCGGTGGCCGGCTCGATTTTATCGACGGGAAGCCAGTGGCTGCGATTGTCTATCGCCGCCGCGTGCACGTCATCAATCTCTTTGTGGCCCAGGGCCTGGGGCCGGCATTGCCGTCGCCCAGGATGGAAACGATACAAGGGTTCAATGTTCGACGCTGGAGCGAGCAGGGCCTGAACCTGCTCGCGATCAGCGATCTCAATTCCGAGGAGCTCGAGGAGTTCGGGACAAAATTCGAGCAGGTTTCTCTTACCGTACGCACCGGATAAACGGGCAAGTGCCTTATGGCACGATCGCGTCGGCTTCGATTTCAATCAGCCATGCCGGATCGATAGCTTGAACGATCTGGATCATTGTCGAGGCGGGACGGATATCCTTGAAAAATTCTCCATGGGCGCGGCCGGCCGCTTCCCAATTTTGCATGTCCTTTAAAAACATGCGGGTGCGAACGATATGCTCGCGTTTCCCACCCGCATCATTGACGGCTTTTTCGATGATCTCGAGACAACGTTTGGTTTGCCCGTAGAGATCGCCAACGCATGCTGTGCCGCCTCCATGCGCAATCGGTGCAGTGCCGGCGACCGCAATGTGCGCGCCGACGCGCACTGCACGCGAGAAACCAATCGTTGGCTCGAACGTCGAGCCGGAAGAAACAAGCTTACGGTTCATCACATCACCTTCTTTGCGCGGCCCCAGGTCTTGAGTGCCGACCAGATACGCCGCTCAAGCCGGAAGCGATCGATCGGTGCCGACGATTTGATCGAGTTGATCCGGTAAAGACCGACGCCGGTCCACTGGAAGCCGCATTTCTCCAACACCCGGCGCGAAGCAGGATTGGTGACGCGCGCTCCCGCCTGCAACGCTTCATGCGTCAGATCGGTGAAGGCATAGTCGATCAATGCGTGCAGCGCTTCGGTGGCGTAGCCCCGGTTCCAGTGTGCCACTCCGAGCCAGTAGCCCAGCTCGGGAGTATCGTCGGCATGGAACATAATTCCGCAGGCGCCAACAATCGTGCGGTCGCGCAACGTGATCAGGAACGCTGCCTCGCCGTCTTTGTTCGCCCCACCGATAAATTTCTCGGCATCCGTCAATTGGTACGGATGCGGAATGCGCGCAGTGTTTTCCGCGATGCGACGGTCGTTGGCGAGCGTTGCTACCGCTTTAGCGTCCTCGAGGCGCGCTGCGCGCAAGATAAGCCGCTTGGTCTCGAGGACGGGGATACTTCCTTCGCGGTAAGGCTCTCTCGGTATCTCTTCCAGCAGTGTCATGGTTCGGGCTCCAGGTTTTAAAAAGTTAAGAGGGGGAGCCGGCCATCCGTCTCCCCCTCTCAGAGCCCTACAAGGCCCCGCCGGTTTGACTGGATGACCGGCGGACCTCGAATTTGTCCACCGGTTATTCGGCTGCAGCCTCCGTCATCGGTACAACAGACACGTAGGTGCGGCCTTTAGCTTTCGTAGCGAACTGAACCTTTCCATCAATGAGAGCGAACAGGGTGTGGTCTTTGCCGGTACCGACATTACGGCCGGCGTGCCATTTGGTGCCGCGCTGGCGCGCCAGAATATTACCGGCGAGCACGATCTCGCCGCCGGCCGATTTCAAGCCAAGCCGCCGGCCCGCCGAGTCGCGGCCGTTACGCGAAGATCCGCCTGCCTTCTTGTGCGCCATGATGCTCTCTCGAACTCGTTTACTCTGTACACTGATTCCGTGACGGAATCATCTCACTTCTTTTTGCTCTTTGCGGCCGGCTTTTTTGCGGCCGCCGGTTTTCTTGCCCTTGTTTTGGCCGATTTGGCTTCCCCCGCCGGAACAGCTTCGGCTTCCGCCTTCGGCTTCGACTCGCGCTTGGGCCGAGGCGCAGCCGTTTTCGACGGCTTCGCTCCGCCGGTAAGAATTTCGGTGATGCGGACCACCGAAAACTCATGCCGGTAGCCGCGTTTGCGGCGAGAATTCTTGCGCCGGCGCTTCTTGAAGGCGATCACCTTGTCGCCGCGAGTATGCTGGAGCACCTCGCCGGCAACAGTTGCGCCCGAGACAGTCGGCGTGCCGAGTTGCGGCGTGTCGCCTCCGACCACCAGCACCTCGCCGAACTCGACGATTTCTCCGGGCTGACCGTTTACTCGGTCGATCCGGATGACGTCTTCAGCGGCGACCCGATACTGCTTACCGCCGGTCTTGATGACTGCGAACATCTTTCGTCCTCGTGTTCGGTTCCGGCGCTCGGACTGTTCCGGGCCGGCTTCTTTCAGTCTTTGTTGTTTGTTTTTAAGGGCTTAGACAGCCCGCGAAAAAGCGCGCGGACCCGAGGGCCCGCGCGCCATGCTTATGACGGGGAAAAGCCTGGGCTGTCAAGAAAACCCTGCATCCGTCGCCGCCCGCGGGCGGACCGACAGACTTAATGAACGGTGGTATCCAGGAACGGCCCGCCTTCAGGTCTCACTTTTGGCAGGGGCGGAATTTGACCAGCTGCCGGCGTCACCCTCATTTCCCGACTGTACCAGCCGATAACCGACCCCCAGCTCTGTCACCAGGATTTTCGGGGAGTCCGGGTGCGGTTCGATCTTCTGGCGCAGCTTGCGAACGAAGATGCGCAGATAGTGGGTGTCGTGCACGTGGATCGAGCCCCAGACTTCCTTGAGCAGATGTTGGTGCGTCACCACGTTGCCGGCGTGCTGTGCGAGGACCTGAAGCAATCGGTATTCTTTCGGCGTCAGCGTCAGCCGTTTGTCGTTGAGCATGACCGCGCGGGCGGAAAGATCGATAGTGAGGGGACCGGCCTTCACGGTCGGTTCACCCGACACAGCCCGCATCTGGCGGCGGAGGGCGACGCGCACGCGCGCGAGCAACTCGGCCATGCCGAACGGCTTGACCACGTAGTCGTCGGCGCCGAGCTCCAGCAGATGCACCTTTTGCGCCTCGTTCGAGCGAACCGATAGCACGATAATTGGCACGCTCGACCATGAGCGGATGCGCTCGACCACATCGGCGCCATCCATATCCGGCAGGCCGAGATCGACAATGACGAGATCGATCGGCCGCAGCGTGGCCGAGCGGATGGCTTCCGCGCCGGTACCAGCCTCGTGAACGATGAAACCATTGAGCTCAAAGCCCGTGCGCAGGAAGCGGCGGATCTGCACCTCGTCGTCGATAACAAGAACAATGGGGGAGGGCTCACTCATCGGCATCGCTCTCCAGTTGCGGAACGGCGGCCTGTGTCACGGGCAGTTCGATCGACACCGTTGTGCCAAATCCGGGACCCTCGCTGACCGCGCTGACCTTTCCGCCGTTTGCGGCGATGAATGCATTGGCGATCCACAAGCCGAGACCCGAGCCGCTGGTGGTCGCGGCATGGCGCTCGCCGCGTGCGAAACGGTCCCAGATCTTTGTCTTTTCCGCGGTGGTCAAACCGGCACCCTGGTCGGTCACGCTGATCGTCATGTGTCCGTCGGCCGTGCGCGCGGCGACCGCGATCTGCGAGGCGGGCGCGGAATATTTCACCCCGTTGTCGAAGATCTGTACCAGCGCCTGCTGCACGAGCACTGGGTCGACATGAATCAACGGCAGGTCGGTCGGCAAGTTCACGACGAGGCGCCGGTCCTGAAGGCGATGCCGACATCGTTCGATCGCCGAATTGATGATGTCCGCCGGATCCGCCCACTCGGCGTGGGGCTTGACACCGTCGCTGCTGATGCGCGTCGCGTCGAGCAGGTTCTGGATGTCATTGTTGAGCCGCTCGGCTTCGTCACGCACGTCATGCACCAATGCGGTGAGCTTCTTCTCCTTTTGAAGAACTGGCGCAGCGCTCAGAACGGTTGCCGCGCCGAGGATGGAAGCAAGCGGTGTGCGCAGCTCGTGGCTGACCGAACCGATCAGCGCTTCACGCAGCTGATCAGTCTGCGAGCGCATGCGCGCTTCGCTGATTGCGTGGGCAACACCGAGGCGCTCGAGCGTCGCAGTCGCATCAGCCAGCACCGCATCGACACGGATCCGCAGCTCGTCGGAACGTTCCTTCGACTCGCGGCCGAGATTGATCGCGATCACACCGAATTCCAGGCTCTTCGGCGACACAGCGCGCACCAGCCAGATTTCACCGCTGTCGGTGGTGACCATCGCGCCAGCGGCGTTGTCTCGATGGCCCGACGCGACCTCGGCGACTTCGGAGAGCACACGCTCGGGCACCGTGACACCAGCACGCCGTCCGCTGCTGTTGGAGGCCTCGCGGGCGCTGGCGAAAAGTACGACGTTGCGTTGCATGATGCTGGCGAGATGATCTTCGATCGCTGCATGAATGTCGGAAACGTCGAAAGCCACGGCCAGGCGGCGCGAAAAGGCGTAGAGGTCGCGCAGGTCGATCTCGCGCTGGCGCGCCATTTCCAGTTGCCACTTGAGGCGTGTCGCGAGCTGGCTCACCGTAACCGCCACGAAGATGAACAGGATGAGGTCGATGACCTCCTGCGGATCCTTGATCCGGAAGCTGTACAGCGGCTCGTAGAAAAAGAATGCGGAGGCGAGCACGCCGCCAATGGCCGCAACGACCGCCGAAACGATTCCCCAACGGGTGGCTGCGATCACCACGGGAACGAGAAAAATCACGGAACCATGCGCCAAGCCCATTCCCCACACGAGGGCAAACAGGACCGCGGTCAGAATGGCGAGCAACGCGAGCGTCATGAGGACGCCGTGCAGTTCCTTGCGGAAGTCCGGTTTCAGTGCGTCAGGCATCGTCGCGAGGCGCCGGGTTGATCGCGGGTGCTACAATATACGCTCGGCGACCCTTGTCTGTCTTGGCGCCCTTGGTTAGATAGCCTCATCCATTCGGGACCTTTTTCGCCCGTTTGGGCTCCGGAGAGGTGGCTGAGTGGTTGAAAGCACCGCACTCGAAATGCGGCATACTCGCAAGGGTATCGGGGGTTCGAATCCCTCCCTCTCCGCCAATCCCCGATTGGTCTTTTAACTGGCCGGTTTTGGTTGAGCATGCGAACGCTGAGTTCTGGTTGCTCGCTCGGAAAAAAGAGCCATCAACGCCGGCAAACCAATAAGAATCAGAAATGGCGCAAGCGTCATTCCGCTTACGACCACAATAGCCAAGGGCTTCTGAACCTGCGACCCGATGCCTGTCGATAATGCCGCCGGCAACAGGCCGACACCGGCGATCATGCAAGTCATGAGGACGGGTCGGATCTGAAGAGCGCCCGTGTGCAAGATTGCCTGCATTCGTTCCATGCCGCCGCGAACGAGAAGGTTGTATTGAGAGAGCACAATAATGCCGTTCATTACCGAAATACCAAACAGAGCAATAAACCCGATTGCAGCCGACACGCTAAAGGGAGTGCCGGTCAGAGCAAGCCCAACGATGCCGCCAATGACGGCCATCGGGATGACACTCATTGCGAGGAGCGTTTCAGCGAACGAGCCAAAGTTGACCCACAACAGCAAAGCAATAAGTCCGAGTGTCACCGGAACAACAATTTTCAGTCTAGCGATTGCGTCTTGAAGGTTGCCGAACTCGCCAACCCATTCCAATCGGGAACCACGCGGCAGTTCAACTTGCTGAGCGATCTTTTTCTGTGCCTCCGCAATTGCGCTACCCAAATCGCGATCGCGCACACTGAACTTGATCGGAAGATAGCGTTGCTGCTGTTCGCGATAAATATGCGCGGCTCCTGAGACAAGATCGACGAGAGCAACCTCGCTCAGTGGTATCTGCATCGGCCCTTTATCGCCCTGTATACCGACCGAGATGTCGCGGATTGCCTCCGGGCTTTGCCGATAGCGCGGCGCAAGCCTGACTATGATGGGGAAGTGCTGATCACTGTTCGGGACATATAGCTCGCCTGCCAAATCACCGCCAATCGCCGCACGTACCGTGGAATTGACGTCACCGGGAGTGAGGCCGTACCGCCCGGCGCGGGCGCGATCGATATCAATTTGTACGGTGGGCTGGCCAAGGGAGGTAAACACGGCAAGGTCGGTGATACCGCGCACCGTCGATAAGACTTCTTTGATCTGATTTGCGGTCTTTGTCAGGGCCTGGAGATCGTCGCCAAATAATTTGATTGAGTTTTCACCTTTGACACCAGAAACCGCCTCCGAAACATTGTCTTGCAGATATTGAGAAAAATTGAATTCGACACCGATAAACTCCGCCTCCAATTTTGCCAGGAGCTCGCTGGTGAGCCGGTCCTTGTCCATGCCTGGGCGCCATTGCGAGGCCGGTTTCAGGGGAGCAAAAAACTCAGCGTTAAAAAACCCAGTCGCATCGGTACCGTCATCAGGGCGGCCATGCTGTGACACCACGTTTTCCACTTCGGGAAAGCTGCCAATGACCGCGCGCATTCGGTTGACGTAACCATTTCCTTCCTCAAGCGAAATCGTGGATGGCAAGGTCGCTCGAATCCAGAGGTTGCCCTCCTCGAGCTTTGGAAGGAATTCAAGACCAAGAAATCGCACGGTTACGGCTGCAACAACGAGCAGAACTGCCGCAGCTGCGAGCGTCCAGGTCTTGTTACGGACGGCAAATTCTAATGTGGGCGTATAGGTACGAAGGAGGGCCTGCATAAATGCCGTCTGAGCTTCCTCCACCCGATCAGGCAGCAGTAACGCTGAAAGAGCCGGTGTGATGGTGAAAGTCGCGAGCAAGCCGCCCGTGATTGCATAAGCGTATGTTTTCGCCATCGGACCGAAGATGTGGCCCTCTACTCCACTTAACGTGAACAACGGAATAAAGCCGACAATGATAATTGCCGCTGCAAATAAGATTGATCGATTGACTGAAGTCGCGCCGTGAAACAAGGCGAGCAGCTTGCCCCGGAATTCACTGCCATGGGCTCGGTAGTCCATTGTTGCCTGGAAGGAAAATTCATCATGAGCCGCGAGTCGCCGAAACATGCTTTCGACCATGATCACAGTGGCGTCGACGACGAGTCCAAAATCAATTGCTCCGACCGACAGGAGGTTGGCCGACTCTCCACGCAGAACCATGATCCCGACGGCAAAAAATAACGCGAAAGGGATTGTCGCACCGACAATCAAAGCGCTGCGCAGATTGCCAAGGAACAGCCATTGAATTGCAAAAATGAGCGCAATGCCGAGCGCCATGTTGTGCAGCACGGTGCGCGTCGTAATCTGGATCAGATCCTTGCGGTCGTAAATGCGCTCGATCCTGACGCCAGGTGGCAACACGTTCGAGTTGTTGATGCTCTCGACCTCACGCTCAACACGCTCGATCGTTGGAGTGCTCTGTTCGCCGCGCCGCATGAGCACGATACCCTGCACAATGTCATCATCATTGTTCATGCCAGCAATGCCAAGTCGCGGCTTGGAACCGACTTTCACTGTTGCAACGTCGTTCACCAAAACCGGGAAACCGCTGTTTTGGTTGAGCATAGTGTTGCCGAGGTCTTCCACACTTCGAATGAGACCGATGCCGCGCACCACGGCTGACTGCGTACCGATATCGATTGTGTTGCCGCCAACGTTGATGTTGCTGCTGCTCAACGTCTGAATGAGCTGTGGGAATGTCAGCTTATTGGCAATCAGCTTATTGAGATCGACCTCGACCTCGAACTGTTTGGTCTTGCCACCCCACCCGGTCACATCGATCACACCAGGGACCGCGCGGAAGCGCCGCTGCAACACCCAATCCTGGAGTGTTTTGAGTTCGGTCACGCTGTAGCCTGGCGGACCGACTAGACGATAGCGATAGATCTCTCCGATCGGACTGACAGGCGAGATTTGCGGTTGCGCGCCATTTAATAGCGGTGGTAGCTGCGATAGGCGATTCAGGACTTGCTGAAGAGCCTGCTCGTAAGTGTAGTCAAAATTAAATTGCAGCTTTACGTCAGAGAGACCGTAAAGCGAAATTGTCCGAATCGATCGAAGATTCGGTAATCCGGCAGTCTGTGTTTCGATCGGGATGGTGATGTAACGTTCAACTTCTTCCGCGGAGAGGCCGGCGTTTTGGGTGATCACGTCGACCATCGGCGGGGTCGGATCAGGGTAGGCTTCGATATTGAGTTGGGAAAAAGCGAACAGGCCGCCGCCAAGTGTCGCGAGGTACAACACCAGCATGATGACGCGCTGCTTCAGCGCGAACGCAATGACACCGCTCATGAAAATAGTTTTGTTAAAGTTTTGATGCTCTGGCGGATGCTTTAGCCATTCGGAATCTGGCAGTCACATAAATGACTGGTAAAAAATCAACGCGCGAGAAGGATGTATCGGATAAAAATTTAACGACGATTTTTATTTCGTGCCATAAAAAGCGGGTCACTACCGAAGTGATCTAAAGGCGGCTCGCAACTCGGCGCTGAAAAGCTCCGGCTGTTCCCACGCGGCGAAGTGACCACCCTTGTCGACCTCATGGAAGTAACTCAGGTTGCGGTAGGCGCGCCGCGCCCATGTTTCCGGAGCACGATAGACGTCATCCGGGAATACCGTGATTGCGACCGGGAGCAAGATTTCACCCGTCCTTTGCGAGGCTGCAACAATGACGCTGCCTCGTGCGCCGTTTTCCCAGTACAACCGCGCTGCCGAGGTCGCGGTGTTCGTCATCCAGTACAGCGTGATGTTGTCGAGTACGTCGTCTTTCGTAGGCGATTTCTCTGGATCGTTGCCGTACGCCCACTGCGCGAAGCCTGGATGCACGAGTATCCATGCCGCGAGACCGGCCGGCGAGTCCGTCGCACCATAACCAACGGTTTGCGGCCGCGCGGTCAGTAT
>Ga0066903_100001233_pt1 | contig 18318 bp, 14 predicted proteins | sample PanSoiMetaGPlot1_FD_67491 | JGI IMG/M metagenome (GOLD analysis project Ga0066903, IMG submission 67491) | Tropical forest soil microbial communities from Panama analyzed to predict greenhouse gas emissions - Panama Soil - Plot 1 (version 2) | ecosystem: Environmental > Terrestrial > Soil >... | reverse complement strand
GACGTCCGCATCGTCGCCGCCACGCACCGTAACCTCGCCCAGCGCGTACGCGAGGGGACGTTCCGCGAGGATCTGATGTACCGCCTCGACGTCGTCAGCCTGACGGTGCCGCCGCTGCGCGACCGGCCCGAGGACATCCGCGAGCTGGTCGAACATTTCCTCGCCGACGCGCGCGCGCGCAACCCGCGGTCGCCGCTGCGGCAGATCTCGCAGCCGGCGTTCGACCGTCTTCAGCGGTACCGCTGGCCCGGCAACGTCCGCGAGCTGGCCCACGTCGTCGAGAAGATGGTGCTGTTCGCGGAGGGCGAGGTCGCGCGCGCCGAGGACGTACCGGAGGTCGTTCGCGACGCGGAAGCGCCGCCCTCCGCGGCGTTCCAGGGCGACATCCTGCCGATGCGCGAGCTGGAGCGCCGCTACGCCGCCTGGGCGGTCGGGCAGACCGGCGGACATCGCGGCAAGGCCGCCGAGAAGCTCGAGATCGATCCGAAGACGCTACGGAAGTGGCTCGACGACGATAGCGGCTAGAGCGGACGGAACGGAACGGGCGCCAGCGCGACGGGCGCGTCGTGCAGCGTGATGGCCGCGTTCGCATCCAGTCGCATTTCCTGGGTGCACTCCAGCCCGGCCCGCGCGCTGAACTGAAGCTGGAAGGTCTGCGTCTCGCCCTGCGCCACCGTGCGCGCGTCACCGGAAGTCATGGCGGGGGTCGCGGGCTCGCCACCGTCGGCCCCGCGCAGCACGAACCGTTCGGGATGAACCGTCAGCGGTTCGGGCGATCCGTTCCGCACCTGGACCTCGACCGTCTCGTCGACAGAGCCGGTCGGGACCTCGTCGACGGGTGCGGTCGTCAGGCAGGCCTGGCGCAGCACCGCGACGGAGACGCCGTTTCCCGACGACACCGGGCCGCTGTTCGCGACGGGGGGCATCATCGTCGTCGCGCAGGCGCCGATGCCCAGCAGCAGAAGGGCGATCGGGGAGATCGAGGAAATACGTGGTTGCAGCATGTCGATCGGAAGAGGCATTCGACATGCCATCCGCGATCGCCCGCATCTCCGTGGGGTCGGGGTGGCCCGCCTGTTGTCGTTCGGGAAAAACTCCCCCGCGATCGGGAAGATTTCCCGACCACCCACCGGCGTCCCGTCGTGGCGCCGCGCCGGGCGGCGTCTGGTACGGCGCGTGCTTTCGTCGAGCGCAATGCCGCATCACGCCGCCGTCAGCATCCGCCTGTCGGGGGCGATCGCGGCTGCGGCCGCCGTGATCGCGAGCCCGGTCCGGGCGGCCACGGAGATGCCCCCGCCGCTTGCCGTCATGGCGGCTGCGCGGGCGATGACGCTGGACGAGGCGCTTCGCTACGCACGCGCGCACCAGCCGTCGCTGCAGAGCGCGCTGGCCCGGGTGACCGCGGCCGCGGCTGACACCCGCGTCCCCCGCGCGCAGTGGCTGCCCTCGTTCGGCGCCACGGCGCAGGCGCTGGAAGGAACGACGAACAACAGCACCGCCTCGTACCTGTCGGTCCGCGAGGTCGGGATCCCGCGCATCGGCGGCACGCCCGTGGAGAGCACCGGATCGTTTCACCCGAGCGCGTCCACGCTGGCGGCGATCGGGGCGGGACAGGAGGTCTTCGATTTCGGGCGGATCGCCGCCCAGGCCGCGGTCGCCGACGTCGCTTACGAGGCGGAGCGGGACCGGGCCGACGCCGAGCGGCTGCGCATCGAGCTGCTCGTCAAGGAAGCCTACTTCGCGGTTCACGGCGCGCGCGCGGTCCTGCGCGCCGCCGAGGATGCCTACAACCGGGCGCGCGTTCATCGCGACATGGCGGCGGCCGCGGTCAAGAGCGGCCTGCACGCGCCGATCGAGCTGACGCGGGCGGAGGCCGATCTGACGAGGTTCGACGTCGGGCGCATCCGCGCGAGCGGAGGCCTCGACACGGCGCGGGTGCTGTTCGCGGCCGCCGTCGGCGTCGGAGATCGGACGCTGGACGCGGCGGGCGAGCCGCCGTCGCTGCGTCCCGCCCCCGCGCTGGAAGCCGGTTTGAAGCTGGCCCTCGAGCGCGATCCGGTGCTGGAAGAGGCCCGCGCCCGCCTGCGGGGCGCCGAGGCGGTGACGCGCGCGATCGCCGCCGAGCTGCGGCCCGATCTGCAATTGAGCGCGACCTTTTCCCAGCGCGGCGGCGCCGCCACGCCGTCGAGCGGCCCGCCGTCACCCGATTACGGTCCGCTGCCGGTGGTCCCGAACTGGGACCTCGGCCTCGTGCTGCGCTGGCCGATCTACGACCCGGTGGTGGCCGCCCGCCGCGATGCCGCCGCCAAGCGCGAGGAGGTCGCGCGCGCGGATCTCGCGTCGCAGGCGCAGCAGGAGACCGCCGCGGTCCAGCAGGGCTATGTGGCCGTCCAGCTCGCGCAGGCCGCCCTGGTCGGCCTGCAACGCGCGGTGGAGGCGGCGCAGGCGAACTACGCGCAGGCGGAGGCCCGCTTCAAGGCGGGGCTCGGAACGTCGCTGGAGCTGGCGGACGCCGAGACGGTGCGGACCGACGCAGAGATCCAGCTGGCGGTCGGGCGTTACGAGGCGCTCCGGGCGCGCGCCTTCCTGACCCGACTGTTTGCCGAAGAGGAGCGAGAGCCGCGATGACCAGTGACAACGACGTTCAGCAGCCGATCCGCAAATCGCGCCGTGTTCCGCTCGTCATAGCCGGCGGGACGGCCGCCGTCGTCGCCATCGGCCTGCTGATGGTCGGGCACGCCAGCTCGCGCGTGAACAAGGTGGCGCTGGCTGGAGCCCCGAAGGGCGTCACCGTCGTCGAGGCGAAGGCGGCCCAGTACCGGCCCGCGCGCCGGTACGTGGGAACGATCGAGCCGTGGGTCGAGGCGAAGATCGGCCCGCAGCTGATCTCGGCCTACGTCGACACGGTCCTGGTGCGGCCGGGCGACGCCGTCAAGCGCGGCCAGGTGATCGCGACCCTCGATTGCCGGAACGCCTCGGCGTCTTCGAAGGCGGTCGCCATGCAGGCGCGCGCGATCCAGACCGAGCAGGAAGCGATCGCGCACGAGGCGGCGCGCGTCGCCGAGCTGAAGGAAGGCGGCTTCGCCTCGCCGAACGAGATCGAGAAGCACGCGGCGGACAGCGCCAGCAAGGCCGCCGAGCTGATGGAGACGCAGGCGAAGATGCAGCGGGCCACGCTGGAGGTGAACGACTGCGTGCTGCGCGCGCCGTTCGCCGGCGAGATCGCGATCCGCGCCGCCGATCCGGGCGCGTTCGCCCGCCCGGGCACGGCGGTCGCGACGCTGGTCGACCGCGCGACGGTTCGGATCGTCGCGGAGGTGCCGGAAGCCGACTTCGACGTCGTCGCCCCCGCGACGCCGGTCCGGATCGTCGCGCTGGCGACGAACCGCGAACTCCGCGGAACGATCGCCCGGCGCTCGCCGGCGGCCGACTTTTCGACGCGCACCGTGCACGTCGAGATCGACATTCCGGATCCGAAGCGGTCGTTGCCGGTCGGCACGACCGCCGAGATCACGATGGACGTCGGCGATCCGGTGGCCGCCACCGAGATCCCCCTGGTCGCCGCGTCGGTGCGCGGCGAGAAGGCGACGGTGTTCGTCGTCGACCGCAACGTCGCCCGCAAAGGCGTCTATCTGTTGAAGGGGGAAAAGGCCGGCAGCCTGTTCGTCGATCCGGCGCTGCCCGCGGGCAGCCACGTCGTGACCGAAGGACGGGCGCTGCTCAAGGACGGGGACCGCGTCGACGCGCAGCTCGAGGCGGCGGGCGACGCGGGGACCAAGGTGGCCGGGATCGGACCGTGACCCGCCTTTCGCTGACAAACCCGATCGCGATCCTGATGATCTGCATCGGGCTGGTGGTGTTCGCCGCGGTGGTCACGCCGCGCATGCCGGTCGACACGTTCCCCGAGCTGACGCCGCCCGTGCTCGTCGTCGGGACGCTGGCGCCCGGGCTGGGCCCGAAGGACGTCGAGAAGACGATCACCTGGCGGATCGAGAAATACGTCAGCGCCACCCCGGGCGTCGACTTCGTCCAGAGCACGTCACGCAACAACCTGTCGGTCGTGTTCGTCTGGCTCAAGTGGGGAACGGATCTCAACGCGGCGCAGACACTGGTGCAGCAGCAGGTCGCGTTCGCGATGGCGGCGGTGCCGAAGTCGCTGGGCGTGCTGCCGCCGTTCGTGCTCCAGTACGATCCCTCGAACGCGCCCGTCATCCAGGTGGCGGTCTCGGGCGGCGGCCTGACCGGCCCGCAGCTGTACGACTACGCGTTCAACAACATCGAACCGATCCTCGAGGGCATTCCCGGCGTCGCCAGCGCGGCCATCGACGGCGGACGCCAGCGCCAGATCAACGTGATCGTCGATCCGGCGCGCGCCCAGGCCCGGGGCGTGACGTCGACCGACGTCGCGACGGCGGTCGCGCAGTCGAACGCGCTGTTGCCGTCGGGCGAGTTCATCGCGCCGAAGTTCGACGCCAACGTCTACACGAACGCGGTGGCCCGGCGGGTCGCCGACATCGGGGACGCCGCCGTCAAGCAGCAGGGCGGCCGCGCCGTGCTGATCAGGGACGTGGCCAGCGTCGAGGACGGCGGCTCACCGGAAACGCAGTCCGTGGCCGTCAACGGCAACGACGCCGTCTACCTGAACGTCCTGCGCGTCCCGGGCGGCAACACGCTGGCGATCGTCGACGCCGTGAAGAAGACCGTGGGCGAGCTGAAGAACCTGCCGCCCGGGCTGGAGGTCAAGCCGATCTTCGACCAGTCGACCTTCGTGCGCACCAGTTACAGCGGCCTCAAGCGCGAGATCGTCCAGGCCCTGATCCTGATCTCGCTGGTCATCCTGCTCTTTCTTCAGAGCGGACGCGGCGTTCTGATCGCCGCGATCGCGATCCCGATCTCCTTCGCGGTGATCCTGATTGTCCTTTACGTGACCGGGCAGACGCTGAACGCGTTCACGCTGGGCGGCCTCATGCTGGCGATGGGCCCGCTCGTCGACATCTCCGTCGTCGTGCTGGAATCGATCCACCGCCATCGCCACGCGGGCCGGACCGCCGCCGACGCCGCCCTCGAGGGGGCGAACGCGGTCGCCGTCCCGGCGCTCGCCGCGACCCTGACCACCGTCGCCGTTCTGTTGCCGGTCACGCTGCTGACGGGCCTCGCCAAGAAGCTGTTCGGTCCGCTCGCGCTCACGGTCGCGACCGCGATGTTCGCCGGCTACTTCGTCAGCATGCTGGTGACGCCGCTCGCCTGCCGGACGTTCCTCAAGGACGCTCCGCCCGGCCGGCTCGCGGAGGCCGTGCGCGCGACGATCGCCCGCGTCGCCGACGGCTACGCGGCGGCTCTCCGCGCCGTGCTGCCGTTTCGCTGGCTGGTTCCCGGCGCCTGCCTGGTGATGGTCGGCGCCAGCGTCTGGATGGTGACGCGCCTGCCGAGCACCTTCTTCCCCGAGATCGACGAATCGATGGAGGAGGTCTACGTCCGGATCGCGCCCGGAACGTCGTTGAAGGACGCCGCTCAGAGGATCCAGCGGATGGGCACCCTGCTGGCCAAGGAGCTGCCGCCCGGAACCGCCGACCTGGTGCTGACCAACGTCGGTTCGCCGGGGAACGCGCGCGCTGCGATGACCAGCCCCAACAACGGACCGCACATGGGATTCATCCGCGTGGCGCTCTCCGACCCCGAGCATCGCAAGCAGAACCAGCGCGAGATCGCCGACCGGATCCGCGCCATCCTGAACCGGAACTTCCCTGGCACAGAGTTCCTGCAAGCACCGGGCGGCCTGGTGGCGAGCGTCTTCGCGAATGGCTACCTCGCGCCGCTGGTCGTGGAAGTCCAGGCCGACAGCCTGGAGGAGCTGGACGCCAAGTCGAAAGCGGTCGCCGAGGTGGCGCGCACCGTCCCCGGCATCCGCGACATCTATCCCTCGCTGCAGACCAACTATCCGGAGGTCCGGGTCGACACCGATCGCACGCAGGCGGCGCTGGTCGACGTGTCGGCGCGCGGCGCCGCCCAGATCACGCTCGAGGCGACGCTCGGCAACATCAACACGCCCAGCGTCTGGGTCGACGGCGCGAACGGTCAGTCCTACTACGTCGTCACGTCGTACGACGGCCGCGCCGTCGACGATCCCAGCGCGCTCGCCCGCGTCCCGGTCCGCATCGGCCCCAACGGGGGCGCCGTGACCCTGGGGGCGTACGCCAAGATGGGCCGCGCGGTCGGACCGATCGCCATCGAGCGCAACCACCTGTCGCGCGTCGCCCACGTCCTGATGCAGACCGAGGGGCGCGACATCGGAAGCGCGGGCGCCGAGCTGGAGCAAAAACTGCGCACCGATCCCCGCACCCGCGACGTCGACTTCAGCTTCGTCGGGCAGGTCGATCTGATGCGGACCACGTTCTCGGGCCTGGGCCTGGCGATGGGCCTCGCCGTCATGGTCGTGTTCATGATCATGGCGTCGCAGTTCAAGTCGCTGCGGCTGCCGTTCATCATGCTGTTCACGATCCCGGTGTCGCTGCTGGGCATCGTCCTGGCGCTGACGGCGGGGGGCCTCGGCTTCTCGATCACGGCCATGATGGGCATCCTGATGGTCGTCGGCATCGCGGTCTCGAACGGGATCCTGCTGATCGACGAGGCGAACCGGCGCTTCAACGCGGGCGCCGATCCGGTCAGCGCCGTCGTCGCGGCGGCGCGGATCCGGTTCATTCCGATCGCGATGACCAGCCTCGCCACGATCATCGGTCTTCTGCCGACCGCGCTGGGCCTCGAAGCCGGCACCGAGGCCAACCGGCCGCTCGCCCTCGCCGTCGTCGGCGGCCTGGCCTCGTCGACCGTGCTGTCACTGTTCCTGGTGACGACGATGTTCACGCTGATCGCGAAACGGGCGCCCGCGCCGGAACAGTCGCCGGCGCCGGTCGCAGCCGCGCAGGCGCACCCATGAGCGGCCCGCCCGCGTCGCGGCCTCCGTACGCGTCGATGCTGATCGCGCTGGACGACTCGCCGCGCGCGGCCGCCGTGTTCGAGGCGGGCACGGCGCTGGCGCGGCTGACGGGCGCGCAGGTATTTCTGGTTCGCGTCCTGACGGAGCCGACCGACATCCCGCCCGCCGCGCTCACGACGCCCGACAATCTCGGTCGCGACCTCGAGCGGGCGGTCCGCGGCGAATTCCAGCGCCTCATGAACACCGCCCCCGACGTCCCGTTCGCCGCGCCCCTCGTGGTCGAGGGCGATCCCTGGCGCCGCATCATCGACATCGGCAAGCAGCTCGACGTCGACGTGATCGTCATGGGCAGCCACCGCACCCACGGAATCGAGCGGGTCCTGGGGACCGTCGCGTCCCGCGTCGTCAACCATGCCGACCGCAGCGTCCTCGTCGTGCGCGAGCCGCCGCGGAGCTGATCCGGCGCGCGAATCCGGATCGGCCTGACAGCCGTGCGCGCCCACGGCGCCTAAGTCGTCGGGGTGGGCCTGCGGACCGGATTGCTCGCGACGCTCGCCACGGCGGCGGCCTGGCCCCCCGCGGCGCGCGCCGCCGACGAGGCGCCCCCGCCCGCTCCCGCCACGGCCGCCTTCGTGCCCGGCGAAGGCTTCACCATCGCCTCGCCGGACGGCGCCTACAAGCTGCGCCCGGGACTGAACGCCGCGTACAAGTTCGAGCCGCGCTTTCTCGACGGGCACTCGCAGAACCGCGACACGATCTACGCCGTCCGGCCGTTTCTCAGGGGCAACCTGCTGAGGCCCTGGATCCGCTTCCTGACCGAGGCGGAGCTGGCCCAGAATCCGCCTTATCTTCTTTATAGCTACCTGGAGATCCGCCCGCTGGCCGGCTTGGGCGCGAGGATCGGCCAGCAGAACACGCCGTTCTCGCGCCACGAGAACTTCGGCTTCACGTACATCCTCTTCCCGGACACCGACGCGGTCGCCGAATACTTCTGGACCGGACGCGACAAGGGGGTGACCGCGTTCGGAGATCTCGGATCCGAGCGCATCGAGTACCAGGCCGGCGTCTACGCGGGTTCACCGTTGCGCCAGTTCACGACGATCGCGGGCAACTACGTCGTCGAGGCCCGCGTCGCCTTCAACCCGCTGGGCAAACCGGGCGCGGCGGAGTTCGCCTACGTGCTCGGCGAGGAGCCGGCGCCGCTGCGTCCGTCGTTCGCCCTGCAGGGCTACACCGGCAACGTCCAGGACGCGACCGAGAACTTCAACCCGAGCAGCTTCAAGTTCGAGGTGATGCCGTCGGGGGTGACGACGCGCGAGACGGCCGCGGGCGCCGACGCCGTCCTGCAGAGCCGCTGCGTGATGCTGACAGCCGAGGCTTATGGCCGGCGCACGACTCCCGAGGGCGGCGTCGCCTACACATCCTTCGGGGCGTGGGGCCAGGCGGGCGTGCTGCTCTGGGCGCGCCGGCTCGACGCCGCCGTCCGGGTCAGCTGGGCGGATCCCAGCACCTCGCTCGCCGGCGATCGCTTCCTGGCCGGCGAAGCACAGATCACCTGGTACGTCAGCGCGCCCGCGCTGATCGTGAAGCTGCGGTACGGTCTCAGCGATCAAAAATCGCCGGGGACCGCGGCGCTGGGCGACGTGTCGCTGCCGGCCAACGCGGGTCGGCTGCAGATCGTGACCGCCCAGGTGAACCTGGCGCTCTGAACGAGCGCCCTGCGCGACCGACTAGAAAATGTACAGCGCCTCGCCGATGCCGCGGATGTTGTGGGGCGCGTCGATCGGACCGCTCGGTCCTCCCTGCGGCAGGTACCACACCTTCGTGTAGACGCCCGAGAGGCCGAAGCGCACCGACGGCGTCGCGTCCCAGAGCAACGTCGCCTCGCCGAACATCGTCCGGTCCGCGACGCTGCCGAGCAGCTCGATCTCGGTGCCGCCCGCCGGGAACAGCTTGCCCATGTTCTTCGACTGCGAGTAGGTGGCGTTCAGCGACAGGATGAACCGCGCGGGCGCGTAGTACTGCAGCCCGGCCTTCGCGGCCCACCAGTCGATCGTGTGCACGACGCCCTGCGTGTCGAACGTGACCAGGCCCGGGTCGACGTCCGGGATGTACACGGGCGGCGGGCTGGCCTGGGCCGGGTTCGGCAGCGTCGGGAACTTGGCGTTGCCGCCCGTGACGAGCAGGTCGGCGATGCCGGTGCCGAACACGTACGACCCGATCAGCGTCAGCTTGTTGGTGCGATCGTCGGCGTTGGAGGCGGGGATGATCGGGATGAACGCGTCGAGCGAGACGCCCCAGCCGGTGATGCTGTTCGAGCTCTGCACGGGCGGCGGCGTGAACGCGTTGGCCTTGAACTCCCGGAAGATCCCCGAGACGCTGAACGACATCGGCGCGGCGATGGTGATCGCGTTGCCGGGCGTCGTGATCCCCTTGATCCCGTCCAGGCTGATCCGGAGGGCGCCCGAGACGTCGGGGATCTGCGAATCACGCTGCACCGGCCGCCCCGCCTCGAGCGCGGTGTCGATGTTGACGGGCGTCCCCTTGAAGAAGCTGTGCGAAACACGGAGCTGCGTGTTGCGAGACGAGACCTGGTTCGGCACGAACGACGTCGAGCAGAGCGAGTAATAGCTCTGCCACCCGAAGACGTCGACCGTCTCGCCCGCGACGATGTCGGCGATCTGATTGCGCAGCGTCATGTAGGCATAGCGGATCCGGAACGTGGGGCTGTTGGTGAACGGGCTCTCGCCCAGCGCCGGACCGGTCATGACGCCGTTCGAGTATGGATACGGGTTGCCCGGCTGGTTGCCGGCCCAGTCGCCCTGGAGGACGGCCGAAGGCGTGATACCGCCGAACGTCGGCGCGTCGAGCACGAAGCCGAGGCGGCTGCTGCGCATCGTGGCCATCGTCCGCCCGACCGTGCCTTCGTAGGTGTCGCTGCGCGCGACAAGCACCGGACCGATCGGCTCGTCGTAGCTGCGCGTCGTATCGGCGATGTAGTCGGCCTGGACGATGCCGAACAGCGTGAAGCTGAAGGCGTTGTTGCCCGAGCCGATCGTCACCTTGAGGGGCGGGCGCTTGAACGTCGTCTCGCCGGGCGCGGTGCCGCCAGGGATCTCGGCCGGCTTCGGCATGTCCTCCGTGGCCATCTTCTTTCCGTTCCCGTTCGCCGGCGCGGCGGGCGGCGGCTCGGCCGCGGGCGGCGGCAGCGCGTAGGGCGGCGCGGCGGGCGCAGGCGGGGCCGCCGGCTCGGCGGGCGGCGGGGTGGGCGGGGCCGCCTTGTCGTCGTTGGGTTGCGCGCGCGCGGGACCGGCGGCCAGGGCGACGAGCGCAAGGGTTGTGAGCAGCGGGGTGATTCGCGGGCCTGACGTGACTCTTTCGTTCATTTTTTCGGGGCCTCCGAAGCCCAGAATCCGGCCTGCACCGGTCCGGTCGACGCTATGGGTTGCCTAGGAACCAGGAAACGGCTCGCATCCGGGGGTTTTGCCTGGGAAATCATTGCTAGAAGTTCACCCACGCGTTGTCGCAGTTGTGGGGCGGGTCGCTGCCCGTGACCTGGTCGGTGACGCTGACGCTGGTCCCCGCCGGCTTGATCGTGACCGGCTGGGGGCCGAACACGACGTTCGCATAACTGGCCGTGATGGTGGTCGGCTCGACGTCGTAGACGACGTTGCTCAGCGTGATACCGAGCGGGTGCGCGGCGTCCCAGCCGCGGAATGTGTTGCCGCCTCCCGACCCCAGCACGTGGACGTTGCTGACCGTGATGTCGCGGAAGTCCGGGATCAGCGTCCCCGTCGACGAGGTGTAGTACGGATCAAACACCAGCGGATGCCGGCTGTTGCGGATGCAGACATCCGAATAGGCGATCCCCTGGACCAGCCCGCCCTTGCTGCTGTCGGATTTGATCCGCAGACCGTTGTCGGTGCCGTCCAGCGACAGATCGCAGACGCTGACGTTGCGCACGCCGCCGTTCGTCTCGCTGCCGATCGACATGCCGTGGCCGCGGCCGAAGTGGTTGTGGGCGACGATCAGGCCGTCGACCACGGCGGGGCCGGCGCCCTTGACCGCGATGTTATCGTCGCCCGTCGAGATCTTCGTGTAAGCGATGACGCCGTTCTTCGTGCGGGACGGATCGACGCCGTCTGTGTTGGGCGAATTCGCCGGCGTATTGATGGTAATCCCCCACACCTGAAAGCCGACCGTGCCGTCGATGCTGACGTGGAACTTGGGCGCGTTCTTCAGCGTGACGTTGTACAGGATGAAGTTCGTGCCCGCGTTGACCTGGACGAGGCGCGGGGCGGACAGATTGCCGTCGTCCGCGTTCTCGAGATCCCACCAGCTGCTCGTGCCGCCGGTGACCACCTCGCCGCCGCGCCCGTCGATCGTGCCGGTGCCGAAGACGCCGGAATTCATCGGCGCCGCGATCTGGATCAGCGGTTTGCAGGTGCCGGTGCCGGTGTTGTTGCCGCCGCATTTGAGGCTGCCGGTCAGCGCGTCGGAGTCCTTGGGGTCGCGCGACAGGAACAGCGTCGTCCCGGCGTCGAGCCACAGGCTGACACCGGCCTTGAGAACGATCCCTGCCGCGACGAAGGCGGTCTTGTCGCCGTCCGTCGCGAGGCGCACGGACTGACCGACCGGGCACGCGGTGAACGCCGCGTTGATCGCGTCGGAGTCCAGCGTCTCGTCGCTCGGCTCGGTACCGACGATGGTCTTCGTCGCGAGCACCGTCGCGCACGCCTGCGGGATCGTCGGCTCGGTGCCGATCGCGTCGCACGACGGCGGGTTCACTGGCGACAGCGTGCCGCCCGTGCCGGCGGTCGGGACGCCGCCCGTTCCGCCTCCCGTCCCGGCGGCGGCGGTTCCCCCCCTGCCCCCGCCACCCGTGCCGGCGGTGTCGACGATCGTCCCCCCCGTACCGCCCGCCGCGGTTCCCGCCGCGCCGCCGGCTGCGCCCGCCGTCCCGTACGTCCCCGCCCGACCGAGGCCGGAGCTGCCAGCGTTCCCGGTCGGCTGGGGGCCGTATCCGCCCGAGCAGGCATGCCCGAAGAACGCCCCAGCGATCAGGAAAAAAACACTGCGATTCTGCACGGGATTTCGCACGAGATAACGATTGCAAGGGTGTCCCCGGCGGGGGCGAGCGGCTCACGACGCGAGCGGGCTTGCGCGTCGAAAACCGCAGGTGTAGAGACCAGTTGCCATGGCCCTCTCTGCGACGGAATCGCTGAACGCGTCGAAGCTGATCTTCTCGGGCACGGCGTCGCGCCGCGGCCGCCACATCTCCATCACGCCGGCCAACAGCGAGATGGCCCACCTGTACTACGGGCGCATCATCCTGGACGCGAGCGAGCCGCGCGTCACGTTCGCGACGGAGGGGCGCGAGACGGCGCTGCTGTCGATGCGCGGTTCGTGCTCGGTGACCGTGGACGGCAAGCGCCACGACATCGGGCTGCACGACGCGATCTACATCCCGCGCGGCAGCGCGGTCGCCGTCGAGACGACCGGCGAGGTCGACCTCGTCGAGTGCGCGTCGGAGGTGAGCGGAACGTACCCGCTTCAGATCGTGCGCTACGCGGAGATCTCGGCGGACCCCAAGCAGAAGTTCCGGGCGGGCGGCGAATCGACGACCCGCGATCTCAACATCGTCGTCGGCGACAACGTGCGCGCCGGACGGATCCTGATGGGGTTCACGCGCTCGCAGCAGGGCAACTGGACCAGCTGGCCGCCCCACGAGCACACGAAGATGCTGGAAGAGGTCTACGTCTACTTCGACATGCCGCCGCCCGCGTTCGGGATCCAGCTGGTCTACACCAAGCCCGACGAGGCGCCCGAGTTCTGCACCGTCGTGCGCGACGGTGACGCCGTGCTGATGCCGGCCGGCTACCACCCGAACGTGGCGGCGCCGGGGCACGGCATCAACTTCATCTGGATGATGGCGGCGCACCGCGAGGTCGAGGACCGCCAGTTCGGCGTCGTCAACGTGCAGCCCGGCTTCGGAACTGATTCCGGCATCAGCCGCAAATAGATGGATCCGTTTCGACTGGACGGGCTGAGCGCGCTGGTCACGGGCGCGGGTACGGGCATCGGCGCGGCGCTGGCGCGGGCGCTGGCGGCCGCGGGCGCGGACGTCGCGTGCCACGGCAACAAGCATGTGCCGTCCGAGACGGCCGCGGAGATCGGCAAGCTCGGCCGGCGCGCCGCGGTGCTGACCGGCGAGCTGCGCGACGCCGCGACGCCCGAGGCGCTGGTCGAGGCGACGGTGCGCGAGCTCGGCGCGATCGACATCCTGGTCAACAACGCCGGGATCATCCGGCGCTCGCCGGCCGTCGAATTCTCGGACGACGACTGGGCGGCGGTGCTGGACGTGAACCTGACCGCGACCTTCCGCCTCTGCCGCGCCGCCGGCAAGCGCATGATCCCGCGCGGGCGCGGCAAGATCGTCAACGTCTCGTCGCTGCTGGCGTTTCAGGGCGGGATCACGGTGCCGTCCTACGCGGCGTCGAAGGGGGGCGTCGCGCAGCTGACGAAGGCGCTCGCCAACGAGTGGGCGGGCAAGGGCGTCAACGTCAACGCGATCGCCCCCGGCTACATCCACACCGACAACACCGCCGCGCTGGCCGCGGATGCGGTGCGCAACCGCCAGATCACCGAGCGCATCCCGGCCGGCCGCTGGGGCGAGCCCGCCGACCTGGGCGGCGCCGCCGTCTTCCTGGCGTCGCGGGCCAGCGACTACGTCAGCGGGCACGTGCTGGTGGTCGACGGCGGATGGATGGGCCGGTGAAAACGACGGCGACGGCGGCGACCGCGAAGCTGACAGTCAAGCCCGCGCCGGATTGCCGCTTCGACGTCGTCAGCCTGGGCGAGGTGATGCTGCGGCTCGACCCGGGCGAGGGGCGCGTGCACACGACGCGCACGTTTCACGCCTGGGAGGGGGGCGGCGAGTACAACGTCGCGCGGGGGCTGCGCCGCTGTTTCGGCCTGCGCAGCGCGCACGTCACGGCGCTGACCGACAACCCGGTCGGCCGGCTGGTCGAGGACCTGATGCTTCAGGGAGGCGTCGATCTGTCGTACCTGCGCTGGAAGGAATACGACGGCGTCGGCCGCAGCGTCAGGAACGGCCTCAACTTCACCGAGCGCGGCTTCGGGCCGCGCGGCGGCCTCGGCTGCTCCGATCGCGGCCACACCGCCGTCTCGCAGATGCAGCCGGGCGACGTCGACTGGAAGAGCCTGTTCGGCGGCGCCGGTCAGGGGTCGCGCTGGTTCCACACGGGCGGCGTCTTCTGCGCGCTGTCCGAGGGGACGCCCGCGGTGGCGCACGCCGCGATGGAGGAGGCCCACCGGCACGGCACCTGCGTATCGTACGACTTGAACTACCGCGACTCGCTCTGGCGATCGGTGGGCGGCAAGGCCAAGGCGCGCCAGGTGAACCGATCGCTGATGCCGTTCGTCGACGTCCTGTTCGGAAACGAGGAGGACTTCTCGGCCGCGCTCGGCTTCGAGGTGGAGGACGTCGACCCGGACTTCGGCTCGCTGTCGACGGGCGCATTCCGCACCATGATCGCCAGCGTCGTCAGAGAATTCCCCAACATCAAGGCGGTCGCGACGACGCTGCGCACGGCGCCCTCGGCGTCGGTCAACGGCTGGGGCGCGATCTGCTGGCACGAGGGGCAGTTCTACGAGGTCCCGCAGAAGAGCGTCGAGATCCTGGACCGGGTCGGCGGCGGCGATTCGTTCGCCTCGGGGTTCATCTACGGTTTGCTGGCGGGCAAGGATCCGCAGTGGGCGCTCGAGTGCGGCGTCGCGCATGGCGCGCTCGCCATGTCGACGCCGGGCGACACGACGATGGCGACGTTCGCCGAGGTGATGCGCGCCATGAAGGGCGCGGGCGCGAGGATCGACCGGTGAGCCGCGCCGACGTCTGCCGCCGCATCGAGGCCGTCGGCATCGTCCCCGTCGTGCGGGCGCCGTCACCCGAGCTGGCGATGCGGGCCGCGGAGGCGGTGCTGGCCGGCGGCATCTCGATCTTCGAGATCACGATGACGGTCCCGAACGCGACGGCCGCGATCCGATCGCTGGTGGACCGCCTGGGCGATCGCGCCATCGTCGGCGCGGGCACGGTGCTGGACGCCGCGGCGGCCCACGCCTGCATCGAGGCGGGCGCCGCGTTCATCGTCAGCCCCGGCCTGGACCTGCCCACCATCGCCGCCGCCCACGAGCGCGGCGTGCCGATCATGCCGGGCGCGCTGACGCCGACCGAGGTGATCACCGCGTGGAAGGCCGGCGCCGACATGGTGAAGATCTTTCCGGCGTCGGCGGTGGGCGGCCCCAAGTACCTGAAGGCGCTGCGCGGCCCGCTGCCCGACGTGAAGCTGCTGCCGACGGGCGGCGTGAACGCTCAGACCGCCGGCGAGTACATCGCGGCGGGCGCCGCCGCGCTGGGCGTCGGCTCCGAGCTGGTCGACACCGCCGCGCTCGCGCGCGGAGACGACGCCGTCGTGACCGCCCGCGCCCGCGAGCTCTGCGACGCGGTCGCCGCCGCGCGCGCGCGGCACTGAACGGTCGCGCCACGCAGCCGTCACGCGATCGTTGGTTGAGGTCGCGGGCGCATCGCGAAACCGTATGGGCCAGGGAAAACCCGTGGTCCTGCGGACAAGAGAATGGTTGCGCCGTCTGTCCGCCGTCGCGGTCGGCCTGCCGAGCCTGCTCGCCGCGACGCCGTCGTTCAGCGCGACCCAGACGCTGGCCCCCTCGGACGACACGTTCATCAACAGCGGGAATGCCGACAACAACAACGGCGGCAGCAGCTCGGTGTTCACGGGGACCGATGGGCACGGCGGGACGATGCGCGCCCTGGTTCGCTTCGCCATGCCGGCCGGTCTCCAGGGACGCGCCACGATCACGAACGTTCAGCTGCGGCTGACCCTGCGCGCGCTCGGGAACGGAACGGTCGGCCAGGCCGCCGTGGACACGCTGCAGGCGGTCACCCAGCCGTGGATTCAGGGCAACGGGACGGGCGAGGCGCCCAGCGCGTTCACCGTCGGGCAGCCGTGCAGCGGAACGATCATCGGCGCGACCTGGAATCAGACGAACTGCGCGACGTCGACGGCCTGGACGACCGCGGGCGGAACCGTCGTCGCGTCGCCGAGCGGCCAGGCGGACACCACCGGGGTCGGGGATGGCGCGCCCGTCATCTGGGACTCCGCCTCGAACCCGGCCATGGTCGGCGACGTGCAATCGTGGATCGACGCGCCCGCGAACAACGACGGCTGGCGGGTTGCGAGCAGCACGGAGGGAGTCGTCGGGGGCGCGCAGAGGTTCTATTCAACCGAAGCGGATATGTTCGTTCCCAGCCTGACGGTGACGTACGCGTGCAAGCCAGGATTCGTCGAGGTGGGGACGTCGTGCGCGGCGGCGCCCCAGACAGTCCCGGCTGCGCCGTCCTGGGCGCTGGCGCTGCTCGCCGTCGCGCTCGGCGCAACGGCGCTCGTGGCTCTTCGTCGCGGGAGGTCGAACCGGTCTTCGCGTTTCGTCAGTTAGGCCCGCGAATTCGATCGTGCATCCGCGCCATGACCGCGGCCCTGAGGTCGTCGATCGAGAACGGCTTCGTCAACACCGGGTAGGGCGTGCGCTGCAGGAACTCACGCGACTCGGCGGTGAACGCGCCGCCGGTCATGAAGACCACCCGCTCGGCCAGATGAGGCCACTGGATCTTCAGGCGCTCGACGACGTCGCGCCCGTTCAGGTCGGGCATCATGAGATCGCAGAGGATGACGTCGTAGACCTCGTTGGCCGCGAAGCGCACGAACGCCTCGGCGGCCTGCGCGGCGACGATCACCTCGTGCTCCGGCAGCGCGGCGGCGATGGTGCGGCCGATGGCCGGCACGTCGTCGACGACGAGGATTCGACGGCGCACCGGTGCCTCGTCGCGGGGCGGCTTCGTGCGCGAAAGTGACGTCTCGATCGGAGGTCCCGCGATCGGCAGGACCACCCGAAACGACGACCCACGCCCGATCTGGCTGTCGACCTCGATCCGGCCGCCGTGATCGGCGACGATGCGGCAAGAGACCGCCAGCCCCAGCCCGGTCCCCTCGCCCACCTCCTTGGTGGTGAAGAAAGGGTCGAAGATGTGGGGAAGCACGTGGGGCGCGATTCCCGCGCCCGTGTCGCTCACCTCGACGATGATGGTCCCGTCCTGCTGACAGGTCTTGAGGGTGATCGCGTTGGCCTCGGCGCGGCCCTCGGGCAGCGCCTGCGCGGCGTTGAGAACCAGGTTGAGGATCACCTGGCCGATGGCCGAGCGATCGCCGACGACCATCGGCGAATCGCCGTACTGCTTGCGCACGACCGCCCGGTGCTGGATGGCGTTGCGCGCCATCGCGAGCGATTCGTCCACCAGCCCATTGAGCGAGAACGCCTCGCGCCGAAGCCCCGACTTGCGCGACAGCCGCTGGAGATCCCGGACGACGTCGCGGATCCGATCGAGGCCGATGCGGCAGTCGCTGAGCATCGCGGACAGCGCCTCGAAATCTGCGACCGATCCCTCGTGACCCCGCCGGAAGGCGTTGATCTGAACGGCCGCGAGATCGACGTTCATCGACACGTAGGCGAGCGGGTTGTTGATCTCGTGACCGACGCTGGCGGCCAGCCTGCCCAGGGCCGCGAACCTCTCGGCCTCTTCCAGCTTTCCCAGCAGCCGCTGCCGTTCGACGTCGACCATGATGCGGCTGATGGCATCGAGCAAGGCGTCCTGGTCGAGCGGCTTGTGCAGGTAGGCGGCGGCGTCGATCGCGGCCGCCTTCGCGCTGCCGTCGGCCGAGATCGCCAGCACCGGGATGCCCGCCAGCGATGATTCGGTCTTCTGGGCGGCCCGAAATTCCCAGCCGTCCATGACCGGCATCCTCAGGTCGAGGATGATCAGGTCGGGGGCCTCATGCGAACGGAGCCGGTCCAGAGCCTGGCTCCCGTTCTCGGCGGTCGTCACGGAGTAACCCTCGTCGTCGAGAAGCCCGCGCAGCGCTTCCCGGATGCTGCGGTCGTCCTCGACGATCAGGATCGAGCCTTGGTCGTGCACGCCGAGCAGGTTGGTGGCGGAGCGAGATCTCCGGACCGGGGCCTGAAGATTCAACGTTGCGCGCCTCCCGCCCCGACGGCCGGGGCTCAACAGACACAGGGGAGAAGATCATTGCACGTGAGTCTCCGACGAGAGGCAAGCGGAAACGCAAGATCCGACGGCGCACCTGGGATCCGTATGCGAGGTCTCGAAACCAAGACGGTTCGTAAACCGATCCCGGTTCCTGGTTGCTCGGTGCGGCGAGCGAGCGGAGCGCTACGGCGCCGAGCGGACGACGACATCGTCGAACTCGGCGCTGGCCTGGTCGACCATCAAT
>Ga0066903_100001231_pt1 | contig 18320 bp, 16 predicted proteins | sample PanSoiMetaGPlot1_FD_67491 | JGI IMG/M metagenome (GOLD analysis project Ga0066903, IMG submission 67491) | Tropical forest soil microbial communities from Panama analyzed to predict greenhouse gas emissions - Panama Soil - Plot 1 (version 2) | ecosystem: Environmental > Terrestrial > Soil >... | reverse complement strand
ATGAAATTCACCCTCTCCTGGCTCAAAGAGCATCTCGACACGGATGCGTCGGTGGCGGCGCTCGCCGACAAGCTGACCATGATCGGGCTCGAGGTCGAGAGCGTCGATGACAAGGCCAAGCTGCTCGCGCCCTTCACCATCGCGCGAGTGGTCTCGGCCGAGCAGCATCCGAACGCCGACCGGCTGCGGGTGTGCATGGTCGACACCGGCGCGGGCGATCCGGTGCAGGTGGTGTGCGGCGCGCCCAATGCGCGCACCGGCATGAAGGGCGTGTTCGTGCCGCCCGGCGCGTATATCCCGGGCAAGGACATCACGCTCGCGATCGGCAAGATCCGCGGCGTCGAGAGCCGCGGCATGCTGGTCTCCGAGTTCGAACTCAAGCTCTCCGACGATCACGAAGGCATCATCGATCTGCCGGCCGATGCACCGGTTGGAGAGAACTATGCCAAGTGGGCTAAGCTCGATGACCCGGTGATCGAGATCAAGCTCACGCCCAACCGGCCCGACTGCACTGGCGTGCACGGCATCGCGCGCGACCTTGCGGCGGCCGACATGGGCAAGTTCATCGATAATGCGATCAAGCCGGTCAAAGGCTCCGGCGCCTGCCCGTGCAAGGTGACACTCGACTTCGGCGATACGCCTTCGCTCTGCCCGGGCTTTGCGCTGCGCCTGGTGCGCGGGGTGAAGAACGGACCTTCGCCCGACTGGCTGCAGCGGCGCCTGACCGCGATCGGGCTGCGCCCGATCAACGCGCTGGTCGACATCACCAACCTGATCACCTACGACCGCGGTCGGCCGCTGCATGTGTTCGATGCCGCCAAGGTGCGCGGCAATCTCACTGTACGCCGCGCGCGCGCCGGCGAAACGCTGACCGCACTCGACGGCAAGACCTATACGCTCGATGAGAGCATGTGCGTCATCGCCGATGAGGCCGGACCGGAATCGCTGGCCGGCATCATGGGCGGCGAGGCGACCGGTTGCTCGGAGACGACGACCGATGTGCTGATCGAGTCGGCGCTGTGGGATCCGCTCAACATTGCGCAGACCGGCCGCAAGCTCGGCATCAACTCGGACGCACGCTATCGTTTCGAGCGCGGCGTCGATCCAGCGTTCCTGGTGCCGGGCTTGGAACTCGCCACCAAGTTCGTGCTCGAGCTCTGCGGCGGCACCGCGTCGGAGATCACCGTCGCGGGCGATCCACAGGTCCCGGAACTGGTGATTGATTTCCCGCTCACGGAGCTCAAGCGCCTCGCCGGCGTCGAGGTCCCGTTCCCTGAGTTCCGCGGCGTCCTGCAGCGACTAGGCTTTCTCATCGCTGGGCAAGGCAAGAAGGTGAAGATCGCGGTGCCGTCATGGCGCCCGGACGTACATGGCAAGGCCGACATCGTCGAGGAGGTCGTGCGCATCATCGGGGTCGACCGGGTGCCATCGACGCCATTCGAGCGTGACGACAAGGCGCGCAAGCCGATCCTGACGCCGGTCCAGCTGCGCACCCGCAAGGCCAAGCGTGCGCTCGCGACGCGCGGCATCGTCGAGGCCGTCACCTGGTCTTTTGTCTCGAAGCCACAGGCTGAATTATTCGGCGGTGGCAAAGCTGAGCTCGCGCTTGCCAACCCGATCGCGGCCGACCTGTCCGACATGCGGCCAAGCCTCATTCCAGGGCTGGTGGCGGCCGCGCAGAAGAACGCCGACCGCGGCTTCGCCGATGTGGCGCTGTTTGAAGTGGGCCAGATCTTCAAGGGCGACAAGCCGGAGGAGCAGTTCATCGCTGCGACCGGCGTGCGCCGTGCATTGGCGAAGGCTTCGGGCAGCGGCCGGCACTGGTCATCCAAGGCCACCGAGGTCGACTGCTTCGACGCCAAGGGCGACGCCTATGCGGCACTCGCTGCCGCGGGCGCACCAATGCAGGCGCTGCAAGTGGTGCCGGGTGCGCCGGCGTGGTTCCACCCTGGCCGGTCAGGCACGATCCAGATCGGGCCGCAGAATGTGCTCGGCCATTTCGGCGAGTTGCACCCGCGCACGCTCGAAGCGCTCGATGCCGAGGGGCCCCTGGTTGGCTTCGAGGTGATTCTCGAGCGCATTCCCGAACCGAAGGCCAAGGCCACGCGCGCCAAGCCAGCGCTCGAGCTATCGCCGTTCCAGCCAGTCGAGCGCGACTTCGCGTTCGTGGTCGATCGCGACGTGAAGGCCGGCGATCTCGTGCGCGCCGCGCAGAACGTCGACCGCAAGCTGATCACCGGCGTAACGCTGTTCGACGTCTACGAAGGCACTGGCATCGAGCTTGGCAAGAAGTCGATCGCGATCGCGGTGACGATCCAGCCGCGCGAGAAGACCATGACCGATGAAGAGATCGAGGCGCTCGCCAAGAAGATCGTCGCCGAGGTGAGCAAGCGCACGGGTGGCGTGTTAAGGACGTAGCGCCAAGGCACGGAATCGTAGGGTGGGCAAAGGCGGAAGCACAGCTTCTCAACGCGCATCAAACTATCGTGCGCCGACAAGCAACGGACCAAGGTTCTAAGACCTAGGTCCGCCTGCCCGGCAAAGGGCCGCGCGCAGTCTCAAACTCAGTGGGGCATCGTCCCTCATGCCGACACACTGGTGGTGTGTTGTTTGAGTCGGTGTGTCGTGCCGCCCAGGCGCAGTCCTTGCCGCTCTCGAACAGGCGATCAGCGCCTTTGGGCGCAGGCTCAGCGTCGGCCGCCGCCGAACAGCCGCAGCACGGCGTCGGCGGCTCGCTCGCCCGATTCCCAGGCGCCGCCAACCGTGCCCCACAGCGTCTCATGTACAGCTTCGCCCGCGAAATACATGCGGTTGAGCGGTTCCATCAGGACGCGGCGTGCGGACTGGCCGCTGGGCGCCGCGGCCGAGAAGGCGCCAAGCACCCAAGGCTCCTCGTTCCAGCGCGTGGCGTGCCAACGCTGCACGACAGTCTTCATGTCGGCGCCGAACAGATTGGTCAGCCAATCGAGCGCGAACGCCACCATCTCCTTCTCGCCCTTGGCGGCGAGATCGCGGCCAAAGCTGCCGCCAACGTCGATCATGCACAGCGTCGAGCCCGACGCATTGGCAAAGATCGAGGCGGTGCGGCGGCCGTTCGATTTCTCGAGGATCAGTTCGTCGGTGCGCAGCCCGAGCGGATTGCCCGGCAGTTCCAGTGTTACATGGTCATAGCTGCCGAGCGTGAGCTTGCTCAACGCGTCGACCTGACGCTTGGGCAGCTCAGGGTCGAACTTGATCTTGCGAGCAGCGAGCACATTGGTTGAGGCCGTCACGATCGCGGCCGGAGCCGTCAAGCGGCCGCGCGCCGTCGCCACTTCGACTGCCGTCCGCCGGCCCCATTCGATCGCGGTTACAGGTGCATTGAGCTGTACCGGCAGCCCAGCCGCGAGCTTGGCCAGCAGCGTGCCGAAGCCCTGGCGGCAGAAAGCGTCGACGTCCCTTTCGGACGAGCGCGAGAAGTCGAGCGCCGAAATCTCAGACAAATCCTTGCCGCAGCCGAACGGGCCGAGAAAGAACTCAATGGTCGAGCGCCACTCGCCAAGGTCTTTCGGCAGCGCTTGCGAGCACGGCACGTCGCCCTTGCGCGCCGCGTCCGCGATCGCAGTGCTGGCGCGCACCTGCATCGACAGAAAATCCTCCATCTCGCTTTCGCGCGCGAAACGCCGGCCGACGCGCACGCGCTGGCCGGGCGGAGCCGGATAGATGTCGAGCCCGGTCTGGGTCGCAAGCTTGGCCACCGGATTGATGTCCGGCATGTGGATCCAGTGCGCGCCGCGATCATAGGGCACGCCAAAGATCTTGGTGTCGGTGATGCAGCGTCCGCCGATCTCGGGCGCAGCCTCCACAATGGCGACTCGGCGGCCCGCCGCGATCAGGCGACGCGCCGCCGCGATGCCGGCGGCGCCAGCACCGATAATGATGACGTCGACAACACCATCCGGGCGCGGCGTGCTTTTCTGCCTCGGTGCCGGCCGCGGATTGGGTCCGCCCGGTTGCGCCAACGCCGGAGCAGCCGACATGGCGGCAGAAGCAGCAAGAAATGAACGGCGACTGAAGAACGTCATGGCTGATGTTTGCGGCGATCGGGCCTCTCGCCCACGCCGAACATTGCCTGATTGCGTCCGCCATCGCAAACGTTTCGGCCGACATTTCAGCCGGAAATATTGTGATCCCGACTGTGAGTCTGATTATCGCGAGGATTGTGAACGCGACGTTGCGCTCACTTGTCGCGCTGCGCCCGCTCCAGATTCTTCGCCTTGTCGAGATTCCTCGCTGCCTCGAGCCCGACTGGCTGGATCAGCCGCGCGGAAACAAGATCGGCATCATCGAAATCGGTTCCTGCCACAATGGCGCCGGTCAAGTCCGCACCCCCCAGCAGCGCGCCAGTCAGCGACGCACCCGTGAGGTCAGCCTCGACCAGCGAGGCAAATTCGAGGTCAGCGCGAGAGAGATCGGCACCTCGCGCGTTCACACCCTTGAGGTTGGCGGAGCGCAGGACCGAGCGCATCAGTCCCATCGACTGGTTCTTGATGTCGACTCCAAGCTTGCCATTGGCGATCGATGCGCCGACCAGGCTTGCACCGGAAAAGTCAGCAGCCACGCGCGCGCCGGACAGGTCGGCGCCGTCGAGCTTGGCGCGCAACAGCTGCGCGCCAAGCAGAGTGGCGTCCTTGAGGCTCGCGCCAGAGAGGTCCGCCTCAAGCAACCAGGCTTGATTGAGCACAGCCCGCTCGAGCTTCGTACCCGTGAGCTTCGTGCGATTGAGCCGCGCCGCTTGCAGATTGACGCCTGAAAGGTCAAGGCCCGACAGGTCGAGCCCGTTGAGACGCTTGCCGGACAAATCAGCGGGCGCACTTGTGGCGGCGATGGCCGCAACCACCTGGTCGCGCGTCAACTCCGCCATCGTCATGTCCCGCGACGACAGATCGACATGGCGCATCATGTCCTGCGCCCATATGAATATCGGCGAGAACAGCGGCGCCGACATCAGCACCGCCAAGAGTGTGCACGCCAGCAGGGCGCCAACAGCAGCCGATCGGCGTTTCATTTCGCGGTCAGGTCTTCAACACACCTGACGCCTTGGCGACGTGGGTCGCGATCGCGTCCATCAGGGCCGGCGACAGACAGTCGTAGGGCTCCAGATGCAGCTCCCGCAATCGCCCGCGGACGTCGGACATCATGCCGGGCGGCGTCCCGGACTCGATGATCGACGACACGAAGGCCGCGAACTCAGGCGGCGCCCAGCCGTCCTGCTTCGACAACTCGGTGTGAATGAAATCGAAGCCATAGAACGGATGCTTAGTGTTCTCGATCCGTCCGTACATATGCACGCCGCATTCGCTGCAGGCGTGCCGTTGAATGGCGGCACTGGGATCAACGACCTTCAGCTTCGCGGCATTCTGGGTGACGTTGAGCTTGTCGCGCGGCACGACAGCGACCTGCGAGAACGTTGCGCCTGCGGGCTTCCAGCATTTGGTGCATCCGCACACGTGATTGTAGGCGCACTGGGCGCCGACGCTCACAATGACAGGGTTGGATACGCACTTGCATTGGAGAGTTCCACCCGCAAAGCCCGCCGCAGCAGGCTTCGTGCCGTTGTCCACTGCCGGATGAATTGAGAACGTCGCCATGGCATCTCCTCACTCGATGGTACTCGGTACCTGTTACTGCCACAACGAGTCACTTTCTCGTGAGGCAGCTGCACCGGAGACTTTTCGATTCTCAAATGCCGCCTTTCGACTGGCTGTTGCCCCGTCGAGAAGGCGCGATTCCGTCAAATTTTTTGCTTAGAGCTTTGCAACTATATTAGAGATATTTCTTCAAAAGGAAAATTGGAAATCGCGACGGAAGCGCTGCCCATGCGAGCGATGAGTTCCGTTCGTGGGCACGGCGAGCCGAAGCCGTTACCGCCCTTGCGACATCAGCGCGAAGCGCTAAGACTTGCGCGCCATAACCCATACATGATGACTTGTAGATCGGCCGTGCCGACAACATTCACGACGAGGAGCAAGCGATGAAGACCCGCGCCGCGGTCGCAGTGGAAAAGGCCAAGCCACTGGAGATCATGGAGGTCGACCTCGAGGGGCCAAAGGCCGGCGAAGTGCTGGTCGAGATCAAGGCTACCGGCATTTGTCACACCGACGAGTTCACGCTCTCGGGCGCCGACCCGGAAGGGCTGTTCCCCGCCATCCTCGGGCACGAGGGCGCCGGCGTCGTGGTCGAAGTCGGGCCAGGCGTCACCTCGGTGAAGAAAGGCGACCACGTCATTCCGCTCTATACGCCGGAGTGCCGGCAATGCCCGTCCTGTCTGTCGCGTAAAACAAACCTCTGCACCGCCATCCGCGCCACTCAGGGCCAGGGCGTGATGCCCGACGGCACCTCCCGCTTCTCGCTCGGCGGCAAAAAGCTCCACCACTATATGGGCTGCTCGACCTTCTCGAATTTCACCGTGCTGCCCGAAATCGCGGTTGCCAAGATTCGCGAGGACGCCCCCTTCGACAAGGTCTGCTACATCGGCTGCGGGGTGACGACCGGGATCGGCGCGGTGATCAACACCGCCAAGGTCGAGCCCGGCGCCAAGGCGGTCGTGTTCGGGCTTGGCGGCATCGGCCTCAACGTGATCCAGGGGCTCAGGCTCGCCGGCGCTGACATGATCATCGGCGTCGATGTCAACAACGACAAGAAGCAATGGGGCGAGCGCTTTGGCATGACCCATTTCGTCAATCCGAAGGAGGTCGGCGGCGACGTCGTCGCCCATCTCGTCAACATGACGAAGAGCGGCGCCGATCAGATCGGCGGCGCCGACTACACCTTCGACTGCACCGGCAACATCACGGTGATGCGGCAAGCGCTGGAAGCCTGCCACCGCGGCTGGGGCATGAGCGTGATCATCGGGGTTGCGGGCGCAGGCCAGGAGATCGGGACGCGGCCGTTCCAGCTTGTCACCGGCCGGGTCTGGAAAGGCACCGCCTTTGGCGGCGCGCGCGGCCGTACCGACGTGCCCAAAATCGTCGACTGGTACATGGAGAAGAAGATTCAGATCGACCCGATGATCACCCACACCATGCCGCTCAAGGATATCAACCGCGGCTTCGACCTGATGCAGGAGGGCAAGAGCATCCGGAGCGTGGTGGTGTACTAAGGTTAACGGCTGTCCGGTCGCGCATGCGGCCCGAACGACACGCGTAGTACGCAGGATACGGGGCGAGGGCGACGGGATCGAAGGCCCTGATCGAGGAGTTGGAGGGATATCGGGGGAGTCATTCACGACCGACGGGTCATGTCGGAGTCAACGAATGGGACAAAAGTCCACGACGCAACCGAACCGCAGGCGTTTCTGCGGTGGTTTGGCGCATCTCTTCCCGGCGGCAGCCATCGCGCTGTTGACCGGCGCCGCAATCGCCGTTGGCCAAACACCGACAACCCTGGCCTATCAATCCGAACAAGCCGCTGCGGCGCCTGCCGGTGAGACCCGCCGGATCGCAATCCTGCTTGCCCGCGAGTTGCGCGACCTTCCCCCGCCGATCTCACTGCTGGATGTCCGCCCGCCTGACGATGGCGTCGCAGGTGCGCGGCTCGCAATCAACGATAACAACACCACCGGGCGATTTTTGCACCAGGAGTTCACGCTCGCGGTCGTCCAGAGCAGCAATGCCGCCGAGCTCATTGCGGATACAAAGAAACAGGTCGATGCCGGTGCCTCGTTCATCATTGCTGATGCCAGCGCGCAAACCGTGCTTGCGCTCTCCGACGCCATGAAGGGGCGCGACGTGCTCATCCTGAATGCCGGCGCCAGCGACGATCGGCTGCGCGAGCAGGATTGCCGGCCCAATGTGGTTCACACCGCGCCGTCGCGCGCCATGCTGGCTGATGCCCTGGCGCAATATTTGCGCTGGAAGCGCTGGCAGCGCTGGTTCCTGGTGTATGGAACCGAGCCCGGCGATGAAGCCTTTGCAAACGCGCTGCGGCGCTCTGCGATGCGGTTCGGCTTGAAGATCGTCGAGGAGCGTCAGTTCAAGGATGACGCTGGCAGCCGCGCGGACGGCGGGCACGAGCAGATCCAGGAGCGGATCCCGGCCTTCACGCAGCGGGCCGCTGCTCATGACGTGCTGATGGTGGCTGATGAAAGCAACCGCTTCGGCGAATATTTTCCATATCGCACCTTCGACCCGCGCCCGGTTGCGGGAACGCAGGGACTGGTGCCGACCAGCTGGCATCCGGCGCTGGAGCAGTGGGGTGCGACCCAGATTCAGAACCGCTTTCGGCGGCTCGCCAATCGCCCGATGGAATCACTCGACTATGACGCGTGGGTGGCGGTGCGTGCGATCGGCGAAGCCGCAACGCGCAGCAAGACGACAGCGCCCCCAGACCTGATTGCGTACATGAAATCGCCCGGCTTCGAGCTTGGGGCATTCAAGGGACGCAAGCTTACGTTCCGGGACTGGGACGGCCAACTGCGGCAGCCGATCCTGATCGGGACTGAGAAGCTGCCGGTCAGCGTGTCACCACAGCCTGGATTTCTCCATCAGTTCACTGAGCTCGACACGCTAGGCTTCGACAAGCCGGAAACCAATTGCCGGGCCTATGCGCCTTAGGAGCTGAGCATGGACATGAGCCTGACGACCGCGGTGGCTCGCTACGCCAGCCAGCTCATGATCGCGCTGCTCGCGTCGCTGCTCGTTGCAACGGCCGCGCACGCCTACACCGTTTATGTCACCAACGAGAAGGATGGCACCGTCAGCATAATCGACAGCGCCAAGCTGGAAGTCGTCAGGACCGTCAAGGTCGGCCAGCGCCCGCGCGGGATCACGCTCTCGAAGGACCATCGCTGGCTGTTGATCTGCGCCAGCGACGACAATGCCGTTCAGGTTTACGACGCACGCACCATGGAGCTGGTGAAGAGCCTGCCCTCTGGCCAGGATCCGGAGCTGTTCGTGCTGCATCCGGCCGGCCAGCTGCTCTATATCGCCAATGAGGAAGACAACCTCGTCACCGTGGTGGACATCCAGAAGGATTCGGTGCTGGCGGAGATTCCGGTCGGCGTGGAGCCCGAGGGCATGGGCATCAGCCCGGACGGCAAGGTCCTAGTGACCACGTCCGAAACAACGAATATGGCGCATTTCATCGACACCGCCACCAACACCACCATCGACAATGTGCTGGTCGACAGCCGGCCGCGCTTCGCCGAATTCAACGCCGACGGCAGCCAGGTCTGGGTAAGCGCCGAGATCGGCGGCACCGTCACGGTCATTGACGCCAAGACGCGGAAGGTCACCGCCAAGATCGACTTCAAGATACCGGGCATGCCACAGGATGCCATTCAGCCGGTGGGTGTGCGCATCACCAAGGACGGGAAGCGCGCGTTCGTGGCGCTCGGCCCCTCGAACCGTGTCGCCGTCATCGACACTGCGACCTTCAAGGTCGAGAAATATCTCCTGGTCGGCCAGCGGGTATGGCAGCTCGCCCTTACACCCGATGAAAAGCTCCTCTTCACCACCAACGGCACATCCAACGACGTGTCGGTGGTCGACGTCGATAAGCTGCGCGTCGTCAAATCGATCAAGGTGGGGCGCTATCCGTGGGGCGTCGTCGTGGCGCCGTTCTGATCAAACCGTAGGAGGTGACGTGGTTCATTGGAACGCAACCGTTGGCTTCTTCGCCGCGAGCGTGATCGCGTGCGGCGCGCCGATCGCCCGTGCGGCGGATGCCGCCAACCCGGATTGGCCGTGCATCCAACGAAAAGTGGCGACGCTGACCTCGGTTCAGATGTGGGATGGCCCCGCCGTCGACGACCTGACCCAATGGAAAGACAACGAGGAGACACGAAAGCTCGTCGCAGTCCTCGTCAGTCGTCGCGTGCCGCTCGAGCAGGCCGCCGCCTCCATCACGCAGTTCGCCGCGGCGCAGCCCCAGGACAAGCGCGACGAGGCTCTCAAGCTCCTGTTCGCGGGCCTGCTCAGCACCGTTAACACAGACCGTGCCACCGTGATGAACGGCCTCGAGCGCTTCCAGCGGCGGCAGAAGGCACGGGCGGCAGAGATCGAAAGGCAAGACGCAACGCTGCGCCAGCTCAAGGAACGGACGGCAGCGGATGAGAACGCACGCTCGGAGCTGGCTACGGCCGAGGACAAGCACAACTGGGATATACGCGTCTTCACAGAGCGCCAGCAATCCCTTCCGCTCGCCTGTGAAGTGCCGGTCATCATCGAGCAGCGGCTGTTCGAGCTCGGCCGTCAAATTCGTACACACATGAGCGAATGAGTCGGATGCACTCAACTTTCGGCTCGTCATGCCTGCGCTTGTCGTGGCCATCCACGACTTGCGTCCCTCGCAAGAGGAAAGACGTACACGGCCGGGACAAGCCCGGCCCATAACGGGAAAGAGCACGGTACTCATCACGAGAGTTGGAATAGGCACTATCTTCTTGGCTGCGTGACGAGGCGGTTCTGCTCGTCAAGCAGCGGCACGCCAAACTGCAAAAGAACCGTATCGATATCCCCCTGCCGTTTGGCGATGAGGCCATTGAGCTGACGCTTCCATTCATCCTCAAGGGGGCGAACCCCGAAGGTGATGCGATAGGCCATGCGCGCAGCGCCGTCCTTCAGGAGCGGCACCACCGTAAGACCGGCCTTCGGCGCGAAATATCCGGCGATCGGGCCCCACAAGACGCCAGCGTCGACATCGCTTGATTGGATGTCCTCGATCATACGCTCAGCCGGAGATTCATAACGACGATCGACCATGAGCGCATAGGGTTTGGCGCGCTCGATAAGGCCGAGCTGGGCCATCGCGGTGGCAGGCGGCGTTCCGGCAATAACGCCGAGGCGTTTGCCCCTGAGACGCGGATCGCCGAGGCTGTCAACGCCATCGAGGCCCGCACCCTTGCGCAATACCAGCGCATAGGTCGAACGATAGTAGTGATTGGTGTTGAGCACGAGGTCGTCGCCCTGAGCGTAGCCCATCACGACGTCGCAGCGCTTGGCAAACAGGGTCTGGCGGATGAAGCCGATGGCCTGCGGGAACCAGGTGTATTCGACCGGCAGCTTGAGCTCGGCCGCCACGATGTCGGCGATCTTGTTCTCAAAGCCCTCGCCCTTCTCGTTCGAGAACGGCAGATTGGCGGGGTCGGAGCAAACGCGCAAAGCAGTCCGGTCGACGAGGTCAACGCGCTGCGCTTGCACCTCCCCTACGAACACGGCGGCAAGGCTCGCGCTCGCCGCGACCGACAGCAGCACAGTGCCGAGCCTGGCGATCACCCGAAACACTCCTTCTCGTGCTTATCCGCGGCCGCGGGCTTGTCGGCGTGTTTGGGAGGGCGACCGCGCGGCAGATCGCCCTCAGCACGCGCTTTCAGATAGACGAAGACGTCCTCGATAAAGCAACGCACATTGGCATTGTTGCCGAATGCCGGCATCTTGGCTTGCTTGTCGGTCCGAATCTCCTCCTTGCCAGCGGCAACAATGAGCATGAATTCAGGGAAGCTCATCGTCTTCACCGAGTCGACCAACCTCGGCGCATAGGTCGAGCCCTCGCCATCCGGGCCATGACAGGTGTGGCATTCGGAGTGATAGCGCCGGAAGCCCGAGAACGTGTACCAATCAACCGTGCCGTCGCTCGCGATGTTGAAGGTCGGCTCGCCGGCTGCTGTGAGCCACTTGCCGTCGACTTCTTTCTTCGCTGCGGTGTTTGCCGTCTCGGCTGTGGCGCACGCACTCGACAGGAGCGCGATCACGCCGGCCATTGCGGATGCGAAGCCCGCTCGCTTCATAGCAACCTCGCACGCTGGCGACGTAGGCGCCGTGTCATGTGAGAAAACGATTGACCGGCGCGGAAGATCCCCGCGCCGGTCCACTTGGGAGGGGCTTGTTACGGCAGGGTGAACACGGTCAGTGCGCCGCCGAGTGCCGTGTAGTCGCGCAACCCGGCATAGCCGCCGACCGCACCAAGTCCATCGGTCGGGTTGGTCAGACCGGCCGCGAGCCCGATCCCGGCCCAGCCACCGACACCTGACAGCACCGCGACATATTGCTTGCCGTTGTGACTGTAGGTCATCACGTTGCCGATGATGCCGGATGGGGTCTTGAACTTGAACAGCTCGGTGCCGTCCTTCTCGTCGACCGCTTTGATGTAGCCTTCGAGCGTGCCGTAGAACACGATGCCGCCAGCAGTGGCGAGCGCTCCCGACCAGACCGAGAACTTCTCGGGCTTCGACCAGGCGATCTTTCCCTGCGCCGCATCCCAGGCGATGAAGTTACCCATGCCGCCATGGCTGCCCGGTGCCGGGAACATCGAGAGCGTGGCCCCAACATAAGGCTGCCCCGCAGTGTACGACACCCGGAATGGCTCATAGTCCATGCAGACATGGTTGGTCGGCACGTAGAACAAGTTGGTCGTCGGCGAGAACGCCGCCGGCTGCTGGTCCTTGCTGCCGAGCGCCGCCGGACAGACTCCCTTGGTATTCTTGTCCTGGCCGGTCTGGAAGGTCGAGTATTCCTTCACGACCTGCGGACGCCCATATTGCGGGCTGTTTTTGTCCATCACCACGCCGCTCGTCCAGTTGACCTTGGGATCAAACTTGTTGGCGACCAGAAGCTCTCCCGTGACGCGGTCGAGCGTGTAGCCGAGCCCGTTGCGATCGAAGTGCACCAGCACTTTGCGCGGCTGGCCCTGCACCGTGATGTCCGCCAGGATCATCTCATTGACGCCGTCATAGTCCCACTCGTCGAAGGGCGTCATCTGGTAGGCCCATTTCGCCACCCCGGTGTCGGCGTCGCGCGCGATGATGGCCATGGTCCATTTCTGATCGATCGGCTTGCCGTCCGTGCCGGCGCGCTGCACCGGGTTCCAGGTCGACGGATTGGCCGTGCCATAGAAGACCAGGTTGGTTTCCGGATCATAGGAGAACCAGCCCCAGGCCGTGCCGCCACCGATCTTCCATTGCTCGCCGGTCCAGGTCTTGAGCGAGGAATCCTTGCCGACCGGCTTGCCGAGCGACATGGTTTTCTCAGGATCGAACAGGATCTCGGTGTCAGGGCCGAGCGAATAGGCGCGCCACACCTGCTTGCCAGTCTTGGCATCGTAGGCCGTGACATGACCACGCACGCCGAATTCGGCGCCAGAGATTCCGACGATCACCTTGTCCTTCACCGGCAGCACCGTGGCGGTGTTGGTCTCGCCCTTCTTCGGATCGCCGTTGACGACCTTCCACTTCTCTTTACCAGTCTTGGCGTCAAGCGCGACCAAGGTCGTGTCGGCCTGATGATGATAAATGGTTCCGTCTGCATAGGCGGGACCGCGATACACGGTGTCGCAGCACATCACCGGAATGACATCAGGATTCTGCTTCGGCTCGTACTTCCAGAGGATCTTGCCGTCCTCGTTCAGATCAAGCGCGTAAAGCGTGTTTGGAAATGGCGTGTGAACATACATGATGTTGCCGACCACGAGCGGTGCGCCTTCATGGCCGCGCAACACGCCGGTCGAGAACGTCCAGGCCACTTTCAGGTTCTTGACGTTATCGCGATTGATCTGAGCAAGCTTGCTGTATCGCTGGTTCGTGTAGTTCCCTGTCTGCAGCACCCATTGCTCAGGCTTCGCCGATTGCTGCAGTACATCCTCGTTGGCCATCGCCGGCGTCGCGAACGCGTACGCCGCCAGCGACGCACTGGCAAGTGCATGTCTGTGCATAGCGCTACTCCCTACTGCCGTTGGGTATTTTGAAGCGGTAGCGATCGTGGGCAAGGTGGCCCCCGCCAACAGGCGTCTTTTTTTCAGAAACGATTGGCTACAACTGAAATTTGTAGGGGCATTCAGGGAGTTCGCAAGCAGAATTTTCGTCGCACACAGGCGCTCGCAAAGGTGCATCGCTACTACGAATGAAAGCATCGCGGCCGTGGTTTGCTCGTCAATATCGCAACGAACAGAAGTTCCGAGCCACTGACAGCGCGCGGCGCAACACACGCAAATGTGAAGTTATTAGTATTTGTGGCCGAGCGAACACATTAGAAGCAGCGAAGTTCCGCTTCGACCTGCGCGCGTTTGAGATCGTCGACTTTCGCCCGCAGTGCCGGCATGGATAGGAACATTGACGCATTTTTGCCGCCACGCTGGCGGACGCGCATAACTGTCTCGGCTTCTTCGTATAGATCATAAGGAAGAAGCGAGGCGATCACATCGATCGAGCACGAACACCGCTCGAGCGCATCGCGGGTTTGCCCATTCACCTGCATGCAACCAAACACGTAGTCGGCACGCACGACTGTGGGATAGTCGTTCGTGGGCAGCTCGGCAGCGTGGGACGCGTCTGCGGCCCAACCGGCATTCCAACAAGCCACGACGATCAGTGTTGCGGGCATCCAGCGCATCGGTGTCACTCCAGTGGACTCGGCCTTGACCGATCTGGGCGGACAAACCAGCAGCACTTGCGACGCATCGCGCCGCAAAGCGGCTGAGAGTGCTGTATCTCTCTTTTTCTTTTAGAGAATAGGTCCGGGCGTTCGTTCACGCAATGCTGCGGGCTGCGGCCCGCGCGTCGTGCCCATGTGATGTCCCACATGCGTCATCCCACATATCGTCCCATATATGGTCCCCTCCCCTTGTGCTGCGCGGTTTGTCCCCGTACCTCTGCGCTCCGATTGGAACCCGCCCCGGAGATCGCCCTATGCTCGATGCGGCATTCAAGGCGCTGGCCCAGATGTTCTCACGGCCGTTCCGGACGGTGCTGTGGAAATCGATCGGGCTCGCCGCGGTCCTGATCATCGTGGTCGGCATCGGCCTCAATCGCGTGCTGGTATGGCTTGCGGGTGTCGCCCAGGGCTGGGCCGAGCAGACGCTCGGCGTTACCACCAATATGCCGGTGTCCGTGCTCGCCTGGCTGCTGTCCTTCGCCGCCACGATCGGCATCATCGCGGGCTCGGTGTTGCTGATGCCCGCCGTTACTGCGCTGGTGGCGAGCCTGTTCGTGGACGAAATCGGCGCCGAGGTCGAGCGCAGCCACTATCCGGACGAGCCCGTCGGGATGGACCTGCCGATCTTGCGCGCCGTGTACGAGGGCACCAAGACCGCGCTGCTCGCGATCATGATCTATCTCGCTGCGCTGCCGTTCTGGCTGCTCGCAGGCGCTGGCGCGGTGATCTTCTTTCTCTGTACCGCGTTTCTGCTCGGGCGCGAATATTTCCTCTTGGCTGCGATGCGGTTTCGATCGCCCACCGAGGCCAGGCAATTGCGCCGGATGCACCAGGGCACGCTGTTCATCGCAGGGCTGTTCATCGCAGCTTTTGTGTCGATCCCGATTCTGAACCTTGCGACACCGATATTCGGCATGGCCTTCATGGTCCACATGCACAAGCGACTGGTCGGTACGCGGCCGACCTTCGCCGAGCGCGACTCGTTTCCTCAGCCTGGTGCGTAGAGCAAGAGACTAAGCGGGAACCGGCAGCGTCTTGGCCGGATAGCGGCACAGATCCGCAATCAGGCATTTCTCACACAGTGGACGGCGCGCCACGCAGACATAGCGGCCGTGCAGAATGAGCCAGTGGTGAGCATGCCGCTTGAATTCATCGGGCACGACTTGAAGCAGCTTCTCCTCCACCTCGAACGGCGTCTTGCCGGGCGCGAGCCCAGTGCGGTTACCGACGCGAAAAATGTGGGTGTCGACCGCAATGGTCGGCTCACCGAACGCGATGTTGAGTACCACGTTGGCGGTCTTGCGGCCCACGCCCGGCAGCGTCTCGAGTGCCTCACGCGAGGGCGGCACCACGCCGCCGTAGTCATCGATCAACCGCTGCGACAGCGCGATCACGTTCTTGGCCTTGGTGCGGAAAAGACCGATGGTCTTGATGTAGTCGGCCACCTTGGCTTCGCCGAGCGCCACCATCTTGGCGGGCGTATTGGCAGCCGCAAACAATGCGGGCGTGGCCTTGTTGACACCAGCGTCCGTCGCCTGTGCAGAGAGCACGACTGCAATCAACAATGTATAGGGATCGACATGCTCGAGCTCGCCCTTGGGCTCGGGCTGCGCGGCGCGAAAGCGCCGGAACGCCTCAGTGACCTCGGTCGTTGTCCAGGGCGCAGGCGCCTTTGTGCCGGTCGTCTTTGTGCCGGTCGCCTTGGCACCCGTCAGCTTTGCGCCGGTCGGCTTGGCTTGTCTACCGGGGGTGGGTGCGCCGGTCGTTTTGCGGCCGGATGCCCGCTTTTTCGCCACCCGAGCTGCCGTCTTTCCTGGTGATTTCCTGGCCATGCCTTCCCTATAATTGGCCTGCATGATGCCCGACAATGACCCCGCCCAAGAAACTGGCCAAGAATCTGGCCACGAACCCACGATCTTTTCGGCTGTGCTGACGCCGAACCGCTCGCTGAGTCGCAAGGGCTTTATAGTATTCATGCTGGTGCTGAGCAGCCTCAGCTTCACATCCGGGCTCTATTTCCTCAGCGCCGGCGCCTGGCCGGTCTTCGGCTTCCTGGGTCTCGATGTCTTGCTCGTCTACTGGGCGTTCCGGGTGAATTACCGCTCCGCCCGGGCCTATGAGGTCGTCACCGTGACGCCCTCCGAGCTCACCGTGCGCAAGGTCAGCTATCATGGCCGCGTGCGGCAATGGACGCTCAATCCAGTCTGGGTCCGCCTCGACCGCGACGAGCACAAGGAGTTCGGGATCGAGCGGCTGTTCCTCGTCTCACACGGGCGGCGGCTGCCGATCGCGGGCTTCCTGGGCGCACGCGAAAAGGAAAGCTTCGCGCTCGCGCTGTCCGGCGCGCTCGCCGAGGCCAAACGCGGCCCGACCCGCACCGTGTTTGTGCCCGAGACTTAGCGCCGGAGCGACGCAGAAATCGGGTGGGCTGCGGCACATCTGCCGCCTAAATGGAGGGAAACATGACGGAGACCGCCATGCTCTCGCCTGACCGCATTCCTGACCTCACCCGGCTCACGGCCTCAGCCGCCGACTATGACATCGTGCGCCGCGCCATCGGCCACATCCGTGAACACTGGCGCTCGCAGCCTGAGATCGACGCGATCGCTGAGGCCGCAGGCGTGACGCCGACTGAGCTGCATCACCTGTTCCGGCGCTGGGCCGGGCTGACGCCCAAGGCGTTCCTGCAGGCGATCACGCTTGATGCCGCCCGCACAGTGTTGCGCACGTCTGCCAGCGTGCTCGATGCCGCCTATGAAGTCGGCCTCTCGGGGCCGGGCCGATTGCACGACCTGTTCGTCACGCACGAGGCGATGTCGCCGGGCGAATGGAAAACCGGCGGCCAGGGCCTGACCATCCGCTACGGCTTCCACCCCTCCCCATTCGGCACGGCCCTCGTGATGGCAAGCGAACGCGGGCTCGCGGGGCTCGCCTTCGCGGACGCCGGCGAGGAGAAGGCGGCGCTCGCCGACATGCGGCAGCGTTGGCCCAACGCCAACTATGTCGAGGACTCGGCCGGCACCACGGCACTCGCACGCCGCATCTTCGATCCGAAGCGCTGGCGCGCCGAGGAGCCCCTGCGCGTGGTGCTGATTGGCACCGATTGGGAAGTACGGGTGTGGGAGACGCTGCTCAGGATTCCGATGGGACGGCTCACCAGCTATTCCAGCATCGCCAACAAGCTGTGCGCGCCGAAAGCCGCGCGCGCGGTCGGCGCCGCGGTCGGCAAGAATCCGATCTCATTCGTGGTGCCGTGCCATCGCGTGGTCGGATCGAGCGGCGCGCTCACCGGTTATCACTGGGGCCTGACCCGCAAGCACGCAATGCTCGGCTGGGAAGCGGGGCAAGCCGGACAGGCTTGACCAGCATGTCATCGTTCAGCCGAAGGTCATTCACTTGTCGCATCTCCTATCAGTGCGTTGGCAAGGTCCGTCGAGAATTGGCATCCTCTACTGCGCTCCGGTAGCGGCTTTGGCTATCGCACGGAGCGCGCCTGTCAGCGCATTGACGGTCAGCCCAGCGTCCTTGCTGAGCCGGTGCCGTTCCACAAGCCAGCCCGGATCGTTGTAGGACAACCATGTGGTCCCCGCCTGGTCCTGCCAGACCAGAACCTTGAGCGGCAGATCGATTCCCATCGCCTGATCCAGCTGCATGAGCGGCGTTCCACCCTTGGCATTCCCGAATATCAAAAGATCGGTTGGCCGTAGCGGCAACCCGATCTCAGCCGCGCCCGCCGCGTGGTCCACATGCGCAAACACGGTAAGGCCCCTGGCTTTCACCTCGGCCTCAAGCCGGCTCATTGTCTCCTTTGGGTCATGGTTGCTCCGCACCGTGACCAATCCGTCCGCAGTCATGGCTTGCGCTCCTGTGAGACAGACAATCGAAATCAATGCGAACGGCCCTTGCGGGGAATGG
>Ga0066903_100001230_pt1 | contig 18329 bp, 13 predicted proteins | sample PanSoiMetaGPlot1_FD_67491 | JGI IMG/M metagenome (GOLD analysis project Ga0066903, IMG submission 67491) | Tropical forest soil microbial communities from Panama analyzed to predict greenhouse gas emissions - Panama Soil - Plot 1 (version 2) | ecosystem: Environmental > Terrestrial > Soil >... | reverse complement strand
TCGCCCCAAGAGCATCGGAGTCTACCGAGGGGCAGGCACGTGGGCCCTCGACGTGAACGGCAATGGCGCGTGGGACGCCACCGACGTCGCCTACTACAACTTCGGCCAGGCGGGAGACAAGCCGATCGTGGGTGATTGGAACGGCGACGGACGCACGAAGATCGGCGTTTACAGCAACGGGACCTGGAAGCTGGATTTCAACGGCAACGGCGTCTACGACCCCGACCAGGATATGGGCGACGTCACCTACTCATACCCGCAGTATCCAGACGCAGCTGACCAGCCCGTGGTCGGGGACTGGGGTTTCTGACCGGCGTTCGACGAAGGGCCGCCTTCCACTGTTATAGTTCCGCGGATGAAGATCCTGTTCATCGGCGGCACGGGGAACATCAGCTCGACGATCACGCGCATGCTGGCGGAGGCGGGGCACGAGGTGCACCTTCTGAACCGCGCGAAGACGCTGAAGTACCCGCTGCCGAAGGGCGCCAAGGTGATCGCCCACGACGTTCACGGCGGGTCGCTGCCGACCGCGCTGCGCGGCGCGCGCTACGACGTGGTCGTCGACTGGATCGCCTTCACGGTGCCGCACATCGAGCGCAACCTGGCCTGGTTCGGCCGCGGCGCCGAGGCGGCCACGACCGATCAGTTCGTGTTCATCAGCTCGGCGTCGGCGTACCAGAAGCCGCCCGTGCACCCGGTGATCACCGAATCGACGCCGCTCGTGAACCCGTACTGGGAGTACTCGCGCAACAAGATCGCCTGCGAGGAGCGCCTGATGGCGGCGCACCGCGAGCTCGGTTTCCCGATGACCATCGTGCGCCCGTCGCACACCTACGACACGATCGTTCCGGTCGCGGTCGGCAAGTCGGACTACTCGATCATCGATCGCATCCGCCGCGGCAAGCCCGTGGTCGTGCACGGCGAGGGGACGTCGCTGTGGACGCTGACCCACGCGGAAGACTTCGGGCGCGCCTTCATCGGCCTGCTCGGCAACCCGCGCACCATCGGCCACGCGTTCCACATCACGTCGGACGAGTGGCTGACCTGGGATCAGATATTGCGCCTGGTCGGGCGCGCCGCCGGCGCCGCGCCCGAGATCGTCCACGTGCCCAGCGCGTTCATCAACAAGCTGGATCCGGACACGGGCGCCGGCCTGATCGGCGACAAGAGCTGGAACGCGCTGTTCGACAACTCGAAGATCAAGAGCTTCGTCCCCGGCTGGGCCTGCCAGATCCCGTTCGCGGAGGGGATCCGTCGCACCGTCGCCTGGTTCGACGCCGATCCGGCGCGACAGACCGTCGATCAGGCGGCCGACGCGCGCCTCGACGAGATCCTGCGCGCCTGGCAGCGGTGAGCGAGCAAGATCACTGGCCGAAGCGGACGTAGACGACGCCCGTGCCGGGCACGCTGCCGGCAGCGCTCGGGGCCGCCGCAACCAGGTCGCCGATCTCGTCGGGGTTCATCTGACCCGTGGCCGGAGAATTGAGCTGCCCGCCGGCCACCGCGGCTCCGAGCGCGTCCCCCGCGTCCTTGCCGTAGACCTGATCGTAGATCCGGAACATGTGGTCGGCCCCCGCCTTGTAGAGGTAAGCGGCGCCCACGCCAATGCGCCCGGGGCGGCTGACGCCCGGCGCGCCGACCGCCAGGCGCAGGCCGGTGGCGCTCGTGCTCCCCGCGCGTGTGCTGGCGAGCGCCGCCCCGTAGAACCCGCCCGGTTCGTAGCCCGAAATGGCCTGGGTGTCTCCCGTCTGGATCGTCGGTGACAGGAAGAAGTATTCGCTGTGCGCGACCAGGTAGACGACGCCGTTGGTATCGTCGGCGGGCGCGCCGACGAACAGGTCTTCGCCCTGGTTCAGGGTGTCCGCGATCAGCAGCGCCGTGCCGAGCTGGGAGTTCTTGTCCTTGCCGGTGATCGTCGTGTTGGCCGTCGCGACGTCGATCGGCGCGGTGCCGGCCGGGTCGACGTTCGAGAACAGGTAGACGCGCCCGCGGCGCATCCCCATGTCGGTCGCTTCCCGGTAATTGATGTCCCCGATCGCGACGTCGAGCTTGTTGGACGTCGTGGCGTCGCCGTCGAGATCGCCGGCGCCCAGCGACCACCCCACGGCGCCGGTGAAGGTCGGGTGGTCGGCGGCGCTGGCGTCGAGCTGCTTGGGCCCGGTCGTCGCCGGTCTGACGTCGGTGAGCAGGTGCGTGGTCTTCGTGCCGAGCTCCGACGCGAGGATGAATGGGGCGATCCCGGGCCGCCGGGCTGACGCGAACAGCACGCTGCCAAGAGCCGCGGTCGGCGAGCTGCTGGTGGTCCAGACAATCTCCGCGCCGGTGGTGGGCGACGTCAGATCGACCGGACGGCTGCTCCGGAAGTTCGGCCTCCCGAACACGACGTAGATGCGGCCCTTGCCGTTGTCGGTGCCAGGCGATCCGACGATGATGTCGTCGTAGGTGTCGCCGTCGAGATCGACGCAGGCGACCGCGGTGCCGAGCTGCGCCGCGCTTTCCGTTCCGTAGAAGTGCGTGTCCGCGTTCGGCTGATCGGGCTGAGCGAGATCGACGGTCGCGTTGCGCGGCCAGCCGCCCCAGACGATGTGGACGGCGCCGGTCGCGCCGACGCTGCCGCCGGCGATCATGTCGCCCGGGGCGCCGATGATGATGTCCTGCGCGCCGTCTCCGTCCACGTCGCAGACCGCGAGAGCGCCGATGTTCGAGCCCGCCTGGGCGCCCAGCACGGTGACGTCGGTCGTGGCGGTCCCGAGGTCCGTGGTGCGCGTGTGCGCGCCGATCGGGCCCACGGAGGCGGCCGCCATGTGCAATGCGACCGACGCCTCGCCGCCGGGGGACAGAGACGTGCTGTCGGTCGCATCCGCGATCAGATCGTCGGTGCCGAAGCCCATCGCGTGCGCGCTCATGGTCAGCGTGGCCTGGTTGCCGGTCGCAACCCGGAACGACGTCGTCGCATCCGGCTGCACGAACTGGACGACCAGCTCCAGCGTTCCGTTTCCGTCGACGTCCTCGGTTCTCACGCCGACGTGGCTGACGTTGGGGCCCATATAAGACTTGAAGCCGTCCGGGTCGGCGCCGATCACGACATTCATGGTCTGGACCTGACCAACGAAGTTGCCGAGGTCGACGGTGACCTTCAACCCCGGCCCCTCCTTGGGCGCGCAGGCCGCCAGCGCCATCGCCCCCGCGATGGCCAGCGCCCGAACGATGTGAAGGCCCCGGCGCACGTTCACATCCTCGTCGAGCCAGGGATGATCAGCTCGTTACTTTGCCCGGGCCGCGTCTCGATGTACGTGATCGCGCCGGCGCCGGCCGCCACCGCGCCGACCGCCGTCCAGAACCACCACTTCTGGTACCAGCGCTGCGGCTCGCGGCGCATCTCGATCGGGATCGCCACCTGCAGGCGGAAGGGCAGCGTCGGCGAGCCGCTCTCGGCCAGCACGCCGCCGTGATCGTCCAGCGCGCGCACGTAGTAGTCGACGCGCGAGCCGGGCGCCAGCGACGGCGCCGGGACGGCCAGCACCTCCGCCGGCTTCACCTGCTTGGTCAGGAAGGCGCCCGTGTCCGCGGTCCGGTAGCCGAGCTCCAGCGCCGCGACCATCTTTTCGCCGTCGCCCTCGATCCGGACGTCGACGCGCGCCGGCTGGTTGGCGGGCGCCTCGCCGAGAGGCGTCTGCACCAGCCGCAGGCCGACGCCCGCCGTCTTGCGTGCCGCCTCCAGCGCGGCGGCCTCCTGGCCCTTGGGCTCGGCGATCTCCGCCGCCGGCCGCAATTCGAGCGCCCGCCGGAAGTACCCTTCGGCCCCTAGCGGATCGCCCATACCGGCCGCCACCCGCCCACGCAGCAGGTACCCCTCGGCCAGCAGCTCGCGCCCGTTGTCGGGCTCGCGCAGCAGCCGATCCAGCACGCCGGCCGCGTCGGCCAGCTGACCGTTGACGAACATCCCCTGGGCCAGCTTCAGCGCCTCGCCCCCCTTGGCCGCGGCGATCTTGGTCTGCCGCTCGCGCGCCTCGGCGGCAATCACCGCCGGCGTCAGCTCGCTGATGAAACCCTCGGCTTCCGGGCGCACCTTCGACGTCGGCGCCTCCCGGACAACCGCCTCGTAGTAATGAAGGGCGCGGCGTCCGAGCTCGCTGCGCTGCTCGGCCTCCCACTGCTTCCGGTAGCACTGACCGAGGTTGAAGAGGATCTCGGGCAGCCTCGACAGCGCATACGCGCGCTCGAACTCGGCGATGGCGTCGGCGTATTTCCCGAGGTTGTACGCCGTGTTGCCCCGGCCGAACGACGCCTTTGCTTCATCGCGTCGCGCCGCCGCCGGGTCGGGCCCCGCCGCCGCGCGCCCGCCGCTCATCCCCGTCACGATCAGCATCGCCAGCGCCGCTGCCACGACGGTGCGCCCGGTTCTCCCCATCGCCGCCACTATTACATGCGCGCGCGCCGTCATGGAATATCTGCTTGCGTTGCTCGTTGACGCCAGCGTACCGTTTTGCGCGGCAACGTCCGCGCTCGGACGTCGTTTCACGGAAGGGGACGGATTCGATGAGCAGGCCGAGATTCGCTTGTAAGGGGAGTGGGCATGGTGCGATCGCAATGGCGGTCGTCGCGCTCGCGTCCGCGGCAGCCGGTTGCAAGAGCAACGGCCACACGCCGCTGGGAGAACAGCCGGACGCCGCGGTGACGTTCCAGTCGGGGCTCGTGACCCGACCGGCCACCTGGCAGAACCTGTGGGGCAGCTGGCCGTTCGCCCGCTACTGGCATTCGATGGTGTACGACTCGGATCGCAAGGTGATGGTGATGTACGGCGGCCAGCAGGCGACGAACGGCCCGTACTACGACGACACCTGGGAGTGGGACGGCGCGCGCGGCGTCTGGAACGAGAAGACGCCCGCGGCGAACGGCACGACGAACACCAGCCCGCCGCCGCGCACGCAGCAGGTGATGGTCTACGACACCGTCCAGAAGAAGTCGGTCATGTTCTCTGGCTGGCAGCCGCAGGCCAGCTACTACGTTCAAGATCAGTGGGAGTGGGACGGCACGACCTGGACCGAGCGCCAGGTCGCCGGCGCGATGCCCTTCCCGCGCTACGGCGCGACGATGGTCTGGGACTCGGATCGGAACCGCGCCGTTTTGTTCGGCGGGTACTGTGTGGACCCGAACAACAGCAACGCGGTCCCGGCTCGTTGCAACGACATCTGGGAGTGGGACGGAACGGGCGCGGGCACCTGGACGAATCGGACGCCGCCCGCCTCCGCCATGCAGCCGTCGCCGCGCCTGTACCACGCCGCCGCGTACGACGCGAGCCGCAAGAAGATGGTCGTCTTCGGCGGCCTGACCGGGACGGTCGCCCCCAACAACGGCACGTGGGTCGACGAGACCTGGGAATGGGACGGCTCCGGCACAACCGGCGTCTGGACGAAGGTGACCCCGGCGCAGGGAAACTCGATCGCCTACTACAGCAGCTACATCCAGCTGGTCTACGATTCGGGCCGGGCCAAGGTCTTCGCCTACTACGCCCAGGGGCCGACGACAGCGTATGCGTGGGAGTGGGATCCGGTCACGCCGAAGTGGAACCCGATCCTGACGACGAAGACCGACGCCGACACGCCGCCTTACACCGGCGAGGGGCTCGCCTACGACTCGGCGCGCGCGCAGATCGTCGTATTCGGCGGCTACTACGGCTCGACCCGCGATCTCTGGGAGCTCGACGGGACGACCGACATCTGGACCAACCGGTCGCTTCCGACCAACGGACCGATCCAGCGCCAGTACCCCTCGGTCGCTTACGACAGCAAGCGCGGCAAGGTGATGCTGTTCGGCGGCTACAGCGGTACCGACGGGCTCCTCAAGCAGGACACCTGGGAGTGGTCAGGCACCGACTCGAGCTGGTTGAACCGCACCAACGCCAACACCAAACCGGCGGGGCGCCAGCAAGGGCCGATGGTCTACGACACCATGCGCGACCAGCTGCTGCTCTGGGGCGGGTCGGGCACTGGCGTCACGAACGATCTCTGGTCCTGGTCGCCGACGACGCGCAACTGGACGATCGTTCCGATCACCGGCCCGGCCCCCAACGTGGCCGCCAACGTCCCGATGTTCTACGACCAGAAGCGCGACAAGCTCGAGCTCTGGATCAACTACGCCAACGTCTTCGAGTTCGACCTGACGACCAGCACCTGGACGAACCGGTACGACAGCACGAAGCCGCCGCCGAACGCATTCAACAACCGCTCCTACGCCGAGGTCACGTACGACACCGACCGCAGCAAGATGCTGTTCATCGGCGGCGAAGGCTACGAGGGGACGGGGACGACGTACATCTGGGACGCGGACGTCTGGGAGTGGGACGCGGCGACCAACACGTTCACCGAGCGGCTGCCGCCAGCCGCGGGGCCGAACCCGCCCGGTCGCAACAACCACGTCGTCTCCTATGATTCCGCGCGCAAAGTGGTCGTGATGTTCGGCGGCACCGGCCAGGTGACCGGCGTCGCGACAGGCCCGCAGAACGACTCGTGGGAGTGGGACGGCATCGCCGGCACCTGGACCGAGACCACCCCGCCCGGCGTCAAGCCGCTGAAGCGCTACAACCAGATCCAGATCTTCGACTCGCTCAAGGCGACGACGCTGGTGTTCGGCGGCGCCGTCCAGGACGACCCGACCTACGGCCCACAGGAGATCTGGGAGTACCTCGCCAACAGCATGCCCCGGCCGAACGGGTCGGGCTGCTCGGCGGCCAGCGCCTCGACCTGCATGTCCGGCAACTGCGTCGACGGCGTCTGCTGCGCGGTGGCCGCTGCGCAATGCGCGGGCACCTGCATGGCCTGCAACGTCGCCGGCAAGCTGGGCACCTGTAGCCCGGTGCTGGTCGGCCTGGGCGACGACACTTGCCCGAGCGATCAGGTGTGCGACGCCAATCAGCAGTGCAAGAAACCGCTCGGCCAGCAGTGCGGCGTGTACAGCGAATGCGCGAGCGGCCACTGCGCGGACGGTGTCTGCTGCAACACCGACTGCAACGACACGTGCAAGATCTGCAACCTGGCGACCAGCCGCGGCACCTGCTCGTTCGTCCCGATGGGCAACGAGGATCCGACCGGCGCGCCCGCCTGCGTCTCCACCACCAACCCCGATCAGGGGCGTGCGTGCGACGGCGCCGGCACCTGCCAGAACCAGCCGAAGGCGGCCGGCAAGACGTGCACCGCGGGCGGCCAGTGCTTGAGCGGCTTCTGCATCGACGGCGTCTGTTGCAACAGCCAGTGCGCCCAGACCTGCTACCAGTGCGATCGCGCCGGAGCGGTCGGCAGCTGCGTCGCCGTCCTGAGCGGCGGCGTCGATCACAGCGCGACCACGCCGTGCGACATGGCCGGGCAGTCCTGCAACGGCGCCGGCTCGTGCGTGATGGGCAAGAAGCCGAACGGCTCGACGTGCGCCGCGGCTGGCGACTGCACCAGCAACTACTGCGTGGACGGCGTCTGTTGCGTCAGCGCCTGCACCAGCACCTGCCAGTCGTGCGCGGTGCCCGGACAGCTCGGCGCGTGCGTCAACCTGCCGGCCGGCTCGCAGGACAACAACTCGACGCCGCTGTGCAACGCGTCCTCGTACTGCGACGCCAACGGCACCTGCCAGATGGGCAGCAAGCCGAACGGGTTGGGGTGCACCGCGGCCTCGGAGTGCGGCTCGGGCTTCTGTGTGGACGGCGTCTGCTGCGTCAACGCCTGCACCGGCGTCTGCTCCACGTGCAACGGCGACACGCCCGGAGCCTGCGGGTTCGAGCGGACGGGCTTCGCGGATCCCGCCTGCCCGAGCGGCATGTATTGCGGATCCGAGCACACCTGCGTGATGGGCAAGAGGCCGAACGGCGCCACGTGCACGCTCGACGGCGATTGTGCCAACGGCTACTGCATCGACGGCGTCTGCTGTGAGAGCTCCTGCACGGGCACGTGCCGGACCTGCGCCAACGCCACGGGCACCTGCACGTTCGCGGCGGCGGGGACCGATCCCCACACGAACTGCAAGGGCGACCTCAACTGCGGCGGAAAGTGCAACGGTCAGGGCAGCTGCCTGTGGGCGCCCGCGACCACGCAATGCCGCCAGTCCGGCTGCCAACCCGACATCGGTCTGATCACCAAGTCGGTCAACTGTGACGGCGCGGGCAACTGCCCCACCGACCCGTCGACCATCATGATGGACTGCGGAGGCTTCGGCTGCGACAACGTGAACGGCGCGCCGACCTGCCGGACGGACTGCTCGACCGATCCCGAGTGCGCCATTCGCCGTTACTGCGAGGTGGTCGCGGACGGCGGCGTCGCCGACGGCGGCGCGAAGTCGACCTGTCCGCCGGTCTTCCCGCAGGGCCACGCCTGCGTCCGCAACGCGCAGTGCAGCACGGGCGCCTGCAGCGACGGCGTCTGCTGCGACATCAACTGCGACAAGTGCGGCAGCTGCAACATCCCCGGCTCGGTCGGCACGTGCATCCCGGTCGCGGCCGGCACCGATCCGAACAGCGACTGCATCGACAGCGCCAGCGACCCGACCGGCAAGTGCGGCGGCATGTGCGATGGCCACGCCAAGTGCCTCTTCCCAGGGATGGGAACGGTCTGCGGCCAGTGCAAGACCTGCAACGGCGTCGGCCTCTGCAGCGTGATGCCGGCCGACGACGCCACCTGCGGGACGATCGACTGCACCGGGCTGAACACGATGCCCTGCCGCGTGTACAGCAACTTGACCTCGAACCGCTGCGACTCGCTCGGCGTCTGCAAGAAGGACAACACCGTCAAGGCGTGCACCGTCGTCGTCGACAACTGTACGCCCGACGGCGGTACGACGGGCACGGGTGGCAGCATCGGGGGCAGCGGCGGACGCGGCGGCAGCACCGGCACGGGCGGTGGCGGGACCGGCACCGCTGGCGCCACCGGAACCGGCGGCAGCGGCACGGGTGGCAGCAAGGGCGGGGGGGGCGGCGGTTGCTGCTCCGTCGGCGGCGCCGACCTGCCTCACGGCCTGGCCGCGTTGCTGGCGCTCGCGTGTGTCATGATCACGCGACGCCGGAGGCGCTGAAAACCTGGCTGATAACGACGGCGGGACGCACGATCCGACGATCGATCGACGGCGCGGCGGCGCCGCCGGCCCGGGGGATCTGCCCGAGGGGATGGAGGTCGGCGAGTACCGCGTCCTGCGCAAGATCGGCGAGGGCGGCATGGGCTCGGTCTATGCCGCCGTCCAGCCGGTGATCGGCAAGCGCGTCGCCATCAAGGTGCTGGCGCCCCACATCGCGTCCAACCCCGAGCTGGTGCGCCGGTTCGTCGACGAGGCGCGCGCCGTCAACAAGATCGGCCACCCCAACATCGTCGACATCTTCTCGTTCGGGTGGCTGCCCGATCAGCGCCACTACTTCGCGATGGAGTTTCTCGACGGGCAGAGCCTGGCCGATCGGTTGAAGCGCGGGCCGTTCCAGCCCGAGGAGGCGCGGCGGCTGCTGCGCCAGATCTGCCAGGCCCTGGAGGCGGCGCACCGGCAGGGGATCGTCCACCGCGATCTCAAGCCGGACAACATCTGGATCGTTCAGCCGCAGCACGGCGACAGCTATGCCAAGCTGCTGGACTTCGGGATCGCCAAGCTGATCGGCGACGTCGACGAGGGCCAGCGCACGCAGACGGGCATCGTCATGGGAACGCCCGCGTACATGTCGCCCGAGCAGTGCCGCGGCGTGAACGTCGAGAAGGGGACGGACATCTACGCGATCGGGATGATCCTGTACGAGATGTTCGCGGGGCGGCTGCCGTTCCAGGGCAGCTTCGCCGAGCTGATCACGCACCACCTGATGACGGTGCCGGACCCGCCGTCGCGCCACCGTCCGGTGCCGCGCGCGCTGGAACAGCTGATCCTCCGATGCGTCGACAAAGATCCGGCGCAACGTCCGCAGAGCGCCGACGAGCTGGGGCGCGCGCTGGAGGCGGCGCTCCCCGCACCGGGCGACAGCGCGGCGACCGCGGCCGTCGTGCCCGTGGTGACGCCGCAGAGGGCGCCCGCGGCGGCGCCGGCCTCGACCGATCCACCGTCCGACACGCTCGCGCCGCCGCCGGGGCGGACCGCCGCCGACCTCACGATCGCGCCGGCGCGTAACCGCCGCCCGTTGCTGCTCGGCGGCGCGGCCGTCGCCGTGCTGATCGTCGTTTCGCTCGCGCTGGCGGGGCGCCACGGCGGGGACAGAGGGCCGCTCGTGGTGGTCGCGGACGCGCAGGCGCCGGCGGGCGCGCTGCCGGCGAAACCGGTGCCGGGGCGGGCCCACGTCATCGTCAAGGGCGCGGACATCGCCCGCGTTCTGGTCGACGGCAAGCTGGTCGCCGCCGGCGTGCGGGAGGCGCGCGTCCTGGACCTCGCGCCGGGCACGGCGCACGCGCTGCGCGTCGAGGCCGCCGATCGAACGCCGCAGGAACGCGCGTTCACGGTCGCGGCCGGTGCGGAGGCGGAGCTGGAGGTGTCGCTTGCGTCGGCCGTCCCGGCTGGCCCCGAGACGCACCCGGCCGGGGGGCATGGCAAGCGCCACGACGGCGCCGGCGCCAAGGCCGGTCAGGCGCCCACCCCGCCGACGACGCCCCCCCCGTCAAAAGACCGACACCGCGACAGCCTGGTCGGCGAGGACATCTTCAATCAGAAGTGATTATCCTGCGACGCGGCTTGCCTTGGGCGGCCGGCGCTGCTTTGATCGTGGGAGATGCCGCGCGTGAGGCTCACCGCTCGGGGCTGCATGGCCGTCGCCGTCCTGGCGGCTGGCGTCTGCGCGACGGCGGCGCTGGCCGCGCCACCCGGTGCGCGCCCCGTCGAAGGCGAGATGCGGCGGCGTGACGAGATCGATGCGCTCCAGCGGCAGGACGTCGCCGACGCGCTGAAGCGGCGGTTCAACATCGACGTCGACTGGCGCACGACGCCGCTCGACCGACTGGTCGACATCCAGGCGCGCGCCGCCAAGGCGGCCGATCTGCAGCAGCGCCTCGGCGTCTCCGTCGACTGGCAGCGCTACAGCTGGATCGAGCTCGAGGCCCTTCGCCGAACGTTGCTCAACTTCGAGCGGTACCGCGGCGAGCATCCCGCAGATCCGGCGCCGCCCGTCTCCGCGGGGCCGACTCCGCAACCGGCGTCCGCCTCGCCGCGCCCGCTGGGCGACGACGGGCTGATGGCGCCGACGTTCAAGGAACGCCCGGTCGCAAAAAGCACTCGCGCGACCGATCCCGACGCCATCATCCGGCCGACGTTCGCCGGTCGCCCGGCGGGCCCCGTCGTGTCGCGCGATCCCGACGGGGTGCTTCGACCAAATTTCGTGCTCCGGTCGCGGTGGCCGGCGACGCAGGCGGACCCTGACGGCGTGATCGCACCGACCTTCGTGCCGTATCGGCGCGCCGCACGCCTGGCAGACGCCGACGATCTGCTGGATCCCGGCGGTGCGGAAGATAGCGCGAAGGTGCCGGCCCGATGGTGACGCAGGGCCGCCCGCGCTAGAATCCCGCTTCCGGGAAATGGTCGGTAAGAAGATCAACAACTACGAGCTGCGCGAGCTCGTGGGCGACGGCGCCATGGGGGTGGTCTACCTGGCGGAGCACCCGGTGTTGCGGCGCCGCGCCGCGGTGAAGCTGCTCAAGCGGCAATATCTCGAGAGCCCGAGCCTGGTCGCCCGGTTCGTCAACGAGGCGCGCGCCGCGGCCGCCATCCACCACCCCAACGTCATCGAGGTGATCGACGTCGGCATGATGGACGCCGAGATCCCGTACATCATGATGGAGTACCTGGAGGGCGAGCCGCTGTCGCGGCGGCTCACCCGCGAGCGCCTGGGCGTCGGCAAGGCGGTCGACATCGCGATCCAGGCGGCGCGCGCGGTCGCCGCGTCTCACGCGATGGAGATCATCCATCGCGATCTGAAGCCGGAAAATTTGTTCCTGGTACCGGACCCGATGTCGCCCGGCGGCGAGCGGGTCAAGGTGCTCGACTTCGGGATCGCGAAGCTGCGTCCCGACTGGGGCGGCAGCGAGGGCCCGAAGACCCGCACCGGCGTCATCTTCGGAACGCCCGCGTACATGTCGCCCGAGCAGTGCCGCGGTCTGAACGACGAGGTCGACGCCAGCACCGACATCTACGCGCTGGGCTGCATCCTGTTCGAGATGCTGTGCGGCCGCGCGCCGTACATCTCGCCGGGCTGGGGCGACGTCCTGATGATGCACATGAACGACGAGATCCCGCTGCCGAGCAAAGAGAACCCCCGCGTGCCGGCCGCGATCGATCAGGTGATCAAGACGGCGCTCGCCAAGAAGAAGGCGGACCGTTTTCGCAGCATGCGCGACATGCACCGCGCTCTCGCGCAGTCGCGCAACGACGTCGAGGATACGCCGGCGCCGCTGATGAAGACCGACCCGACTCTGCAAGCGGTCGTCCTCCCGATCGACGGGGCGGGTGGCGCCCGCCCGACGGGCGGCGCGCGGGTCACGGGCGGCGCCTCGACGGACACGCTGGCCGCGGTCGAGACGATCGCACCGGCGGCGCGTCGCCGCCTGAAACCGTACGTGGTCGCGGGCGTGATCGCGCTTGGCGTCGGCGTCGCCGGCCTGACGATGGCGCTGCGACGGCCGGCTGCCGTCGAGGAGAAGCCGCACGCGGCGGCCTCCACGCCGCCCGCCCCGGGACCCGCTCCCGCGTCGACCGGGCCGGCGCCCGGGCGGCAAGAAGCGACGCCCGCGCAGGCGGTCGGCACCCCGCCGGCCGAAGAGGGCGCGCAGGGCGCCAGGCCGGAAGGCGGGCAGGCCGGCGCCCCGGCGGGCCCACCGGACGCGAAGTCGATCGCCGCCCAGCCCGCGAAGTCTGGCGTGACGAAGCCCAAAACGGCAAAGTCGCACCACCACCCGGCCAGGAGAAAAGATCCCGTCAAGTGGTAAGTTTTTCCGCCTCGGCCTAGGCTAGTCCCCGGCAATGCGTGGGCGCTGGCTTCCGGTCGCGGTGACAGGGTTGGCAATGGCCGTCGCGGCCGGCGCGAAGGCGGCCGACAGCCGGGACGCGAGAGAGCGCGAGGCGCGCAAGCTGTGCTTCACCGGCAACGTCGAGCGCGGCGTCGAGATCCTGGTCGATCTCTACGGCGAGACCGGGCACCCGAATTACATCTACAACGAGGCGCGCTGCTTCGAACGCAACGGCAAGTACGATCAGGCGATCCTCAGCTACGAGGACTACCTGCGCAAGGCGACCAACCTCGGCGACGTCGATCGCGGACAGGTCGAAAAGTCGATCGCCGATCTGCGCGCGAAGCTCGCGTCCGGCCCGGAAGCGGGTGGGACGGCCGCGCCGCCGCTGCTGACGCCGACGCTGGACGCCGGCACGGCCGCGCCGGCGGCGACGCCGCAAGACGCGCTGGTCGCGCACGGGGGCGATGACGCGGCCGCCGCCGACTGGCCGTGGCCGCGGAAGGCCGGCGTGATGTCGCTCGTCGCCGCCGGCGGTGGGCTGGCGATCGGGATCGCCGGAACGGTGCTGCGCCAGACGCGCGGCGGCGACTTCAACGACGTGTGCACGTATTACGGCGGTCAGCCGCAGCCGCGCATCGCAACGTCGGGCGTGGACTGCCGCGGCAAGTACACGTCCATTCAGGCGGCCGACCGCATGATGTGGATCGGTTATGTCGGCGCGGGCGTGCTGGCCGGCGCGGGCACGACGCTGCTGCTGCTGGCGCCGCGGCGGCCGGCACAATCGTCGAGCACCCTGGCGCGAAGCTGTTTGCCGGCGCTCGCGGGAACGCCGGGCGTCGTCTGCGCGTGGACGTTCTGAAGATGCGCGTCGCCGGGTGGTGTTCCATCGCCGTTTCGCTGGCGGTCGCCGCCTGCACGTCGCTGCGCATGACGCCACCCGAGACCGGCGGCGGGGGCGCGGGCGGGAGCACGGCGGGGGCGGGCGGGAGCGCGGCGGCAACCGGCGGCAGCGCGGCGGCAACCGGCGGCAGCGCCGCCGCCACGGGCGGGAGCGCGGCAGGCCGTGGTGGCAGCGCCGCCGGCACGAGCGGGAGCACGGCGGGGACGGGCGGCAGCGCGGCGGGGACGGCTGGCAGCGCGGCGGGAACGGGCGGTAGCACGGCGGGAACGGGCGGCAGCACGGGGGGAAGAGGCGGCTCCTCCGGCGGGAGGGGCGGGGGCGGCGGCCGTGGAGGGTCCGGGGGCGGTTTCGGCGGTCGTGGCGGCAGCGGCGGCACGGGCGGCATCGGCGGCACCGGCGGCAGCGGCGGCGGTACCGGGGGCACCGCGGAGCCGGCCGGTCTGATCGCCTTCTGGCGTTTCGACGAGGGGAGCGGCACGACCGTCGTCGACAGCTCGGGGAACGGGCAGACGCTGACCCTGTCCGCGAGCGGGTCCGACTGGGCGACCGGCCACGCGGGCGGCGGCCTCTCCGTCGACGGCACGAGCGGCTATGCCGGCGTCGTGCCGTTCAACGGTCAGGAGCTCTATTCCTATCCCGTTTACAACCTGTCGTTCTCGGCCTGGATCAAGCCGGACCCCGCGGCGGCCTCGCTCTCGTTCGCGACCGCGGTGGCGCGCGCGCACGAGGACTACCTGTTCGAGGACTTCTGGCTCGGCCTGGTCGACGGGCGGCCTGCCTGCATGATTCACAACCCCAACTGGCAGGGGGCGGTCGCGACCGCAGCCGCGCCCGCCGGCGCGTGGACGCACATCGCGTGCACCTACGATTCGACGATCGCCGTCACCCTCTACGTCGACGGCGCCTACGCGGCCTCGACGTCATCCACCGAGGGGCTGGGACCGATCCCGACGCGCATCCTGGTGGGCGCCGCCGAGACCGACGCGCTGCAGGCGTTCTTCCCCGGCGTCATCGACGACGTTCGGATCTACAAGACGACGCTCACCCTTTCCGAGGTGGCGTCTATCGCGAAGTAGCTAGTGGAGTCCCCTGAAGCAGGCGTCGATCAGGAACTGACAGTACATGATCATCAGTCCCGCGAAGACGCCGACGCCGATCACCTTCGCCGCGAAGCCGACCGCCTCGGTTGTCCGACTGTGGTGATGGTGTTCGCGACTCGAAATTGCGTGGCCCATGTCCGCCTCCCGATGCACGAACGATAAGCCCGCAATGGTTAACACCGTGTTTCCAGCAGAACCCATCTTTGTAAAAACGGGGGGTTAGGACAGGGCGCGGGCGACCAGGGCCTCGATCTTGGCCTTGGGCACCGCGCCGACAATCTGGCCGACGACCTGCCCGCCCTTGAGCAGCAGCAGCGTCGGCATGGCGCGCACGTCCAGGCGGCACGCGAGGTCGACGTTGGCGTCGGTATCGCAAGTGGCGACGGTCAGCTTCCCGGCGTAATCGCGCGCGATCGCCGCGACGTGGGGGGCAATGGCCCGGCACGGGGCGCACCACGCGGCCGTGAAGTCGATCAGCACGGGCAGCGGCGCGTTCAGGGCCAGGGCGTCGAAGTTGGCGTCGGTAATCTCGATCATGCCGTCGGAATGCATCGTGGTCGTCTCCTTATCTCGTCATGCAGGTCAGCAGGTTCGCCTTGGCGCGGTGCAAAAGCACCGCGACGTGGCCGGGCGTGATGCCGAGCGCCGTGGCGACGTCCTCGCCCGGGACCTCGTCCAGCATCCGCAGCGTCACGACCGCGCGCTGGATCTCCGCCAGCGTCTGCACGCAGTGGTGCAGGCGCACCTGATCCTCCGCGGCCGCGATCAGGTCGTCGGCCCCGGCCGCGTCGGCGGGCAGGGACGCGAGCACGGCGGGATCACCGAGGTGGGGCCGGGCCCGCGCGTGCAGCCGCCGGCCGTTCCGCGCCACGTTGCGTGTCAGTGTGATCAGCAGGCGGCGTGACTCGTCGCCGGCGTCGACCAGCGGGTGGGCCGCGGGCAGGGTCAGGAAGGTCTGGAAGGCGTCCTGGACCGCGTCGACGGCGTCCTCGGCGGTCAGCCCTTCAGCGCGCGCGACCGCGGCCAGCTCGGCCCGGTGCCGGTGCACCAGCTCGCCGACCCAGCCGAGGAAGGCCCGGCCGTCGCGGTCGGCGCAGCCGCAGCCCGACTCGTGGGCGGGCCTGGCGGGTGTTCGGGACGGCGACGGCTGGGGTTGCGACGGCATGAGTCGGTCTGGAAGTGATGCCTTTCACCCGACAAAGGTGCCGACGGGGCGCGGGATTACGGGCCGGTGGGCTTTTTGACGCACCCGGTTCGCCGGGCCGTTCTCGCGGGCCGGAGGCAACGGTGCTAGCGTTTTGGGCCTGAACCTTTGACCCTCCGGACCGAGCTCTCCCTGGTTCTGTCATCGCTGCTGGCCCTGTCGATCGGCCTGGCGGGCGGCACTGCCATCTATCAGTCGCGGAGCAGCATGCGCCGCGAGCTGATCACCGAGCAGCAGCTGTTCGCGGAGAACCGGGCGTTCGCGCTGAAGGACAACTTCGAGATCCTGCAAGACGAGTTGAAGCGGCTGGCGCTGCTGCCGGGCATGAACGCGGGCGACCCCGACTTCTTGCAGGAGGAGCAGGTGCTGGCAGGGGCGCACGAGAACTCCGTCCTCTACAACACGGCGGTGCTGCTGTTGACGGCGGACGGCAAGTGCGTGCGCTCGGTGCCGGACAAGCCTGAATTTCAGGGGCAGGCGTTCGGCGATCGGCCGTGGTTCGCGGCCGTGCGCGGCGGGGCGGCGGGACCGCTGATGCGCGCCACCGACGAGCCGGGCCTCGGGCGTACGCTGAAGATCGTCCAGCCGCTGGTGCACGAGAAGCGGTTCGCGGGCGCGCTGGTCGGCGTCATCGCGCTGGCCGAGGACAACCTGATCGCTCCGGCGCTGCACGACAACCTGCCGCGCGACACTGACGGCGTGCTCGTCGACGAGACCGGCCAGATCATCTACCCGCCCGACCGCGAGCGGGCCGCCGAGGGGTCGGGCTGGGCGGAGGCGATCGCGGCTGCCACCCGCGGCGGAAGCGGGACGCTGACCGCCGAGGCCGACGGTCAGAAGACGCTGTTCGCCTTTTCGCCCGTGCGCGCCGCCACCCCGTACGCGGTGGTGTTCGCGCGCCCGTGGCGGACGCTGACCGCCAACCTGGAACAGCAGGGGATCGCGCTGGGCGGCATCCTGCTGTTCGGCCTCGTGCTGGCGTCGATCGCCAGCATCCTCCTGGCCGGCTACCTGGCGCGGCCGCTGCAGGCGCTCGCCAGCGGCGCGATCCGGATCGCGCGCGGCGAGCCGATGCCGGCGTCGGAGCCGGGGGCGGGGACCGAGGAGATCGCGGCGTTGCGCGGGGCGTTCGCGGACATGGAGCGATCGATCCGGCAGCGCGATCAGGAGCTGCGCGACGCCGCGGCGCTGCTGGAGCAGCGCGTGCGCGATCGGACCGGGGAGCTGATGAAGACGCAGGCGGCGCTGGTCGACGCGGAACGGTTCGCGGCGATGGGCAAGACGTCGGCGGCGATCGCGCACGAGCTGAAGAACTCGCTGAACGGCCTGGGCATGGCGGTCGAGCTGATCGCGCACGATCCCGCCAACCAGGCCCGGGTCGCGCGGCTGCGGCCCCAGGTGGCCAGCGAGATCGCGCGGCTGCGCGACGTCGTCGACTCGCTGCTGTCGTTCTCGCGCTCGCCGCGCATCGATCGCGCGCCGGCCGATCTGGCGGGCGTCGTCGGGCGGGCCACCGGGCTGCTCGCCGAGCTGGCCGTGGAACGGGACGTCCAGGTGAACGTGCACGCGCCCGCGTCGCTGCGCACGCGCTGCGACGCGCACAAGGTGCAGGGCGTCGTCGTCAACCTGGTCAAGAACGCGATCGAGGCCGGCAAGAAGGTCGAGGTCACGCTGCGCGCGGCGGCGGGCGAGGCGATCATCGAGGTCGCCGACGACGGGCCGGGGCTGTCCGCGGAGGCGCGCGACCACCTGTTCGAGCCGTTCTTCACCACCAAACCCAACGGCACCGGCCTGGGGCTGCCGACGTCCCACCGCTTCATCGAGGCGCACGGCGGCCATATCGAGGCCGACAGGTCGGCGAGCCTGGGCGGCGCGCTGTTTCGCCTGCGGCTGCCGCTGGAGCCGGTCGAGGCGGTCGAGGCGCCCGCGGCCGAGGCGCAGCGCGCATGAAACCCAGCGTGCTCGTCATCGACGACGAGAAGACGTTTCGCATCGTCGCGGAGGAGGCGCTGGCGGCGGAGGGCTTCGTCGTCACGACCGAGGCGACCGGCAAGGCAGGCCTCGCCGCCTGGCAGCGCGATCCGTGCGATCTCGTGATCCTCGATCGCCACCTTCCCGACACCGACGGCATTGCGGTCCTCGAGGCGATGGCGCGCGAAGGGCGGGAACGGGGCCTCGACACGTTG
>Ga0066903_100001229_pt1 | contig 18333 bp, 19 predicted proteins | sample PanSoiMetaGPlot1_FD_67491 | JGI IMG/M metagenome (GOLD analysis project Ga0066903, IMG submission 67491) | Tropical forest soil microbial communities from Panama analyzed to predict greenhouse gas emissions - Panama Soil - Plot 1 (version 2) | ecosystem: Environmental > Terrestrial > Soil >... | reverse complement strand
TTGTCGAAAAGCGTGACGGTCCGGACCTCTTTCTCCGCCGCCAGCCTGGAGCCGCAGATCCGGCGTGAGATACAGGCCGTCGATCCCGATCTGCCGGTGTTCAATGTCCGGACGATGAATGAGGTGATTGACGGTTCGCTCGCTTCGCGCCGCTTCTCCGCGGAGCTGGTGGGAGTCTTTGCCGTGGTGGCGCTTCTGTTGGCGTCGGTGGGGATTTACGGTCTGTTGGCCTACATGGTGGGCCAACGGTCGCACGAGATTGGAGTGCGGATGGCAATGGGAGCCATGCCCTCGACCATCGGGAAAATGATTGTGAGCCGCGGCGCGGGTCTGGCCGGCATCGGAGCGGGGATCGGCCTGATCGTGTCGGGAATCATGGCTCCGTTGCTTTCAAGTGTGCTCTACGGAGTGAGACCGCTCGATCCGGAAGTGTTTGTCGCTGTTCCGGCGATCCTCATGGTCGTTGTCCTTTTGGCGAGCTACATCCCGGCGTGGCGCGCGGCCAGAGTGAACCCCATCGTCGCCTTGCGTCGTGAGAGTTAAGACCAGGAACGAGACTGCAATGAGAAAGGTTCTCTGCGCGATTGCGCTGGCGATTCCGGCTGCCGTCTTTACGCAGGCGCCGGCAGATTCGGTCTCCCCGCGCGCGAAGCAGCTGCACGACCGCGCGATCGTCTCGACTCGCACGACGACACGACGCAGCGTCTGATTTTCGACAAGGCCTTCGACATCGGCAGGCGGAACCCGAACGGCAACATCGACATCCCGCGCATGCGCGAGGGAGGCCTGGACGCGCTGTTCTTCTCGATCTGGATGCCGAGCGACGTCACCGGTGCGGCGGCCGTGAAGCGCGCGCTCGATCAGATCGACGCCGTGCGCGAAGCGGTCCGCGCGCATCCCCGCGATCTGATGCTCGCGACGACCGCCGCGGATGTGCGAAAGGCGGCCGCGGATCACAAGATCGCCGCGCTGATGGGCATGGAAGCGCCGCTGAAGAAGGGGTATTCCGAGGCGGACGTCGAGAAGATCCTCGGCGGCAACATTCTCCGCGTGATGGAAGCGGTCGAGAGACTCAAGGGTGCATGCTAAAACGCCATGTAAACTGCATTTAGCCTGCCTGAAACCCATCAAGATCGGCGCATTTGACCTCCACACCATCGCGCGCATCTTTGCAAGTAACTGGCGCCGTGCGACATGTGAGATCGGATATGCGTGAAGGAGGGTTTTGCGCTATCCTGATCTGGACCGTTCGCAACTCGTTGATTCTAAAGCGGAGAGATGTCCGAGTGGTTGAAGGAGCACGCTTGGAAAACGAAGCGTGTTAGCGACATCAACTCACTCCGACGCGCGTCATCGCACACGCGATCAGCGAGTTAACGCTCCAAAACGATCACGCGGTGTGCGTCCGTAAACCTCGATGTTCGTCGAGGTTTTGAGCCTGACCTATCACAGTCCTATTACAATCGAGGGACGCATTTGCGGCGTGTGGCTCCGTACGCTTCTGTAGCCGTCCAGACGCGTCTGATTCGTATTCCTCGACAGTGGACGCGACGGCGAACGACGAAAGAGTCCTGTCCCCGAAGCGCGGCAAGCTTCCGCCGCAGCGATCGACGATGGATTCCCAGGACTCGGAGCAGCCTGCGACAGATTGCCCATCGCAGTGGGCAAGAACGCGCTGGACATGCTCACACTCCACACGTACGAACGGTTGGGCGGTCGGTGTCACAAGGGGCTCTCGCGCATTTCACTCGAGCGTTTTCACCTGCTATTTCACGCTCACGTGCTGAACATCTCTCTCAGTGAGCGGCGTTTTCCGCCCGGTTGCACGAGGGCCCGCGCCATGATTTACTCGCTTGTCAAAAGACAACTCTGGTCCGTAGCGGTGCTGCTGGCGATGCAGCCGGCTTACGCGCAGACGGGCGCGCCCACTTTTCCTAATCCTGGCAAGACTTCGATGTCCAAGGACAATCAGCACGCGATGGGCCTGGAGGTCGCCGAACAGGTCTTTACAGAAGAACCATCCGGAATTAGCGTGGGTATAGATTCAGGCCTCCGCAGTGGAAATAGATCGCGGTCGTGAAGTTCGATGGGTTGCGGAAGCCGCCGGCTTTGCGTTTGACGCACATGATTTTGCTGTTCAGGCCTTCGGCGACGCCGTTGGTGATCGGATGCTGCACGAAGCGGAGCACGCCATCGAGATGACGCTTCAGCGTGGCCGCGACCTGCTTCACGGGCTCGAGTCGCGAGCGCATGGCCCAACCGTACCATCGTTTGAAGAATCGCTTCACGGCCGCAGACTGGCGATAGGTCCACAGCGTCCGCAGCGCGTCCTTGATGGCCCACGCACGACCTACTTTCAGGTTCAGCGCTTGAAGCGTGGCGAATGCCTCGGCGTGGTACTCGGGCCGATGTTCGTCGCTGTAGAGCCAGAGATACTTCGTGCCCGTCAGCGGGGAGTCGTCGGCCGCGCGCAGAAACTCCCGGTGCTCGTGCTTCCGGACGGTGTCCACGGCTTTGGTCATGTCGCGCATGATGTGAAAGCGATCGAAGACGATCCGGGCTTCACCCTCCGGCAGGCCGTCGCGGGTAGCGCCGATGTACGGCTCCCACATATCCATCGCCACCGCCTTCAGCGCCGACTTCTGCGCGTCGGTCAGCTGCGCGTAGTAGGCCGCGAGGCTCTCCGTTTTGCGATCTTCCGCAACGAATTCCACGGTCGAGCGCCCGAGGTCGCACACGACGGTGTGATACCGATGCCCTTTGCGAAACGCCTTTTCGTCGACCCCGAGGTACGCGATCGGGCCTGCCGCTTTGCGGGCCTGGCCGCGCGCCACCGCGCGCTGCAGGATGCCCCACGCTTCGTCCCAACTCAGCCCGGCAATCGCGCCGGCACCTTTCACCGTGCTGCACGGCAGAATCAGATCAATCACCAGCCGCTCCATCAGCAGCGTGAAGCGACTCCGCGGCTCGGCCCACGGGACTTGACCTGTTTCACCCCATGTGTCGGGCACTGGACCCGGGGGATCTCCGCATGCAGGTGGGTCTGAAACTGGCACGTGTCGAGATGGCGCCAGGTGCGCTCCTCCGCATGGTCGAACCCGGCCAACAACTCGCCACAATCCGGACACCGCCAACGCGTCGGATCGTGTTCCAACCACAGGTCGACGCGCTGCTCCTCCGTCTTCAACTCGACGCGCGCGATGTGCCACGGGGCCGTGATCCCCAGATTCGTCTCGAACAGTTTCGTATCCTGCAACGCCGCTCCCTTCGAAGCGGTTGTATCAGCAGGACACGTCGACTTCAACCCGCCGCCGAGCAGGCCCCCCACCCAAGTGCGGGGCCCGCGCAGGCGGCCTCACGAATTACCCGGATCCCTTGTGACCCATGGAGATTCCGGAAGGACCTTCATTTGTTCCCCGGTAAACCCGCGACGCCAAGGTGCTCAGGCTGGCGTACAGGATGCCAAGCCCGCCTCCGCCGACCGCTGCCATGGCAAGACCGAGCTCAAAAGACTCTCGAAATACGGCGCCGCCGAGAAAGACCAGCGCCATCGCCACCACCGACAGAGAAGCAAGAAAGGCAAGCACGATTCCTCCGTTCAGTCTGACCACCCGCAGCTATTCGTCAAACGGCGCGTTCATCAACAGATCCACTGTCGACACGGTCTTGTAGCCAGGGACAAACCGCTCGCCGAAGTCGCGCAGGAAGTTGTCATAGCTCGTCTCCGGTTTTTCGGTGACGAGGCGACAGCACGTGTCGGCAAATCTTTGCTTCATCTTCAAGCGTGGGAAGGCGCTGAGGATGCGTTCGAGATCGCCCGCCGGAAGCGCCTGAACGCCGAAACCGCCGTAGTCGAGACCGATCCCCATCGTGCCCACAGCCACCTCCGCCTCCTTGTGGAGCGCGAGCGACGGCGTCGAATTGAGCGCGACCAGGTCCCAGACGAGCTGGGCACGGCGATCCGAAAGTCCCTTGCCCCTGACGAACGACAGTACGGCATCAGCGCCATTCACTTCGAAGCGATTGGGCCCCGACACACTGGCGGTTAGGCCGATGTCGTGGAGTATCGTGCCGATGGCCACGATTTCACGGTCGTAGGCGATTCCCTTCATACGGCCAATCGCTTCCGCGAACAGCCACGAACGCATCGAGTGATTGAACAGGTACGGCTCCGAGATCCGTTGCGCATACTCGATCACCGCTGTGATGAGCGGCGTGTCGGACACGGTGATCCCTGCAATCAGTCGTGTCGATGGCGAGTCGTGATTGATCGATGCGTCGGCTGTGGCGGTGTTGACGTGTGTCATGGCTGCCTCGTCCTCACGCTTCCGAACCCAGTTGTGGTTCTACAGGCCATTGACCGGATAAGGTGATGTGTTGTGACGCACACGTCGAAACGGGCGACGCGCTGAAGGGCGTGGCCGGCGTGCGACAGTGACCACATACTGCGATGTCCGGTCTCGGGGCACGAACCGGTAATCGCCGTACTGCTGCGCGATTTCGAATCCCGCCGATACGAACAACAGCTCGAGTTCGGCCGGGAAGTAAACATGGCTTGCAAAATCGGCAACGACTCGCTCGGCCAGCGCGCGTTGGTCGAACCGGTCGTAGATCAGGCGCACGTCGGCTCGCTGCAAATGCGGTTCATACGTGGTCGCACTGCAGCGCAGGAGTCGCGCCTCTTCCCCTAGGCTCCTGCGCGTGGCATCGATGTCGAGATCGACGAAGGCGCGGGGTCGTACGCGTTGGGATTCGGCCAGCGTCGCCAGGTCCGGCACGCGGACATCGAGAATGAAGACACCGCCTGGACGGAGCAGACGAAACGCGTTTGCCCAGGTGCGACGTCGATCGTCAAGCGTGAGTAGATGCGACACGGAGCAACACGCAATGACGGCGGCATCGAACGCTTCGCCCGAGCCTGGCCAGTCGCGCATGTCGCCCTTCACGAACGAGATTCTCTGGCGCACCAACGATTCAGCGCCGTTGAGCGCCGTGGCCGCCTGGCCGAGCATCTCAATCGACGAATCCAGCCCGACGATCTCCGCCTTGGTCAGCTCGGCGGCGAGAGCAAAGGTAACCCGGCCCGAGCCGCACGCCAGCTCCAGCACGCGACGCGGGCGGACGCGCGCGAGCAGGCGAGCCAGGAAGTGGACGTCCTCATTGGCGGCACCCTCGTACTCCATGGCGTACAGGTCGGGCCGGGCGTAAATGTCTGTCCGGCTCGGGACCCTCTGATCGTTTCGCGAAAGAACGGATCGCATACTTAGTGATCGAGTGAATCAATCTCACGCGACAGCCGCTCCTCGCGCAGCGCTTCACCGAACGCGTTGTGGACGCGCCGCAACCGTCCGAGCGTTTCTTCATCGCGGAGCAAGTCCAGGGTTCGGGGCTGCTCCTCCAGCGATGCCGGGATCACGACGAGCAGCTGGCGACATGCGCGCAGCCCCGGCAGACTGAGCTCGAGGTCCTGATGGATCGCGTCAAGCTGCCTCGGCGACAGAAGCCCGTGCTCGAGTGCCTCTTCGCTGAAGCCGCACAACAGCGCGCACCAGTGATAGTAGGAGCCGAACGGATGATCCGACATCAGATCGTTGTCCTCGTCGTCCCATCCGCTGGCCAGTTCTCGATCAAACGCAGACCTCGCTTCGTCAGCCCACGCCCAATGGCGTAACAGGCATGCGAGACGATCCAGCGACGCCTCTCTCAATGACGCATTGACCGGCGCGCCGGCGTCGACCTGTGTACTCATGGGATTCGTCTCCATCGTTGCCTCGTTCGCCGCCGCTGGCTCCCTGGAGGGTTCACCGACCAGTGCAAAGGCGCCATCGTTCGAGCACGCCAGGATCGACGCGCGTCGCAACTCGTGGAGTACCGCATCAGCGAGATCAGGGGCCAGGCTGAACAATCGGGCAGCCTGGCGCACCGTGAGACGCAGCCCCGGCATTTCCCTGTATTCGCCGTGCACACGGATCGCAAGCGGCGACATCGATTCAGCAGCGCCGGAGCCGCGCCGCGGGGCCGTTGCGCGGCGTTCCTCAAAGGGGGTCGGTATCTGAGCGGTCGACAATTGCGTGCGCATGGCGGTCAGTGAAAGGCATCGCAGTGGCCCGCCCTTCCTGGACCACCCCTGCTGCGACACGGCTATCGCTGCTGAAGCGCCGGTTGACCGAGCCACTCGTCGAACCGGATGTCGCCGAGTCGCGCCTCGCCCCAAGGGACTAACGAACGTTCCTCAAGTTCGGCCCCGAAGTACCGTGCGTGCGGATCAGCCACAACCTCGCGGGGGTCCTTGCGGGCCGCGAGGCCCTGACGGATGAGTTCGTCGAACCGGAACTGTTGCGGACCGGCCACTTCGATGGTGCCGTTCACGGGGGCGCCCACGGCGACCGTGCCGACTGCTTTTGCGACGTCATCGGCCGCCATCGGCTGGAAAAGCACCGGAGGCACCCGGACGGTCGTCCCAACGGTCGCGTCATCGGCAATGCGCTTGACGAACTCGAAGAACTGGGTCGCGTGAACGATCGAGTATGGGATCCCGCCTCCCTTGATCAATGTCTCTTGAGCATTCTTCGCGCGGAGGTACGGGCTGTCGGGTATCCGCTCCGTTCCGACGACTGACAGCGCGACGTAATGCTTGACACCGGCTGCCGCCGCGTACTCGAGAGTGTTTCGTGTGGCGGTGGTGAAGAACTCCATGACCGCCTTCTCCTCGAACGAAGGAGAGTTCGAGACGTCAACGACGACGGACGCGCCTTGAAGAACGTCAGCCAATCCGTTCCCGGTGAGAGTGTTGACGCCAGTGTCTGGCGAGGCCGGCACGGCCTCATGACCGTGTTCACGGAGCTTGGTGACGAGCTTTGAACCGATCAATCCAGTCCCACCGATGATGACGAGTTTCATGTCGATACCCCTCCGTGTTGAACCGTTCCATATTGCCCGCTACCGATAGTGACGTGTGAGTTCTCGTTCAGCGGCCAGCCAGTCATCGACATCCTGACCATCCCGCCGCCCGCGCCTCTCGTAGAAGTGGTACGCCAGCCGAGCGATCTCGTCGCGTGACGAAGGCTCGGAGCTGCCCGTGTACTTCCCGAACATGCCTTCGCCCGTGAGAATCGCTGCGATATCGGAGGTCATCATGGTTGTCTCCTGATCATGCTCAGCTCCGAAACCCACGTCGCCATCGCCCAGTTGAAGCGGTGCAGGTCACTTCACTGGTGTCAGAATCGGCGCCCCTTTGTCCTTCACCAGGAACACCAACAACCTGGCCGGCGCGGTCGGGCTCGCGTTTCGGCCGACGACATGCACATCGTCCAGGCCCTCATAAAAGGTCTGGCCGGGCCCCAATGTGACCGGCGCCCCACCTTTGACCTGCATGACGATCGTGCCCTCGAGCAGGTAGACGATCGACTGCGCGTGATGCGTGTGCACGGGATCGACGTTTCCGGGCGGGTACTCGACGGCGATCAGCGTGAGCTCTCTGGCCGGATCCCCGGCGAGATCCTTCGACATCAGTGACTGAACGGTGGCTTCAGGCGCGAGTGTGTTGTCCGTATGCGACGCCGAGAGCGTCAACGGTGCTGCGCTTTCCATGACGTTCCTCCGACCGCTGTGGCAGTGCTTCTATCTCCAGTGGCTCGCTTCTATGGACCATGGACCGGATACGGAGCCGCGTTGTGACTGGTCGATGACGCTGAGCGAATTCAGGCCAGTGGTGCGCGGTCGAGTTTCAAATCGTCGCTTGACCGAACCCGTGCTTACGCAGGCGTACGTACAACTGCGTCCGCGAAATGCCGAGCGTTCGTGCGGCCTTGGAGATGTTGCCGTCCATGTCGCTCATGACGCGTTCGATGGTCGAACGCTCGACACTGTTCAGGTCCGTTGTGTTGCCACCCCGGAACACTGCCGGCGGGTCAAGCGACAGATCGTCTGCCTCGATGATCCCGCCGTTGCAGATGACGGTCGCTCGCTCGAGAACGTTGCGAAGCTCACGGGCGTTACCCGGCCATTGATGGGCGCGCAACGCGCCAGCGGCGAGCGGTGCCAGCGTGAACCGTCCAACGCCTCGTGACCAGGCGATGTCCTCTAGGAAGCTCTCGGCCAGCAGCATCACATCGTCGCCGCGATCGCGGAGCGGAGGAATTCGAATGTCGAACACGTTGACGCGGTAATACAGATCCGCACGGAACGTCCCTTGCGCAACCGCTTCGTGCAGATCGCGATTGGTCGCGACGATCACGCGGACGTCGGCGGTGACGACGCGTGTGCCACCGAGTCGCTGGAACTCACGCTCCTGCAGGACGCGCAGCAGCTTGGCTTGTGCCGGCGGCTTCAGCTCGGTGATTTCGTCGAGGAACAACACACCGCCGCGGGCCAGCTCGATCTGTCCCGGCTTCGACTGTTGCGCGCTCGTAAAGGCGCCGCGCTCGAATCCGAAGAGCTCCGACTCGAACAGCTGATCCGGCAGCGTCGCGCAATTGATAGCGACAAATGGTCCATGTCGTCGCGGCGACGATGAATGGATGAAGCGCGCGATGACTTCCTTTCCCGTTCCCGACTCGCCCTGCAGGCATGTGGTCACGTCGGTCGCGGCGACACGCGCTGCGCGATCGATGACGTCAGACCACGCCCTGGATGTTCCGACGAGGCGGAACGCGGATCGCGAATTTCGCCCCGATGTGAAATGGTTCGCAAGTAGTGTCGCACTCATGACAGCCTCGATCGCGCACACCGCGCAAGAGCCGGTTGGAGCCCACATCACGCGCTGGTGCCATCACGCAGCGTGAACGAATTCGTCGGAGGTCGAGACGACGTCCGACGCAAAGAGATGTTCGAGACTGGCGACATTGCCATCCTGCGCCGCTGCGATGAACGTTTCCAGGAGACGCCCTTGCTCGGCCAAACTCGTGGTCGTCCTTCGGCCGCTCGCGATGTTCTGCCGCGCCCGGGTCACGACTTGCCGTGCGTTGGCCTCTGCAAGTCGAAGGACCTGGGCAATGTCGCGGTACGCGTAGTCGAACGCCTCCCGCAGAATGTACGCGGCTCGTTCGGTGGGCGTCAGCCTTTCCAGGAGCACCCGAACGCCACAGGCCAGGGCCTGGTCTCGCTCCGCGGCGATCGAAGGATCGCTGCTCGTGTCCACTGGTTCCTGCTGGCAGGGCCCTAAGCAGAATTCCCGTCGTGAGTGCGCCGACTGGATGACGTTGATCGCCAATCGGGTCGCAGTCGTCGCGAGGAATGCGGCGGCGTCACGGACGATGGTGCGATCGGTCGTCTGCCAACGTAGCCAGACGTCTTGGACGACGTCCTCGGCTTCGGCGGCGCTGCCAAGCATCCGATAGGCGATGCCAAACAGGCGGGGACGCATTCTCAAGAATGCCGCGAGACCGTCGTCGCTGGCACTGAAGTTGTTTTGATCCGTGCGCGAGGTGTTCGTCACTTCTGATCTCCTCTCGCGCGCAGTCTGAAGGCGAGCCGAATCGTCAACAACCCTCGATAGGATTTCCTTACGGTGCCTCGATCGTCACGTCAGTCCACGCCCCTTTCGGGGTGCGCGATGATGGCACTAACGTTGGGGTGGAATCTGGATCTGCTTGCGCCCGAACAGGTGCGCATCCAGAGAACAGCCGCCAGGTCCGAGCATCGCGAGTGCGGCACCCGTCGTCGCGAAATGGACGTACCTCCAAGGCTCGGCAGGGTGCAGGACTGCAAGGCCCAGCTCCGCGACGGCCACGAGCGCGCCGGCGAGCGGTGTCCACAAGCCAATCAGCAACAGGACTGCGGCCCCCGCTGAGACCACTTCTAGAATGGCCGGGGACGACGAAGCGACCGTCAGCAGTCCCGAATACGCCAGCGGAATCGCGGCGGCAGCGCGTAGCAGTAGCAGGCCGGCTCCCGGCAGACCGCCGGGAAAAGTCGAGAAAAGTCTTTGCACAAGACGCCCTCCGCTAACCCTAGCGTGTTGAGGACGCGTGCGCCCGCCTCAAAAGTCCTTGGGCGAGGCCCCTCTTTCGAGGGGTTTGGCTACAGGTCGATGATTCCGCGTTTCAGACCGATCGTGACGGCATGCGTTCGATCGTTGGCAGCCAGCTTGGAGAGGATGTTCTTGACGTGGCCCTTGACGGTTTCTTCGGTGATGGAAAGTTGGTCGGCGATCATCTTGTTGGCGTTCCCGCCGGCGATGAGCCTGAGCACTTCGATTTCCCGCAGCGATAGGGCTTCATCGGCCGCGTGCTCGGCCAATGTCGTCGCCGCTTCTGTCACGATCCGTTTGTGGCCCGCATGAACGAGGCGGATAGTATCAGGCAGTTCTTTCCGGAGGACGCCCTTGAGCAAATAGGCTTGAGCACCCGCCTCGAGCGCGCGTGACACCTGCACGTCGCCCACGTATGTCGTGAGGACGATGATACGAGCCGAGGGAAACTCGGCGCGGATCGCCATCATGGCCTCGACGCCGTTCATCTCAGGCATCTGCAGGTCCATCAGTGTCACGTCGGGACGATGCGCCCGAAATTGTTCAACGGCCTCGCGGCCATTTGCAGCCTCGGCCACGAGCTTCAAGTCATCTTGGCCCGCTAATAGCGAGGCGATGCCTTCGCGAAGGAGAGGATGGTCGTCGACCGAGAGAACCCGGATCGCCTTCTGGCTGGCGTTCATGATCCGCTACCTTCCTTGCGGCTCATCTGAAACACCCCTCCGCGGCCGCCCGGTGCCGCGTAAGCGATGGCGCCGGGGATGCGCAACTCCACTTCGGTGCCAGCTCCCACTTCGCTCCATAGATTGAGTTGGGCGCCGATTTGAACGGCGCGCTCGCGCATTCCGGCCAATCCCCAGTGTCTCACGCGACCGCCGCTCAGGTGTTGCGGGTCGATGCCCTTGCCGTTGTCCCGGATGCGCAGGCGAAGCTCGCGCGATCCATACGTGACTTCCGCCTCGATGCGATCCGCTTGGGCGTGACGGAATGCATTGCGCAGCGCTTCGCGCGCAATCCGGTGGATGTCGTCGCGAACAATTGGGTGCAGATCGCGTGGCGCCCCCTCGACGGACATGTTGAACGTCGCAGAGCCATTGTCGCCAGTACCGTTATTGAGCTCTTCGGCCAACGTCGTAATCGCGTGCGCCAATTCGTTGCTCACGACCGTGGATGATCGCAAGTTCTGAATTGCGTCGCGGCCTTCTGCAATGGCCTGATCCGCTCGGTCGAGAGCGCCATCGAGGGCCTCGCCAGCCTTTGCGGGCTGTGCAGGCAGCAAATCACGCGCGCTTTGAAACCGTAGCATCAATCCCTGAAAACTCTGCAACAGCGTGTCGTGCAGTTCGCGCGCGATCCGCGTCCGCTCATTAACGCGCTCATCCAGCCGCGCGTTGAAGGCGTGCGCGATCTGACGAAGGCGCCACCGATACGACGCAACGATCACGACCAGAACCGTGACGATGGAGGCGACACGAAACCATGTCGTCTGGTAGTAGGCGGGGGCAATGGAGAAATCGAGAAACGCCCCGGCTTCGTTCCAGACGCCGCTATTATTCGAGGCGATGACCCGAAAGCGATACGTGTTCGGCGGCAGGTCGGTGTAGAAAACGTCGCGCCGAGTACCGACGTCCTGCCAATCCGGATCGCGACCTTCGAGCTTGACGCGGAACCGGTTCCTCTCAGGTGTGACCAGGCTGAGCGCAGTGTAGCTAATCTGCAGATCGCGAACGCGCGGTGGAAGACGCACGCCCGATGACACGTCGTACGATTGTCGGTCGGCGATGACCTGCTCGATGTGCACAGGAGGTGGGACCGGGTTGTCGCGGAGCTGCCGAGGATCCAGCACGCTGACAGCGTCGAAACTAGAGAACCAGATGCGGCCGTCCGGCGCCTTCGTGACCTGTGGTGTGTATACGCCGACATTGGAGATCAAACGAATTCCGTCCGCGCTGTCAAAAAGTCTGGACGGGACGGCATGGCGCTGAGCTTCCTGCCTTCCGATGCTTGCCGTCCAGGCCTCAAGGCCGATGCGCGGCACTCGCACCAGACCACAAGGCATCAGCAGCCACACCGACCCGACGCCGTCTTCGATCGACCAGAGAACCTCGTTACACGGCAGGCCACCTCGGGCGTCGAGCGTGACTATTCGCCCATCTTTGATGCGGCTGAGGCCGCCCTGCGTCGACGCCCAGACCGTTCCGTCGGAATCGGCTCGCAGATGGTAGACGCGGCCGGTGCCCAGTCCATTCGCCGCCGAATACGCGGCCTGCACGTGTCCGCCCTCGACGCGAACCACGCGGCCAGCGAGGAACGCGAGCCACAGCCCGTCCGTCGCAGGATCGACGACTGCCACATTCGCTGCCTGACCGTCGGATGTCAGCGTCGACCATGGGATCCGCTCAAGGACTTGTCGGTTGCGGAGATGGACGAGGGCGGCGGAAGTGTTGATCCAGATGTCACCGCGCTTGTCCTCGACGATCGCGAAGACGAAGCCGTCTGAGTCATTCGCGATTCCAGGAATCTGCACAAACCGGTCGTTTTCGAGATATCCGGCGCCTCGACGATCCGAAATCCAGAGCCTGCCGGTGGAGTCTTGAAGCATGGCGTGACTTCGTTCGGGAAAGCCACGCGCAACGACTTCCTGCGCACCGGCTCCTGTAGGCCGGTGCTGTGCCCGGTAGATTGTGAGCTGTCCCCGGTCCCAGCGATTCAACCCATCGTACGTACCGATCCAGACGTTGCCATTCTTCGCGGCCAGCGCAGCAGTCACTACGTCGCTAGACAAGCCCTGCGCCGTGGAATAGGTCGGCGCAGCGACGTCATGGAACCGATCGATGCCATTCGACGTGCCAACCCAGACGTTGCCTTCACGGTCTTCGAACAGCGTGGACACGGCATTGCCGGACAACCCCTCATTCTGGGTCATTGTTTCCGTTCGTCCGTCGTGAAAGTGGACCAGACCACGACCCGCCGTCCCCATCCAGAGACCGCCGTCACGATCACGCAGGGAAACAGAAGCTGCGAGAGGTCGAACCACTGGTGGCGACGGATGCACCAGCGTGGTTTTGCCGTCAACGAAACGGGCCAGGCCTTCCGACAGCCCGACGAGGAGTTCGCCATCCTCTTCGACGAAACCACGGACGCCATTCAACTGCGGCGGCAGCGGAAACAGTTGGGGCGCGGTGGGTGTCCAACGCAAGACGCCCGCGGCAGATCCGACCCAGAGGTTGCCCTTTGAGTCGCGGAATAGTTGGTACACGAATGGCCCCAACCTTCCGCCGCCGTCTGAACACTGGACGGTCTGCTGAACGAGACACATTCGTCCAGGGGCGGGAAACGCCGTGCCTGCCCAAACGCGGCCCACGCGATCTTCGGCGAGACTCGCGAATTGCGCACCCGGCGGAATTTCGTATTCGGCGAGCGCGCCGTCCTTCCAGCGCAAGATCCCGGAATTGGCACCGATCCAGAGGGCTCCGTCACGTCCGGCGAGCAGCGAGTACACGGAAAGACTCGCGGTGGTCGTTCGACGCGACGGCGGCTGCCACCGAATCGTGGTGACACCGTCGAAACGGAACAATCCGTTGGCCGCGCCAATCCACAGGAAACCGTCCGGTGTCTGTGCGATGGCGTTGACGGGCGTGCCCGGAAATCCGTCCCGGGCCTTCCACGCGGTGTGGGCGTACTGGCTGATCTCGAGCGACGAATTCAGTGCCCACGCGCATGGGCACACCGGGAGCGAAACCCAAAGCAGGGCGGCCGCAGTACGACCGCGGAATGCACGCAAGATCAGAAGACGAAGCGTGCGGACAATTGTAACGCCCTCGGGAACTGCCGCGTGACGCCGATGCCGAAGAACGGGCTGTACAACTGGTTCGTTCCGTTCTGCACCGATTGATCCGCGTCGTGGTTCGTGACGTTGAACAGATCTGCCGCGGTCTCGAGACGGCCGCGAGCGATTACGAACGTACGGCCGATTCGCAGATTCAGCGTCTGCATCGCCTTCAACTCGAACTGGCCGTTGTCGCGCGTGGCGTACGCAAAGCGAATCGGCGTTGCGAGCGGATTCGAGACCACCCGCCCGTTCGGCAGCGTTACGGTCGGCGGTCCGAACGCCGGATCGGGTGCCGATAGCCTGGTCAAGATCGGACCGCTCCACGGCCCGCTCTGATACGTGAAGCTGCCTGCGAGCTGCAGGCTCCATGGCAGCTCGTAGTTCGCACCGATGTGCGCGATGTGGTTGGCCCACGTGCCGCCAAAAATCTGCGAGTAGCTGTTCCCATCTGCACACGATCCCGTGGTGCATCCGGCGACGAACCCAATCCCCTTCGCGTTGGCAAACGCACTTGGTTGGATGAAGGCGGCAGGGTCGTTCGGTTGCCAGGTTCCAGCCAGGTGATCCCACTGGCGCGTGTAGCCAGCGATCACCTGCAGTCGGTTGGTGCGCCTCGCCGCGTCGACTTGCAAGGCGTTCATCACCGGCCAGTTCCAGGTGTTCGTCGTCAACCGGTAAATCTGGTTCTGAGAGGGATCGGCGTAGCCGGCGAAGACGTTCCCATTGTAGACGCCGTTGGTCTCGACCGTGGCCGGACGCTCGCGGTACTCACGCCGCAGCGCGCTGATCTCGACGGTCGTCTGCGCGGGCAGTTGGCGTTGATACCCGACGATCAGCTCATTCACGTGCGCCTGATGATAGTGATCCAGGTCGATGACGATATTGCTCGATCGAGTCGTGGCGGGCGGCGTGACGAACGACACCGGAAAGGATCCATTGAGGTCGGGATCGTACCGATCGACGAACCCGGCGACGTTGGTACCGGCCGTCGTTTCGTTGACCGAAAGGTTGTCGTAGATGCGACCCCAGCTCACTCGGGCGATGTTCTTCGCATCCCTTGTGAGCTGGTAGTTGATGCCGATCCGCGGCCCGACTTCGGTGCTTTGCTGCGTGGTCACGCTGAAAATCTGATCGTCGCGCTTGACCCAGTCAACCCGCAGGCCTGGGGTGATCGTCAGTCGACTCGACGCTCGCCACACGTCTTGAACGTACACCGCCGCATCACGGCTATCCACGTGAAGGGAGGTCAAGTGAGCGGGCGAAAGAATCTGTTGATGAAACGGTACATACCCGCCAGCCGGATTTTGCGGATCGCGCAGCACCGCATCGATTAGCTGCCGTCCGTCATTGTTGTAGAGCGTGTCCCACTGGTCGTGGCGGAACTGCAGATACAGGCCTGCGCTCAATTCGTGCGAGCCGGCCCAACCGTTTGTGTAGTACGTTGCATCCCCCGTCGATGTCCACATGTGGACGGGGAAGTCGTTTCCTGGGAAGGGCGACGCATTCACCGCGCCGAGCAGGCCAACGCCGACCAGCCGGCCGCCAGCGGCGATCATGGACTGATACACATTGACTCCGCTCGCATCCAACTGCAGATTCTCATTCTTCTGCCCCTTACCGTTGTAGCCGACAGAGACGCGAGTCATCAGCGCGTCGCTCCATGTGGACGTCCAGCGCGCGTAGGCGCCCGGCCCGCCCTCGACGATGTTGCGGAACAATCCGGCCTCGTTCGACTGGATACCGCCCAGGGTCGTCACGTCACGGTTGTACGACGCGAGCAGTTGATGCCTGTGCGACGGTCGCCACGTGCCCTTGATGAAGCCGATCTGGTTGTCCCAACCGTTGTCGAGCGGCGAATATCCGGGCACCAGCGCGCGCAAGTACGATGTCTGCAGCGAGGATTGCGGGTTGCCGGTCGCGTTGCTCGAAATGCGCGCGCTTCCGAAGAACCAGGCCTTGCCGCGGGCAATCGGTCCGCCCAGCGAGAAATCGCCCTGGTGCGTGGCGATGCTCAGGCTCTGACCGCCCGACGTGTTATCGGCATTCCACGCCTTCGGCTCGTACTGAAATCCTGCGCTGCCGCGGAGTCGGTCGGTACCCGACTCGGTGGCAACAGTGATCACAGCGCCGAGGCCGAGCGGCGTTGATGCGTCGACGCCACCTGTCTTCACTTGCACGTCGCTGAACGTATCGCGGCCAAACTGCGCGTAGAGCGTCGATCCCTGCAGCACGGACGTCGCATCGGCGCCATCGATCATCGCCACGCCCGACGGGTGCTGCGTGCCGTACAGGAAGTAGGTCTGAAACCGCGCCTGCGTGACCACGACACCCGGCACGACTGTGAGAGCATCGGCCCATGTTCGAAGCGCTGACGAGGGAAGCGAGCGCTGAAGATTGCCGCTAATGTTGACGGCCTTCACCGCGGTCTTCGATTCCAGCATCGGTGTCTCGCCCGGCACATCGACGACTGCGGTGACGGCACCGACCGTCATCGTGAGATCGAGCGCCAGGTTGACGCCCTCCCGAACAACGACCCCTTCACGCACGAGTTTCGCGAATCCGGGCAGTTCCGCGCTGACGGTGTATGAGGCCGGCGCGATATTCGCAAGACGATACGAACCATCACGACCACTCGTAACGGCCGTCACGGTCGGAGGCGCCTGAACGGTTATCGCAACTCCCGACAGCGCACCGCCTTGCTGGTCGGTGACCATGCCGCTGATCGAGCCGCCGGCCACCTGACCCGCCGCTGCGGGTACACGGGCAGCACAAACGACAATCGCGAGGGCTCCCAGGAATCTTCGAGACATCGCAAACTCCGTCGTTTCGACGCATCCGCATTGTATGCGGGGCAGGACCGCAGGATCTTTGGGACGTTGGTATTGATCGGTGGCTTTTGCAAGGACGTGACACGGCCACCACATCTGTTCGCAGGCACCGACAATCGCCTCTGGAGGCAGCCTTGTAGCCAGCTACCAGCGCTCGTCGCCGCCGCGGAGGAAATTGCCGTAACTCGTCCCACCGCGCTCATCTCTCGAGACCGCACCACTGCGGTGCCGCTCATCGCGTCACGACAGGGTTTCGCTATCCGCGGTGTCCCGCGCCTTCGTCGGCGATGTCGCCGACGTTGTCCGAATCGAGACTTTCCGAATGTCCCCACTCATCGTTGAGAGGTGCGGCCCGCCGGGTCTCTCGCTGGGTGGAACCTTCAGTCTGCGGATCGGGATCATCGAATCGCCCCCAGGCCACCTCTTCCCATAGACTGCGCACGGCCAATTTCAAGCCCGAGGCCGCTCGAGGTTCGCGGCAAAGAGGCCGTTGATCTCGGCGTACGAGACGAGGCTCGCCAATCCAGCGAAGCTGCCTTCTGATTTCATCGTCTGCGCGGCTCGCATGAAGCCGGTCCATGCCGCCAATGCCAGCGCGCCGCCCACGCTGATGCGTCGCACGCCAAGCGCCGCGATCTGTTCAACGCTCAACCCAATGTCGCGAATCACCATCACATTCAACGGCTTCGGCGCAACCGCCGCGACGAGCGCCTCGATCTCTGCGAGCGTCTGTGGCCCCGGCGCGAACAGCACGTCCGCGCCGGCTGCCGCGTACGCCCGCAGGCGCCGAACGGTTTCGGTGAAGGGATCTGAATGGCCGACGTGGTAGCACTCGGCTCTTGCCGTCAGCAGAACATCGGCACCGGATCGATCGATGGCCTCTCGTGCGGCTCTCACGCGCTCGACAGCTTCTCGCAAAGCATAGAGAGGTGACACGCGATCACCTGTCGCGTCCTCGATCGACAGGCCGGCCACACCCGTGGCCACACAGCGCGTGACACTCGCCGCAACGTCTTCCGGCTCCAACCCATAGCCGGACATGAAGTCCGCGCTGACTGGAATGTTCACCGCATCTGCGATGCTGGCAATGTAGCCAAGGCTTCGATCCCGAGTGACGACGACCTCGTCTCCTGAGTCCGGAAGCCCCTGCGAGAATGCAAACCCCGCGCTGGTCGTGGCCAGGGCGGGAAACCCCAGGCTCTGAAGGTACCGCGCGGAACCGACGTCCCACGGGTTCGGGATCACGAAACATCCTCGCTCGTGAAGTGCGCGAAAGGCTTTGCGCCGTGCGGCCGATGCGGCGCACGCCTGTGTCGCTTGCGTCTCCTCAAGGAATGTTGTGGCCGACAGCAAAGCCCGAGGCCGGTTCATGCGCAGCTCCTTCGCCACACAAAGACCGCATGCCGCGCCGTTCCGTGACATCAGGCAGGCTCGTCACGTTCCGACGGGGTGCCCGGTCTTCACGGATGCACACGGATCGGGTGCATGAAAGCAAGGCAAGCTTCGCGAACCGATCAGTCAGGAGACATCCACATGAGCACGATCACGACGAAAGACGGCACGACGATCTACTACAAGGACTGGGGCAAGGGCCCAGTCGTCACCTTCTCGCACGGCTGGCCGCTGAACGCCGACATGTGGGACGCGCAGATGATGTTCCTCGCGGAGCGAGGTTACAGAGTCGTCGCACACGATCGTCGTGG
>Ga0066903_100001228_pt1 | contig 18341 bp, 13 predicted proteins | sample PanSoiMetaGPlot1_FD_67491 | JGI IMG/M metagenome (GOLD analysis project Ga0066903, IMG submission 67491) | Tropical forest soil microbial communities from Panama analyzed to predict greenhouse gas emissions - Panama Soil - Plot 1 (version 2) | ecosystem: Environmental > Terrestrial > Soil >... | reverse complement strand
TAGCAAGGACGAGATCACGCTGCTGGACGTTGCAACAGGCAAACCAGTCGGACGGCTGACAGCCAAGATGACCACGGTAGCATTCCTCGCCTTTGGCTCGGATGCAAATACGCTGGTTTCGCACAGTCACGACAACCAGGTTCGGCTTTGGGATTTGGCGACCAAAAAGGTTCGTCGGCAATTCAAAGCCGAAGCGGACGGCCATTCTATCTTGCCACTCCCCACGCGGCTGCACGACGAGCCTGAACATGTTGAGGAATTCGGCCCGTCGCGTCTTTCGGCGCTCTCGCCCGACGGCAAGACCTTCGCAGTTGGAATGTCGGCTTGCGTGCAATTGTGGGATATGGCAACCGGCGCTCAGTTGTTTCCCGATCAGAAGTCTACCGAAGGTTGGACCCAGGCCGCGTTTTCACGCGATGGTCGGCTACTTCTTATAGGTAACTGGAAACATTCCCGCCTGTACAATTCGACAACGGGCGATCTCTACAAAGAACTGCCGGCTGGATCAGCCCACGGTGTCTTCTCACACGATGGAAAGCGATTGGCCTTCGCACATTATCTGCCTGATGAGGCAACGGAAGCTCCCACCGTCCGACTGTGGGATATCGCCAGGGCAAAGGAATTATTTCGGTTGGAACATCCGCGTAAGAAACAATTCGCATTCGACCGACTAGTGTTTTCTCCCGACGATCGGACTCTGCTGACGCTCAGCGTTCATCAGGAAAACGCAGGCTACACGGACAGTGCCATGGTGCATCGCTGGGACACCCAAACCGGCAAGCTGCTGGGCGCTGTCCATCGCAAAGACACCTATGCCTGGGGATCAGCGCTGGGACCGGATGGGCGTACGGCCGCCATCAGGCTTTTCCCGGGCCTCCTTCTTACAGATCTTGAAAGCGATGAAGACATCTGGAGCAGAGCGGATGGCACTCTCGAAAACTGGTCGGGTTACCCAGTCTTTTCCCCGGACGGCGGCTTTTTGTTTGTTTGGTCGAGGGACGGTTACGTGGGCATGTGGGAAATGGCAACGCAGAGTGTAATTTCACGATTATGCTTGCGCCGCGATGGCAACATTCAATTGGCAAGGTGGCCTGCCCATCATAAGGATTCAAAAAAGGAACCTGAGATACCGGTAAATCAAGCTGAAATCGAGGCGCTAGCGGTTTCCCCTGACGGCCGCTTGGTCGCGACGGCCGAACACTTTGATCACGGACACCGCAGCGCTTCCTCAGACAAGCCGAGCCCCTTGCCTGTCATCCGTATTTGGGAGGCGATGACCGGCAAAGAAGTCCAGAGATTGGAAGGCTTCCGGTCTGCTTCCACTTGTCTGACATTCTCACCCAACGGGCGCCGGTTGGCGTCGGCATTCCACAACGATACGGTTTTGATTTGGTCGTCAGCCGGACAACGCGTTTTGGAGGGGCAAGGAAACTAACCCCGATGCAACTGGTAAAGCTCTGGAATGACCTGGCGCTCACCGATGGAGCCAAAGCCTACGCGGCCATGACCGCTTTTCAAGAGTCGCCCGAAAATGCTGTTGAGTTTCTCATCCGTCACGTCCGTGCCGCCTCAGCGGACGACGCCGATCGTGTACTTCAGTTGATCCGCAAACTGGGCAGTAAGCGCTTTGCCGAGCGGGAGGCCAGTTCCAAGGAACTTGCGATGTTGGCGTGGCGATTCAGAGGCACGCTGAGAAAGGCCCTCAGCGAACCGGCGCCTTTGGAGGTCAAGAGACGAATCGAAGCTATTCTCGCCCACTCACCTCGTCAATTTCCACCGGACTCCTTGCGAACCTTACGATCCATCCAGGTCCTGGAACGAATCGGCACACCTGAGGCTTGCCGTCACTTAAGAATATTGGCGGAGGGAGCAGCCGCTGCTCACGAAACCGCCATGTCGAAAAACGCACTGCAAAGGCTTGAAAATCGAGTAAAGAATAACTCCAGTCGATGATCCCAAGAAAAAAAAGGCACCCTTTGCCTCTGAACAGTCCGACGTCTTTACGACAACGGACATCGCAAATTGCGCCGGCCGGTGGCACAATGTTACGGAAAATCGCCTGCCATTCCTCATCCGCTCGATTTTTCATGTCCCTGCAAGTTAGCACCGGTTTCCGCCAGGGGGGCCGTTGTTGCATTTCTTGAGAAAACGCCCCACGCCGAATTGCAAGTCATCTCAGGAACAGCAGTTGTACGTGAAAAGTGTTTTCTCACGCGTGGCGGTACTTTTGATAAAACACTCGAGAAACTCGACGTAACTTGGAATGAAAACGAGCCCGACGCGCGAGCAAGGGAATCCTCGCTCGCGCGTCGGGCTCAAATCGGCCAGGAAGGACGTTAGTAATCGCGCACCGAACCATCCGGCGAAGTCGGCGTCGGCCAGCGGAAACGGCGTTTCGGATCGGCGGCCACCTTGGCCATCTGTTTTTCGTCGATTTCCACGCCCAGCCCCGGACCCTGTGGCAATGATGCATTGCCGTCCTTGTCCACCTGCCAGCTCTTGCGAGCCACGCCGGCCGGCATGATGTGACCGTCGAGATAGCCTTCCTGGATTAGAAACAGGGGGATCGAGCAAGATACGTGCAGGCTGGCGGTCAGTCCCAGTTCCGAGCAGGTGTTGTGCGGCGCCAGCGGCACATGATAGGCCTCACACAACGTGGCAATCTTCTTCATCTGCGTGATGCCGCCGGTCTGGCCGACGTCCGGCTGCAAGATGTCGATGGAACCGGATTGCAGGTAGGCGATCACATCCCAGATGGTGCGATCGCGCTCGCCGGTGGCGATGGGGATGCGGATCTGCTCCTTCAATCGTTTGAAGACCTCGATGTTGCCCGGCACCGCGGGTTCCTCCAAAAACAGGATGTCGTATGGCTGAATGGCGGCGGCAAGCTGGATCAGCATCGGCGGCGGCACGGCACAGTGCGCATCGAACATCACGGTGCCGTCCTGCCCGACGCGCTTGCGCGCTTCCGATACCATCCGCACCAGGCCCTGAATTTCGCTGGGGTTGGCGGAGAATGGATGCGGCCCGCCGGTGCCCACCTTGGTCGCCTTGGGCGTGGGATACATGCGCACCTTCTCGCGCGTCGGCCCACCGAGGAGGCGATAGACCGGCACGCCCCAGAGCTTGCCGGTGATGTCCCACAGGGCCATGTCGATGGCCGAGATGGTGTGCGTCATGAACGGCCCGCCGCGGATGTCCCGGTGCGAGCGATACAGCTTCTGCCACAAATGTTCGATGCGTGTCGGGTTCTCATCAACCAGCAGTTCACGCAGCGCCTCGGCCAGGCTGGAAGCAACGCGCGGCTCCAGTCCAGTGATCTCACCCCAGCCGGTGATGTTGCGGTTGGTCTCGATCTTGACGTAGGCCTTCGGCCCAACGGGGAACCCGCGAATGCTGGTGATGCGGATGGCGGAGCCACGATCCTCGACCTGAGCGGCCGCCGCCTCGTTGCCCGCGGAGAGCAGAGCGCCCCCGGCCGCCAGAACGCCGGCTGTTCCCAACATCTCTCGGCGATTGATGCCACTGGTGTCGTCTTTTTTCATGTTCCCCCCAATGAATGAATCATGAATGAATCATGATTGCAATCGTTTCGGTTAAGCATATTGAACTCGCGGCCGAATTTTTTTCGGGATCAAGCAGATTTTCTGACGTCTTATCTAATGTCGGATTGTGGACATCGGGCAATAGGGCCAATTTTTCCGAAGATTAAAGCAATTTTCGCGAAGTTTTTTACCCTCCTGGAGGCACTATATAGTAGGAGGACCGCGCCGGGCCCAGCGGCCAGGATTCAACGCATGATATCACCAGCCCCCGCCTGTTCGCCGCATGAAACCCTGGAAACCCTGTACCAGTGCCATAGCAGGGAAATCTGGGCGATGGCGTATGCCCGCTGGATGGACGCCGACATGGCGCTCGATCTTGTCCAGGAAGCCTTCTATCGCCTGTGGAAACAACTCCAGGCCGGGCGGGAAATTCTTTGTCCCCAGGCCTGGCTCTTGCGGGTGGCGCGCAATCTTGGTGGGGATTTTCGCAAATGCGCGTTCCGGCGCAACGGTACGCAGCCCGGACACGTTCTGGATGGTCTTGCCAAACCGCAGCAGGTTCCCCTGGAAAAAATGGCAACGGACGAAACCCGCGAACAACTGCGCGCGGAGATCGCCAAGATGTCGCGGCTCGATCGCGAGGTTCTCGCCCTCCGTTACGCGATGAATTACCGGACCAGACAAATTGCCGCCCGGCTGCACATTTCTTTGGCGGCAGTCAACATGCGCCTGAGCCGGGCGCGGCAACGACTCTTCAAACAATTGTCCGAGCAAGGCATTGCCGCGGTTTCCTGAGCAATTGATTTGGCGAGCAATCCGATGGTGGCAAGCACATTCATATCCCTCCGGCGTGGAAGATTTCGGTTCTAATCAACCGCGGGGTTCGCGGAGTAACGCGGAGAAAACTCTCCAGACTCCGCCAACTCCGTTTACTCCGCGGTTCCAATTGCCAAACGGCAATCGCCGATCAGTATGAACCAACCGGCGAGCCGGTAACATTCCTATCCGTATGGCATCAATTGCCCAACCCGCCGGCTGACCATACAACATCGTTCGCCTGCCGAAACATGACATCAGCAATCCTCGTTTGGCCATTCCGTGGAGGTTCACCATGTATTTCCCCAAAACATTCGCGGCGCTTCTCCTGGTTTTCCTGGGCGCGCCGGTTCACGCTGCCGATTTGAAAATTCTTCTGCCGCTACAGCGCAAGGTTTACCAAACGAACGAGCGCATCGATTTATCAGTGGTCCGCTCGGCCAAGGAGGCGTTGCCGGCCGGGGATTTGCAGTTGAACCTGGAAGGACAGGACGGCAGCCGCCTGAGCTTCCGCTTTCCGGTCAAGAAGGCCGACACCGGTCGGGCCGTGGAACATCTGCACCTCAATGGCTGGCTCTTGCGACCGGGCAAGTACAAGGTCGGCATCTCGTGCGACGGCACGGTTGCCGCGACGGACATCGAAGTGTACAGCCACGTCCGCAAATCCAGCTTCCGCCTCATCAACTGGGTGCAGGGCAAGGGCAAGGCGCACCTGCCAATGGGGGAAGACAACCTCGGCTACAACCTGTACTACGGCCAGGGGCCGACCGATGAGGCCGGCGATCTCATCCGCGCCGGCGTCGATTTCATGTCCAACTGCACCATGAGCGGCGGGCACCAGATGGACCTGCGCATGGAGTGCGACTGGTCCGATCCCTACGTCATCCGGGGCGGCACAAGGCGTGTGGTCAAGCGGGCGATGATGGACCGCAATCGGCCCAATGTCCTCGGCGTCCATTTCTACGATGAGCCCGGACTGACCTGGCACAAGCATCCCAAGACCGGAGACAACACGCCGCAGGGCATCCCCTCGCAGCTTGCTTCTTTCGAAGCTGCCTTCGGCCAGCCGCTCAAGGATTATTTCAAGATTGATCCCAAGGATTCGACCGATGTGGCCCAGTGGAACAAGTGGGCGCGCTGGAAGCTCGGTTTCATGGATGCGGCGTGGAAGGATTCGCAGTTCGGCGTCCGCTACGTCCGGCCCGATTTTTTGTCGATCACGCAGAGCCAATACGGCTGGACCGCATTCACCGACGGCTATTATTTCAATGTGGTTCGCAGCCTGCCGGTGATCAGCGGTCACGGCGGTTACCACGACTTCGGCCCCGGCTATTTCAATCCCTCTTTCTTCCTGGAGATGGCCCGCGCCCGCGATTATTCCAGGCCCAACTGGTATCTGCCCACTTGGTACGGCAACACCACCAGCGACCAGTTTCGGCTCGAGCAATACCTGTCCTTCCAGACCAATATTCAGGGCATGATGTCGCCGCCCGATCTCGATCCGGGGATTCCGGAGAAGAGCAAGGCGGCGGCCGGCATCGTCGAATCCAACCATCTCATGGGCCGGCTGGGCACCATCTTCACCACCATGCCGGTCACCAGGCCGCCGGTGGCCGTGCTGTATTCCCTCTCCAATTCCATCAAAAAGCAGCTGGGCGACATGACCTACAGCTATGCTCACGCCTCGCCGCATGGCCGAAATCTGATGTTCACCTACCTGGCCGGCAAGCTGATGCAGCACCAGTTCCTCACCGTTCTGGAAGAAGATGTGATTGATGGCACATTGGCCGCCGAACACAAGGCGATCATTCTCACATCACTGGATTATCTCGCTCCGAAGGTTGTTGCCGCATTGGAAGACTTTGCACTGCAAGGCGGACTGGTGATCCTGACCAAGGATTGCCAGATGAAGATCAAGGGTGGCGTAACCGTGGATGTGGCGCCGGGTTTTCCGGAGGCGGCCAAGGTTGCCGCTCTGGAAAAGGCCGGCAAGTGGAAGGAAGCGGAACCGTTCACCCGGATGCGGCAAGCACTACAAGGAGCGAAAGTACTGGCGGATGGTCTGCGGCCAATTCTGGACAAGGCCGGCATCAAGCCGGTGTTCGTTTGCGACCAACCGGGCATCGTGGCCACCCGGCAGGCGGCCGGCGACATCGAATACCTGTTTGCCGTCAATGCATCGCATGATGAAAAAGGCGATCCGATGCTGGGGATGAAATCCGCCACCGCCAACATTTCTCTGGAAGGTGACGGCAGGCCGGTTTACGATGCCATTCACGGCGGCACGGTCCTGAAGTTGTCACCCAAGGAAAAGAACCTGGCGGGCTCGTTCCCGTTTGGCCCTGGCCAGATGCGAGTGTTTGCCCGTACGGCCCGACCCATTGGTGGTATCCAGACCAGCACGCCGATCGTGCGCCGCGAGTTCAGCCGAGTCGAGGCCCCGCTGACGGTTGAGATTAGTGCCGCGCTTTTGGATAAAAAGGGCCGATTGATCAGCGGCTCTGCTCCGCTGCGCATCCGTTTGATCGATCCCTTGGGAAACGTGCGTTACGACCTGTATCGCGCCACCGATAGCGGCATCCTCAAGTTGAGCCTGCCGTTGGCATGCAACGATCCAACTGGCGAATGGAAAGTCCAGGTGAGCGATCTCTTGGCAAATACGCAGGACATGGCCGGTTTCACGCTGAAGACGGCCCCAACCTGTTCCGCTGCTGCCGGTTCCACGCGCCGGGCAGTCTTCCTGGACCAGGAACCGGACAACGTCTATCGCTTCTTCCGCACGTACCACAAGGTGACCATCGTCAAGGGATCGGCGCCGTATCACCAAACGGCGGCGGATCGGCTGGTCAAAATCCTCAAACCCTGGAATATCGAGTGCGCGGTGGTGAACGCTGCCGATGTCAACAAGCCGCGCTCGCTAACGGAAGAAGAAGCCAGGACCTGGTGCGGCATGGACTACGCCGGCAAGGGCCAGATCAAGGCCGGCGACAAGAATCCGATCGCCCTGGTCGGTTTCGCGATCAAGGGCCCGGTAATCCTGCTCGGCTCGCCGGAGGATAATCCGCTGACCAAGTTTCTCCAGGACCAGAAGTTTTTGCCGTACTCTCCGATCAAGGACGAGCTGCCTGGTCCAGGCCGTGGCATGGTCGCCTGGCAGCGTGAAGGCATCGGTGTCTTGCAGGAATCAATCACGTTGATCGCTCACGATGAAGAGGGCCTCTCCGAGGCCGTGGGCAACATGTTTGAAATGCTGGCGGGCATGGAGCCGTTGACGCCGCTGACGCTACCGGAGCGCAGTATTGTGGCGACGGCAAAAACCCCACCACCGTTGCCGGAAATGAAAATCGCTGCGGAAGTCGTCCTGCCCGATCGCATCATTGGCATATCAGCCAAGGAGAAGAACTGGACCGTACTCACGGATGCCGGAGTCCAGGCCGAATTGCAAGCGCCGGACAAGGTCACGTCCCAGAAAATCATTGAAGGGCCCGCTTTTCAGAAGTTGGCCCAGGAACTTCGAACTCAAACCGCCATCCCGACGGCATTGCAAAAGAAAGCCCCGCCGGGCTGGCTTGTCAAGTTCGCGCTGCCCAACGGCAAGGTGACCGCCATCGCATATTGGGGCGGAACCGTCTCCCTGTTCAATGCCGATGGCGTGATTCAAGCCGAACGGCGTCTGCCCCAGGATGTCACCGCGATGGCCTGGGCGGGAGAGAGTTTACTGGTCGGTGATGCGGACGGCAGATTGACGGTACTCTCGGCAAAATGAACTTGGTCCTATGGTACAGCCAATTGTAACATCGCCGTAATAACCAAAACCGCAGGGAGGCAACCGTCGTCTATCTGGTTGGAGGATTGTTTACCCAGGGAGAACGGTCATGAATCACGGCAAGAATCGAACGTCCTTTCGCAGAGCGATTTGGGTGGGCATGGTGCTCGTCCTGGCGGCCCCGCTTGGGGCATCCTGGCCAACGATGGGGCAAGAGAGGAAGGATGCGCCATTGCTCGATGCGGTCAAGATGCCGGTGCGCGGGCCGGATCATGCCGTGGTCGGCCGGCGTTTCACTCTCGAATTTCTCGTCACCAACACCGGCACTTCCACGCTCAAGGGCCTCGAATTGCTGGCCAAGCTGGATGCCGCCCTGGAACACGAGTCCAAATCGCCAAGCCAGCGCGTCCGGATCGAGCCGATTGGAGCGGAAAACTTGCAAATCGTCCGCTTGCGGGTCACTCCAAGGAAGAAGGGCCAGGCGGGAGTGGACGTTACTCTGCGCGCTCCGAACGGCGAGTCGCTCAAGATTCGCCATCAACTCTCCGTCCTGGCGGAAGAGGATGCCCCCGTAGTTTTGGAAAAAAACACCAGCTTGCGCGTGACGATTGGGTCGCCCAAGGACAGTTTTGCAGATCGGCCCGGCATTTACCTGATTCAGGTGGTCAATACCGGCAGCAAGGCGACCAAACCGAGCCAGGACATGCTTGTCACCTACGCCACCGCGAACATACATGGGCAGATTCTGCCGATGAGCGGCCCCGGTCCCATGATCGCGCCGGTGCATGAGATGGGCGGCGGCAAGCGGGGCGGCCTCGGCTTCGGCGGAATGGTAATCCAGCCAAGCAATCCCGTCCGGCAAACCAAGCTCACTCTTCCATCCCTGGATCCCGGCGAAGGCTGGACGTTTCCAGTCCAGATTACACCCCGGCGAATCGGCGAGCTGCGCGTAAGCGTGAGGTTTGCCGAACCGATCCATACTCGCAACGGCCTCATGGAACCCCCGTCGCTGGCCTCGACCGCTGTGCAGGTGAAATTCGATCCACGGACTATGCTGGAACAATTGCTTCCCGCTGCCCCGGATGAAAAAGTACTGCTGGCGTTGCCGCAGAAACTGGCCGATGTGCCCGAAGTCTCTTTCGAGGGTCGGCAGCCCAAAACTATGCAGGCCAACGAGGCCTTCGAGCACATCGCTCACACCGTGGACAAGATTCATCATGTCAACGCCAAGAAAAAAGATGCGTATGTGGAAGCACTGCTGAGCAAGCGGACCGACCTTTCCGGCATGCCGATGGCCATGGGCGATTCGTGCCGTTTGACGCCGGAACGAGCGGGTGAATTTGCCGCGCAATTGCAGGCGCTGCGTGGGGCAATGAACCATCACGACCTAGCCGCCCAATTTCTGCGTCCCGCCGGACAAATGAAGCCCGAGGCCCGCATTGCCGCCGTCATGCAAGTCCTTGGGCCGGAGAGCGCGCAACGTCGCCAGGAAATGATCAAGGTTCTTGCCACCCTATCCCATGCGGAATCGACCCGGGCGCTCGCCAGCCTGGCGATTTTCTCCGAAGAGGAATCGGTCCGCCGCTCCGCCCTGGACGTCCTCAAGACCCGCAACGACAAGGATTACACGGAGATCTTGCTCAAGGGCATGAACTATCCCTGGCCGGCCGTTGCCCAGCGCACCGGCGAGGCCATCGCCAAGCTCAAACGCAACGACCTTTTGCCGAAGGTGGTAGACATGCTGGAAGCCCCCGATCCGCGCGCTCCGCAGACGAAGGAGATCCAGGGCAAGAAGGTTCCGGTGGTGCGCGAGCTGGTCAAGGTCAACCATCTGCGCAACTGCCTGCTCTGCCATGCCCCGGCTGACACAAATGCCGTTACGGCTCTGAACACGGAATCAAAGGATTCTCCAAAACTCAGGCTTCCTGCAACGCTCTCGCTGACCGCCCCGGTGCCGTTGCCCAACCAGCAATTGCCCTCGCCTTCTCCCAGCGGCGGCTACGGCCAGTTCTCCATCCCCGGCACCCTGGTGCGCATTGATGTGACCTACCTGCGGCAAGATTTCTCTGTCAAGCTGCCCGTGGTCGATGCCAAGCCCTGGCCGGACATGCAGCGCTTCGATTTCCTTGTCCGCACCCGGCAAGTCAGCGAACAGGAAGCAAAGGCTTACGGGGAATTGCTCCGGCCTGCGAAGGGCTTGACGCCCTATCAGCAGGTCGCCCTGACGACGCTGCGAACGATGACGGGGCAGGATGCCGAGCCAACGGCCGCAGCCTGGCGGCGCCTGCTGGCAGAAAAGAAATGAGCCCGAGGCGCAAGGAAGGACAGAGCCCGACGCGCCAGCAAGGCAACAATCTTGGTGGCGCGTCGGGCTCATTTTTTTCCTTGGATATCCAGGCACCAAATGTTTTGCAAATCGCGCAGGTAGAGCCGGCCGTTGGCGATGGTGGCCGCCGTACGCGTTTCGCCCAGTAACGGCACCCGGGCTTTTTCCTCGTATTTTTCCGGGCTCGCTTTTGCCAGGACCACATCGCCTTTCTTCGTGACCAGGAAGAGATGGCCGGCGGCCAGCGTGACGGACGCCTTGCCGAACTTCTTTTGCGACCACTTCAGCTTGCCGGTCTTCAGATCGACGCAGTTGAGATGAATCGTCTTGTTGAACTCGCCGGACAGGCCGTAGAGATGCCCATCATGGACCACGGCCGTCGCCCAGTAATTGGTCATGACGCCGTCCTTGCCCTTGCTTTCCCAGAGCAAATCCGGACCGCTGTTGCTGCCCAGCTTGTACAGAGCGCAGCCGACTTCCTCCCCGGAGGAGACGAACAGTCGATCGCCGATGACGAGCGGCGTGGCAATGTTGCAATCGAATTCGGTGATCCAGGGCACGCGCCAGAGTTCGGCGCCGTCCTTGGCAGCCGCGGACAAAAGTCCGGCCGCCGTGAAGAAGATAATTTGTCTGGTCCCGGCCACGGTGACGGCCATCGGCGAGGCATAGGCCGCCTTGTCGTCTCCCGTTTTCCAGACGGTTTTACCCGTTTTCTTGTTGAAGGCCGCCACGCCGGCGCCCTTGCCGCCCGGCAGAGCCAGCACCAGGTCTCCTTCGATCAACGGCGAAGCAGACAGGCCCCAGCCGAGGTTCTTCGCGGCGAATTCCTTCAAAAGATCGTGCTGCCAGACGACGTTGCCGGTTTTGGCTTCCAGGCACATGAGCGGGCCGGTTGCCGACTGGATGTAGACGAAATCGCCTTCGATGGCGGGAGTGCTGCGCGGACCGTTGCCATATTGATTCTTGTAGGCCGGCCCGGAGCGCCGCGTCCACAGTTCCTTGCCGGTGACGGCATCCAGGGCAATTACCAGTTCGTCCTTGTCTCGCTGAACGAGAGTGATGGCCCGGCCATTCGCGACGGCAATGCTGGAATAGCCGTCGCCTCCGGGAACCTTCCACAACACCTTCGGGCCTTCCTTCGGCCAGGTCGTGAGCAGGTCTTTCTCCGGCGAGGAGCCGTTGCGATTCGGACCGAGCCACTGAGGCCAATCTGCGCCGACAGTCATGGCAACGATCCCAAGGATTCCCGCACATTTCCAGAAATTGGTCTTCATGCGGCCCCCATTTTGTAGCTGAATTCGTTAGAATTCAGATCTCCATCCAGCCGAGTCCTTTCGAATTCCTTTACGGAAACACGTGCGGGCATTGTAGTCGCTCCCAGATTGGTTCGTATACCAAATTCGTAACAAGGGCGAGCCAGGGGGGTGTTAACGCCCGGTGCGTCTTGCCACCACCGGGGCCTCACGGCCCCGGCTCGCCAGGAGAATCTCGTGTCCGCTAAGTCCACGTTTAACATCGCGGTTCTGCCCGGCGACGGCATCGGTGTCGATGTCACGGCCGAGGCAGTCAAGGTTCTCCAGGCGGTTCAGAAGAAGAGCGGTGCATTTACTCTGAACTTGAAGCCGTATGAATGTGGCGCCGTGTGCTATCAAAAGACCGGGGACGATCTGCCGCCGGAAACACTGGAAGCGGCACGGGCGGCGGATGCCGTTCTCCTGGGTGCCATGGGGCATCCGGATATTCGCAAGCCGGACGGCACCGAGTTGGTTCCCCAGGTCACCTTGCGCGTGCTGCTCGATCTGTATGCCGGGGTCAGGCCATGCAAGCTGTACCCGGGAGCGCGCTGCCCATTGGCGGGCATTGAACCAGGGCAGATCGACCTAGTGATTTTGCGAGAGCAAACCGAAGGACTGTTCGCCTCGCAAAATGCCGGCATCGTCCTGGGTGGCCAGGTGGCGACCGACACGCTGGTGATGACCCGGCCCGGCGTCAAACGAATTTCCGAATTCGCTTTTCGGCTTGCCGAACAGCGCGGGGCAAAGCGAAAAGTAACCTGCGTGGACAAGGCCAACATTTTCAAGAGCTACGCCTTCTTTCGGAAGATCTTTGACGAGGTCGCCCGCAACTTTTCCCACATCGAGGCGGAGCACGCTTACATCGACGCACAGGCATTACATCTGGTGAACCAGCCGGATCGCTATGATGTCCTGGTCACAGAGAACATGTTTGGCGACATTCTCTCCGATCTGGCGGCGGGGCTGATCGGCGGGATGGGCATGGCGCCGTCGGCGGACATCGGCGACCGGCATGCGGTTTTCCAGCCGGCGCACGGGACGGCGCCGGACATCGCCGGCCAGTGCATCGCCAATCCCATCGCGGCCATTCTGTCGGGCGGCATGATGCTGGACTGGTTGGGCCGGCGCCACGACCAACCCGCCCTCGTCACAGCCGGCAAGCAGATCGACCGAGCCGTGGCCGAGGTCCTGGGCCAAGGCAAGGTTGTGCCGGTCGATCAGGGCGGTTCGGCCGGCACGGGCGAAGTCGGCACTGCCATCGCCCACGCCGTCTGAGGTGCCCATGCGCAGCATCTATGAATTGACCACGGAGGAAGCGTATCAGCTCGTCGGCGAGGTATTCGGCCACGAGTTGCCCCCGTTGGAAGCCGTCGAGAACGAGGACTGGGGCCGGGATTACGTCTTGCAGCACTTTCAGCAACATTCCGCAGAAGAACTGGCAGCCGCAGGATTGACCTGGGAGAATCCTTCGTAACATATTGCCAGATAAGACTTTCCATCAGGACTGAAGTGTTCCGCAAAGTCCACTTATCTGGGTTGCCGTCCCGGACGGAAACAAAGAAATTTTGGACCTGTATTGGTCATTATAGTGCTGCGCTGTAAAATGAAACCATTCATCCCAGCCTCTTCACCTTTGACGAGAATTACCATGGCCAGTCGAAAAAAGGCACGCTTGCGAGTCCAGGCGGAGGGCGTGCGCCGCTTTATCAATGTTCCGGCCGACCGGGCACGAGATCTCCATGCCTACCTGCGTGGTCACGGAGTCCACTCGGCCCCGCCCGAACCTGCCTTTACCGGCGTGGACAACATCGAATTGGCCAGGGACATCGACGTCCGCGGGGTCCAGGCGCTGCTGAATAACTGGACGTTGTAGATTCGGCCCAGAGAATCGTAGCGGAATCCGCACGTATTCCTGGATTGTCCGGAATTCTTGCGAATTCCGCTACAGCTTGCCACTTCGGTTCACTATTCCTTCTTCCCAATGATTGCAGCCGCCTCTGACCTTTCTTATCATAGGGAAAGACCATTTCCCAAAGGCGGAAGCGGAAGAAGGGTTTTCCTGATGGCGGTAACCTGTCCGGCGTGTGGCGGCCTGTCGCACGATCTGGAGTTTTGCGATCACTGCAATGCCGACCTGGTGCCGCCGCCGGCGCAGCAGGCCCCCGCCTGGTGTCCTCTTTTCCCCGATTACGCGGAACCGTTGAGTCCGGAACAGGTGCAGACGCTGTCCCGGCCGGAGTCCTCGCTGCTCCTCCGGGCACGCGACCAGGCCTGGCGCGTGCACTGGATTGCCGCCGCGGACTGGGACAAGTGGCGAACGCCCGTCGAAGAGCGCGTGCGCACCAAACTACCGGTGTTGCCCCCTTGCCGGCTGGTGGAAGAAGACCATGGCGCCTGGCTGCTCGTCCAGTCAACCGACAAGAAGGTCGAACCGTGGACCGGACATGTTGCTCATGATCCCATTGAGGATTTGCGCCGGTTGAGCGTCTTTCTGGATCGGCTGTCCCCCGCCCTGGAAGAACTGCATTCCCAGCACTTGACGTGGCTGACGTTTGATCCGCAGGAAATCGAGGAGGCGATCGACGGCCAGGAGACGGGAGGCTTGTGGTTCACCAACATGGATCTGGCGCTGTTTCCGGCGCGGCACAGTCCGGAGAAGTTGCAGGTGAGGCCGGCCTATGCGGCGCCGGAGGTGTCACGCTTCCGGGCTGCCGATCTGGGCCCCTCCAGCGATGTCTTTCACCTGGCCATGTTCGCCTATTACTGGCTCGCCGGTTTATTGCCTGCGGGGTTTCCGGGCAACGGCCTGGAGTCCTTTGGCCATGTCCTGCCCCCCTTGCGAACGTATGCCCCGGGCCTGCCACCGGGCGTGAGCGGCGTGCTGGCTCGGGCTCTGGCCCTGGAGCCACGCCAGCGCTATCCGTCACCAGGAGCTTTTTGCACGGCCTTGCAAAAGGTGCATCAGCGGGCACAGCAGCGCTCGAGCGCTCACGATTCGGTAACTTGGGAAATCGGTCAGCACTCGCGGACCGGGCGAGCCAAGGCCGCCGCGAACCGCGAAAACGAAGACCATGTACTGGTGCAATCATTTGCCAACCCGGACCGTTCTCTCCTGGCCATTGCCGACGGCATCACTACCTGCGCGGTGGGCAGCGGCGCTCTCGCTAGCTGGATCACCTGCCTGATCCTGGAAAATGCCATCGACAGTCAAACCAGTCGGGACACGTTTTCCAGCAAGGTCATCGACGTTTGCCGCCGCGGCGCCGAGAGCCTGCTCGCCTGGGCCGTGGAGAAAGGTTACGAGGATCAACTGGTCGAAGGAAGCGACCTCATGGGCAGCACTTTGCTGGCCGGCTGGCTGGAGGGGAATACTCTCAGCCTGGCGAACGTCGGCGACAGCCGGGCCTATCTGATCGACGGCGCCAGCGTGGAGCAGCTCACCAACGACGGCGACCTGGGCACGGAGCTTCTCGCCGCGGGCTCCCCGCCGGAGGAAGTGAAGGCCCTGGGCGCTATGGCCCGCGGCTTGCGCGATTGCATCGGCGGCTGTTCCGTGGGCCCCGAAGGAGAACTGAGAATCCTGGAAGATTATTGCCAGCCCGCTCTGTCGAACTGGCCCCTCCTGCCCGGCGACGTCGTGGTCCTGTGCAGCGACGGCCTGGTGGAGGAGGGCGCCTTCCTCGAGCCGGAAAAAATGGGCGAGATCGTCCGCAGCCATCCGCACTTGTCGGCGGCGGCCCTGGCAGAACAACTGGCCCAGGCCGCCGACGCCCTGCAACGACTCCCTTCGCCCCTTGAGCCCGACGGTTTTGGTGATAATATCACGTGTGTCATCATCCGAGTTCACAAGAAGACGGATTGAAACAATGCCCGACGCCTTCTTTCTCCGCTGGAAGCTCGATCGCCCCTTTGTTGAACAGAACAAAGGGGACGAAGTGTACGCGCTGGTGACCATCGAACCGAACGCCTCGGTGCTGGTGCAATCGAGCCAAGCCGCCCTGCCCGCGCACCTGATCATCCTGGTAGACGTGAGCGGCTCCATGGACATCCTGATGCGGCACGATCCCAACGCCAAGAGCCTGGGAGATGCCGTCACCGAAGGCAAGGCCTCGCACAAGGTGTTTTCGGACGTTCCCAGCCGGCGTGAAATGGCATGCACGGTGGTGCAGAGGCTGACTGAACGCATGCACGCCGACGATTTGTTGACCCTGGTGGCTTTCGATGACAAGGCGTATGTGCTCGCTCAGTGCGCCTCGCCGGAAAACCTGGACCAGCTCTGGCCCGCAATTCAGAAGCTGACGGACGTGGGCGGCGGCGGCACTGCCCTGGGCGCCGCATTCGAATCCGTGCGCTCGCTGCTGGCCACCTATCCCGATCCCAAACGCACGCGCAAGTTGGTCTTGCTGACCGACGGCGAAGACGAGAAGCCGACTCAGGCCCTGACCGAGGCACAGGCCCTGGGCCGCGACTTCAATGTTCCCATCGTTGCCCTCGGCACCGGCGAATGCAAAGTTTCCTTCCTCAAGGACGTGGCCCAGACCACCCTGGCCGGCTCGTTCAACCACATTCGCACCGAGACTGACGCCGAGCAGCTTTTCCACCAGGTCCTCACGGGCCAGAAGAACGTCCAGGCAACCAACGTCGCCCTCAAGCTCTGGCTGTCACCGGAAATGCAGGTGCGCGAGCTGTACCGCACGCGGCCGGAAATCCTGTACGTCGGCGATTTGCAGCCGGATGCCGCCAACCTCGTGGAGCTGCGCCTGGAGCAGATGGAGCGCGGCAAGGCCTACGAATTCTTGTTTCGCTGTGCGGTGCCGCGCCGGGCCGCCAATCAGCGTTTCCGCATCGCCAAGGCCACGCTGAGCTACGATCTACCTGCCCTGGGCCGCAAACAGGAAACTATCGAGGCCAACCTGGTTGTCGAGTACACCGCCGACGCCGAGCGTGCCCGCGAGCGCTCCGGAGATGTCCGCCGGGTCCTGGCCCGCGCCGAGGTGCAACGGCAAGTGCTGTTCGTGCAGGCCAAGGCGGATTTGCTCAACCGCGGCCACGGCAGCGAGCGCGACCGGGCGCTGGTGGCCAACGTCCTGGCCGCCCTCATCAAGAAATTCGACGAGTTCGGCGACCAGGCCATGGCCAACCAATACCGCCTCATGCAGGAAGAATTGCAGCAAAAAGGCACGATCTCCCAAGACATGATCAACCGCTCCCTGGCCGCGTCATCGCGGGCGGAAGAGGTGATTGTGGCGCAGGATATTGATTTCTGAAATGACGAATTTCGAATGAACAATGTCGAAAGAATGTCAATTGACGAAGGAGCCGGGCGTGGACATTCGGAATTAGACCTTAGACATTCTTTCGTCATTCGTCATTGGGAATTCGGCATTCGTTGAGGTTTCGGATGTCCGAAAACTTACAACTGCGAACGTGTTCCATGTGCGGCAAGGTCTACGGGCCTGACTACAAGGACACGTTCTGCCTGTGCGGTTTCGAGCTCATGGGGAACCCACCGCCGTCGGCGCAGGCGGACGTTGCTGACATGTCGGCCACGGTGCAGGACAAGCCGCTTCCGGGGTCGCCCTGCCTGGTCTTGTACAGTCCGGACAAGCAACCGCTGCGGTATTTTGTGTTGACCAAGGACGTCACCATGATCGGCCGGCAAGACGCGGTCGAGGCCAGCTTTCCCGAAATCGATGTGGGGGAATTCCTGGACGAGGCCACTGCCCGCCGGGTTTCGCGCCAGCATGCCCTGATCCTGCACGCGCGCATCAACGACAGCTTCAGCCTCAGGCCGCTGGCAGGCAACACCGGCACCCAGCTCGAAACCGACATGCTCGTCGCCCAGCAGGATTATCCCCTCAAGCCGGGGCAGCGGATCATCCTGGGCGGCGTTGTGCGATTCAAATTTGAAATCACTTGACGGTGCCAAATCACAAAACTCAAATGACAAACAAATCAAAAATCAAAAAACTCCAAATTCGCTTCTTGGTGTATTGAGTATTGTTGTTTGAGATTTGTCTGGGTTTTGCAGTTTGTGTTTTGGGATTTGCATTATTATGTGCGATCTGGCAGCGCAACCGTTTTCCTGGGGGGGCCGGAATTTCATCCGCGCCGAGGTGCCCCACGGGGACAATCGCGGCCGGGTCTTCACAATCGCCCAGCCATTGGCCCAGCGCTACCAGATCGTGCGCTTCTTCGCTTCCGGCGGCATGGGCTTGATCCTGGAAGGTCTCGACCTCCGCACCGGCACGCATGTCCTCATCAAGAGCATCCTGCATTATGATGTGATCCCTTATGCCCGGGTGCGCGACCGAGAGGGTTTCACCAACCAGCTGCGGGTGCCGCGCAAGACCCTGGAGATGGAACGCCGCATCCTTGTCCTTCTGCGCAACGCCGGCTGCAATGCCGTGCCTCATCCCAACGATTTCGTTTACGACACCAACCCGAACCTCGCCGGTCCTTACAAGACCGAGGACAAGCAAAGCTGGACCTTTGACGATACCGAAATGATCGATGCCGAACCGTACCTGATCATGGAATCGCTCGGCGGCCAATCGCTGGAAGACGTGCTCAAGAAGCAGCCGAAGGGAAGG
>Ga0066903_100001227_pt1 | contig 18348 bp, 14 predicted proteins | sample PanSoiMetaGPlot1_FD_67491 | JGI IMG/M metagenome (GOLD analysis project Ga0066903, IMG submission 67491) | Tropical forest soil microbial communities from Panama analyzed to predict greenhouse gas emissions - Panama Soil - Plot 1 (version 2) | ecosystem: Environmental > Terrestrial > Soil >... | reverse complement strand
CGGCGTCGGGTGCGCCTCCACCAGCAGCCCGTCAGCGCCCACCGCCACGGCGGCCCGCGCCAGGGCCGGCACCCACTCGCGCCGGCCCGCCGCGTGGCTCGGGTCGACGATGACCGGCAGGTCGGTCAGCTCTCGCGCCACCACCACCGCGCTGATGTCCAGCGTGTTTCGCGTCCGGGTCTCGAACGTCCGGATTCCGCGCTCGCACAGCACGACGTCGTCGTTGCCGCGCCGGCGCAGGTACTCGGACGCCGCGATCCACTCGTCGATGGTTGCCGAGAGCCCGCGTTTGAGGATCACGGGACGGCCGAGGTCGCCGAGCGCCTCCAGCAGCCGGTAGTTCTGCATATTTCGCGCGCCGACCTGGAAGCCGTCGACGTGCTCGCCGATGGACTCGGCCTCGGCGGGGGACATCACCTCGGAGATCAGCGGCAGGCCGGTGCGCCGCCGCGCCTCGGCCAGGAGCGGGAGTGCGTCCAGGCCCAGGCCCTGGAAGCTGTCGGGATGCGTGCGCGGCTTGAACACGCCCGCGCGCAGCGCGTCGACGCCGGTGTCGGCGAGCGCCGACGCGTGCTCGGGGTAGGCCGGCTCGACCGAGCACGGGCCAGCGATGAGGACGGGGCGCGATGCACCGATGGCCAGGGGTCCGATGTGGACGACACGCCGGCTGTCGACCTCGGCACTCTGCAGCTCCAGCAACGGTCTCGTCTCCTCTGCTCTGGTCCACCCCCTGCGGCTTGTCGCGGCCGGCGGGTGGAGCGGGGACGAGGGGTGCGCTACTTCGTCCGGCTCCGGCCTCCCGCCGGCCCGGTAAACGCGAAGTAGTACTGCCAGTAGCTGGATCCGCTGATCACGGTGGCTGAGAGCTTATCATCGCGGCCGGGTACAGTGTCCACGCACATGGGACCTCACCCCCGCACCTGCCTGGTCACCGGGTCCACGACCGGCATCGGACTCGCCACCGCCGAGGGCCTGGCCCGTGCTGGCGAGCACGTCATCCTCGGCGCCCGCACCCGTGAGCGCGGGGAGGCCGCCCGCAAGCGGCTGGCGAGGACGACCGGCTCCGACCGAGTCGAGGTGGTGGTCGCCGACCTGTCCGTTCAGGCCGAGGTCCGACGCCTGGCGGACGAGGTCGCGACGACGCACCGGCGGCTGGACGTCCTGGTCAACAACGCGGGGATGGTCTTCTCCGAGCGGGAGGAGACGACGGACGGGATCGAGCGCACGTGGGCGCTCAACCACCTGGCGCCGTTCCTGCTGACGAACCTGCTCACAGACCTCCTCGTGGCCAGCGCACCGGCCCGGGTGGTCACCGTCTCGTCCAACGCGCACACGCGCGCTCACCTGGACCTGGACGATCCGCAGTTCGCGCGGCGGCGCTACCGCGCGTTCGCCGCGTACGGGCAGTCCAAGCTCGCGAACATCCTGTTCACGATCGAGCTCGCGCGGCGCCTGGAGGGCACGGGCGTGACGGCCAACTGTCTTCATCCCGGTTTCGTGCGCAGCGAGTTCGGGACCAGGACGAATGGCCTGCTCCGGCTGGGCATCGGCATCGCCCGTCCGTTCGGCCGCACCCCGGAGCAGGGCGCGCGCACGTCGATCTACCTGGCGACCTCGCCCGAAGTGGCGAACGTGACCGGACGCTACTTCGTCGACTGCCACCCGGCCCAGCCGCGGCCGCAGGCGACGGACCCGCAGATGGCCCGCCGCCTGTGGGAGCTGTCCGAGCGGATGACGGGGTTGGCCCCGGCCTCCTGATCAGGGCCGGGCGCCGTTCGTGGCCGCGCGCGGCTTCGACCTGCCGGGCCGGGCATCGGGGTCGCGCCGGCGGTGCGGTTTGCTGCTCGTGAGCGTCCCCTCAGCCGCCCGATGACCACGCTGACACGCAGCAACGCACGGTTCCGGGCTGCGAGCGGTCCACTTGCGCGTCGCTTGTGCATCCAGAGGGCCATTTGGCGCCAAATCGCCCTTTGGCCGGCCCGGCAATGGGCGATTGGGGCACATTTGGCACGGTTGCGACCCTGTTGGCGGCCAGCTGGAGGGCATCAAGGCCGCGGAGCGCCGCAGGGTAGCCTTGATGCCCGCTCGGCCGGCACCCAGGCTGGTTCGAGACGGCGCGGCAGCGCCCTCCTGGCCCGAACTCGCCCCCAGCCGCCAATCGACGCCCGACATCTCAGCTCGGGTCCCGAAGCGCTCAGTCCCAGAGCCGGCGGACGGCGCCCCTCGGGTCGTCGACCGTGACGGCGCCAGGGCCGAACACGCGCGTCGCGCGCCGCCCCTCCTCGTAGCGGTCCCAGCCGGGATCGCCCGAGGCGGCGAACGCGGTCCAGGCGCCGTGCATCTCGCGGGCCAGCGCGCCGGCCTCCGGGCCCGAGCCCGTGAAGCCCTCGGAGCCGGACGCCAGCGAGTTGAACACGAACGGGATCTCGAGCGCGTGGCACGAGCGCAGGGCGCCGTCCAGCGCCGGCGACTCCCAGGTGAAGAGGTACATCCACACGTCCGACGTGTGCCGCGCCTGGGCGGACGCCAGCCGGATGGCGGGGATGCGGAACACCCGGTCGGTCTCCTCTGCGATCCACACGTCGGCCGGACGCGCGCTCGCGCCCAGCTCCGCCCGGTACGCGTCGTAGACCGAGCGGCCGGAACCCGGATCGAGCCGCTCCAACCGACGCAGCACCGTCGCCTCGTCGAGGTCGTGCGGGCCGGGCGCGCTGTAGTGGAACAGCGCCATCTCGTCGCGGGTGGTGCCGGTCAGGAGCCGCACGGGCGCCGCGCTCCCGGCCCGCACGCTCTCCAGTGGCGGCCGCGGCAGTACCGTGCCATCCACGACCGGCATGAACGGCAGGGCGCCCACGCCGCGCTGCAGCTCGAGCGCCACCTCGTTCTGGACCTCGACCAGCTGCTCCCAGGGCGCGGCGCGGAGGGTGTCCATGCCGCCGACCTTCGCGATCACTCGCTCTGCCACCTCGGCGGCGTGCTCCGGCGTGTTCACGGTGGAGGCAGCGCCGCTCTGCGGAACGGCCTGGTGGAAGAGGCCGGAGGCGGCCGGCAGGCCCATGAGCGAGCCGATGCTCATGCCGCCGGCCGATTCGCCGAAGATGGTGACCTTGCGCGGGTCGCCGCCGAACCCCGCGATGTTGTCCCTGACCCATTCCAGCGCCGCCACCTGGTCGAGCAGGCCGCAGTTCCCGGAACCGGGCAGTTCGTCGCCGAGGTGCAGGAACCCGAGGGCGCCCAGCCGGTAGTTGATCGTGACCACGACCACGCCGCCGGCCGCGAACGACGCACCGTTGTACCAGGGATTGCGCCCCGAGCCAGCGGTGAAGGCGCCTCCGTGGATCCAGAACAGAACGGGCCGCGGGTCGCCGTCCACCCCGGGCGTGAAGACGTTGAGGGTGAGACAGCCCTCCTCGCTGATCTCCGGCTGCTGCTCCGGCATGGAGAAGAGGGCGATGCGGTTGGTGCCCTGCGGTGCTATCGGACCGAACTCGTCGGCCCGGCGAACGCCTGTCCAGGGCTCGGCGGGCTGCGGCGGGCGCCATCGCAGGTCGCCGGTCGGCGACGCCCCGAACGGGATGCCGCGGAACTGCAGCACACCTGACTTCTCGATGCCCTCGACCGTGCCGGACCGCGTCTCGACCAGCGTCATGGTTCCCTCCTTCGGATGCCCCACCCTCAGGAGAGAGTATGGGCGAGACCGGCGCCGCGCACGGCGCCGGCCTCGGGTGACGAGTTGCTCTAGCCGGTGCCGCTCCTCCTGACGAGGAAGCCGACGCCCAGCGCCGCCAGCGCCAGGACGACGAGCGCGCCCACCACGATCACGGCCACGTTGGCCGGGACTCCGGTGGTCGTGGCCGCCGGGGCGTACTTGGGATCGAGCGCGTTGTCGAGCGGTGTCGCGTGGGCATCCCGGGACTGCAGCGCGGGCAGGTTCCACCGCTGCTCGATCGTCGCCATGATCGACGTCGTGTCGTACTGGGTGTGGTCCACGAACCCGCGCCTGGCGAACGGCGAGATCACGATCGCCGGCACCCGGGCGCCCGGGCCCCACTTGTCGATCTTGGGCGGCGCCACGTGGTCCCAGCGACCACCGTGCTCGTCGTAGGTGATCACCACCATCGTGTCCTTCCAGTTGGGGCTCGACTGGACCGCCTGGACCAGGTCCGCGACGTGCTGCTGGCCCTTGAGCAGGTCCGCGTAGCCGGGGTGCTCGTTGTTCGCCCCGATGGGCTTGACGAACGAGACCGCCGGCAGCGTGCCGGCCTGCGCGGCGGCCATGAAGTCCTGCTCATCCTTCAGGTGGTCCTTCTTGAGCTGCGTGCCGTCCGCGTAGTTGTTGAAGTAGACGAACGGCTGGTGGTGGAACTGGAAGAGGGGGTCGGGCTTGCCGGCCAGCGCATCGTTCCAGCCGCCGGAGTACCAGGCCCAGCTGACGTTCTTGTCGTTCAGCCGGTCGCCGATGGTGGGCAGGCTCTGGTTGGGCAGCAGCGAGGCGGCGGCTGCCGTCGCCGGGTGCGGGGTATTGACGCTGAACGTCGTGTTCACGGCGAAGCCGTCCGGGGTGACGGAGCCGTCCTGCGTGATGACACCGCTGGCGTCCAGTTTGGCGACCGCGCTGGCCGGGGCGTTGAAGAAGGACGGTGCGCAGGCGCAGATGAGGTAGAAGTGGTTGAGGAACGAGCCACCGAACGCGGCGTGGAAGAAGTTGTCGTCCATCGTGTACTGCTGCGCGAGCTTGCCCTCGGGCAGGTTGGTCGCGTCGTAGTAGCTCATGACCAGGCCTGACGCGTCGCTCCAGGCGACGAACTTGTCCATCTTGCCGCCGTCGATCTGGTACTGCTCCTGGTAGTAGCGGTGCACCAGGTCGCCGGTCTTCTGGTCGTCGGGCACGTACTTGGAGGTGTCGAATGGTTTGACGGCGAGGTCAGCCGGGAACCGCGGGTCCGGCACCGGTGGCTTTCCGGACTCCACGTCCATCGGCTGGGGCAGGACGGCATAGGGCTGGCCGCTCTTGTCGACCTGTTTCACGGTGTCCCCGGCGTTGGCGAGGCCGTTGGCGCCCGGGAAGTTGCCGTACAGGCTGTCGAAGCTCCAGTTCTCCTGGTAGATCACCACGATGTGCTGGATCCTCGACAACACGTCGACCCCTGAGGCTGCGGCCGCCGGCACGGGCATCACCACCGGCAGGATGACCGCGGCCACGATGACGAGGAGCATGGCGCGTTTCATGCGTGAAGCCTCTCCTGGCGAGGTTAAAGGCGGAGAGCCTGGAGGTTAACCGATGCGTCCGACGGCGGCATCATTGCGTTCAGGCGGCCGGGGATGTCGAGCGGGCCAGGCCGGGAGCCGCCTCGGCCCGCACGAGCGAGCGCCGCGTGAAGCGCGCCGTCGCGATCACGAGCAGGGCGTTGCGCGCCGCGATGAAGCCGGAGAAGAACAGGGGATAGCTGCCGGGGGTCCCCGTGCCGTGCAGGCCCGCGAAGTCGTACGCGTAGGGGAAGATCAGCGTGGTCAGGGCGCAGATGGCGAGCCACACGCCGTCGTAGTCCCGCTCGGTGATCGCGACCATCGGGACCACCCACATCAGGTACTGCGGACTGAACACTCGATCGGTGCACACGATCAACAGCAGGCACAACGTGAGCGCCCGGCCGAACACGAGCCGGCCGTTCAGCTGCTGCCAGTACACCCACAGGCAGCCGCCGACCAGCGCCACGTCGGCGAGCAGGCTCAGCTCGGCCGCGGCCTGGCCGACCAGGTTGTACGAGTGAAAGGAGTGGTCCGGAGCCACGTGCAGCCCGAGCAGGCCGCTGAGCCAGAGCACCGATGCCGGCACGGACTCGACCTGGAGGGGCCGGCTCGCGTTGTACGCGAAGGGACCGAACCAGGCGTGCGGCTGGAGCGCCGCGGCGATCGCGAACGCCGCCACGACCGTGCCTCCGACCAGCGCGACGCCGCGCACCACCTGCCCCGGCGGCCCGGAGCGCAGCGGATGCAGGTCGAGCGCGCGGTACTGTTCGAGCACGACGATCGGGACCAGGAGGACCGGGTACAGCTTCAGCACGGCCCCGACCGCGAGCATCGCGTAGGCGAGCGTGAACCGCCGCTCGCGGGCCGCCCAGTACGCCACGACAGTCGCGGCGGCGGGGACGAGGTCGAAGCGCCCGAGGACGGTGGCGAAGCAGCCGAGCGCCAGGTAGACGCCGAACACCTCGGCGGCCCGGCCGGACTCGCGGCGGCGAATGGCCAGGTATCCGGCCGCGAAGAGCAGCAGCATCCACAGCGCGAACACGCTCACGTAGTCGGGAAGCGGTGGCAGGAGGGTCAGCGAGAACGGGAGGAGCGACAGGAGGGGATACTCGGTGGGAATCGAGCGCAGCGGGGGGGAGCCAAGCCAGAACGCCTGCGCGTAGCGGTGGTACTCCGTGATGTCCCCGTGACCGTAGGCGCTGTGCATGTAGAAGACGAGTGAGCCCAGCAGCGCCCCGACCAGCGCGGCCAGCATCAGACGGTCGCGCGTGGGCCAGGAGGGAGGGCTCGGTGTCACCAAGGGATGATGCCTGATCGTACGAGGCGACCGCTGTGGTGCGCTCCCGGGCTGTCCCTCCCCCCGTGCGGGGGAGGAGGGCCGTCCACGGCCCGGAGGGGGGGACTGCGTTGGGCGCTCATCGCAGACTCTCTTTTCTGAGCGACACCCCACCCTACCTTCCCCGCGAGGGGGGAGGGACTGCCTCGATCAGATCCGGCCGGCCAGTCGGATCTGGCGGCGCAGCGCCAGGCGGCTCAGGACGTTCACCAGGAGCGTGAGCAGCACCAGGACCAGCGCCGCTCCCCACGCGGTCTGCACCAGGTCCGGGTACGGCGTCAGCGCGTCGTGGTAGACGATCAGCGGCAGGGCCGACATCCGCTGCCCGGGGTTGAACGTCAGGAAGACGTTGCCCAGCGACGCCAGCAGCAGCGGCGCCGTCTCGCCCGCCGCCCTCGCCACCGCGAGGAGCGCGCCCGTCACCACGCCCGGGACCGCCGCGGGCAGGATGAGCTGCAGGGCCACCCGCCAGCGCGGCAGGCCCAGCGCCAGGCCAGCCTCCCGCAGCGCGCCGGGCACCAGCACGATCGCGGCCTCCGTCGTTCGCACCACGACGGGCAGCATCAGGATGGCCAGGGCCAGCGCCCCGAAGAAGCCCGTCTGGCCGTGGAACGCGACGACCAGCAGGCTGTAGATGAAGAGACCGATCACGATGGACGGGATGCTGACCAGCACGTCGCAGGCAAGGCGGACTCCGTCCGCGACCCTGCCATGGCCGTACTCGACCAGCTGGACGCCCGACACGATGCCGATCGGGATCGCCAGCACCGACGCGATGGCTACCATGACGAGCGTGCCGGCGAAGGCGTTGGCGATGCCACCGCCCGGGATGCCCTCCGGCCGCTCGGCGTTGTAGAAGAACTCGGGATGCACGAACGCCGGCAGGCCCTGGATCACCACGTAGATGAGGACCAGCGCGAGCGGGAGGATCGCGATGGCGGCGAACAGGTACATGAGCACGCGCGAGATCCTGTTGGCGAGCTGCCGCCGGCGGTTCCGGTTCATATCCGCGCCTCCGAGGACACCCGGTGGACCAGGAGCAGCGCCAGCACGTTGACCACCAGCGTGACCAGCATCAGCACGAGGCCGAGCTCGATGAGCGCCGCCGGGTAGAGCGTGCCGGTGGCCTCGTTGAACTCGTTCGCGATGACGCTCGCCAGCGTGTAGGCAGGCTGCAGCAGCGACGCCTGGATCCGCGGCGTGTTCCCGATCGTCATCGTCACGGCCATGGTCTCGCCGAGGGCGCGGCCAAGCGACAGGATCGTGGCACCGAAGATGCCGGTGCGGGCGGCCGGGAGGATCACCTTCCAGACCGTCTCCCACCACGTCGCGCCCATCGCGACGCTGGCCTCGCGCAGCCCGCCGGGCACCGCCCTGATGACTTCGCGCGAGATCGAGCTGAGCGTGGGCAGGATCATGACCGAGAGGATGACCGACGCGATCAGGATGTTGGTCTGCCGCGCCGGTCCCGCGAAGAACGGGATGTGTCCAAGCGCTTCCGAGAGCGGCTGGCTGACGTGCAGCAGCAGCCACGGCGCCAGGATGTACAGGCCCCAGATGCCGTATACGACGCTCGGGATGGCCGCCAGCAGCTCGACACCGGTTCCGAGCGTGGTCCTGAGTCCCGTCAGGCCCTGCTCGGCGAGGAACAGCGCCACCCCGATGCCGATCGGCAGCGCCAGGGCCAGCGCGATGAAGCTCGTGACCACTGTGCCGAAGATGAACGGCAGGGCGCCGAACTGCTCCTTGGGCGGGTTCCACACCGTGGAGGTCAGGAAGCCCGCGCCGAAGGTCTTGATCGCGGGCAGCGAGGTCACGATCACCACGAGCACGATCAGGATCAGCACTGCCGGCGCGAACAGGCTGATCACGGTCGTCAGGCTCCGGAACCCGTCCGACGGCCGCGCCGGCGCGCCGGCGCGAACCTCGGTGGCCTGGGCCGTCGCCATCAGCTGGCGACCTGCGAGGTCAGCCGGTCCAGCCGGTAGCCGGCACCCCGGACGGTCACGATCTCGAAGGGCACCCGACCGGCGAACTTCTCGCGCAGCCAGCGCACATGCACGTCCACGGTCTTGCGGTCTCCCATGAAGTCGACCCCCCAGACGTGCTGGAGGATCACGTCTCTCGACTGGACGCGACCGGAGTGCGCGACCAGGAACGAGAGCAGCTCGAACTCGCGGGCGGTCAGCTTCACGTCGTGGCCGTCCACGAGGACCCGCCGCGCGGGCCGGTCGATCGCGAAGTTGCCGATCTCGTCACGCTCGGGGATGGCCCGCTCGGCCGCCTCGGCGCGGCTGCGGCGGATCACGGCGTTGACCCGGGCCAGCACCTCGCGCACCGAGAACGGCTTCGTGACGTAGTCGTCGGCTCCGAGCTCCAGGCCGACGATCTTGTCGACCTCGGAGTCCTTGGCCGTGACCATGATGATCGGCACCCGGCTGCTGCGCCGGAGGGCGCGGCAGAACTCCATCCCGCTCATGCCGGGCAGCATCAGGTCGAGGAGGACCAGGTCCGGCCGCGAGGTCCGCGCCAGGCGCAGGCCGATCGCACCGTCCCTCGCCTCGGTCACCGCGTACCCGGCGGTGGTGAGGTGGTACTTGAGGGTCTCACGGATGCCGTCGTCGTCTTCCACGATCAGGATGCGGTCTGTCATTCAGTCCAGCTCCACGACGAACCCGGTGGACAGGAAGATGATGTCCTCGGCCACGTTCACCACGCGGTCTCCGATGCGCTCCAGGTTGTGGGCGACGTTGATGAGCGTCACGGTCCGCAGCGCGTCCTCAGCGTCCTTCTCGCCGCTCATGTCGTCGACCAGGCTGTCGAAGAGGCGGTTGTAGAGGCGGTCGACCTCGTCGTCCTTGGCCGCCACCTCGCGCGCCCGCGCGCCGTTCTCCTCGATCAGGGCGTCCAGGATGTCCCGGACCTGCTGGCTGGCCAACTCGCCCATCAGGCTGAGCTCGGGCCGCAGCTGGCCGTGGGGCAGGCCGGCGAGCGTCGACGTCCGCCGCGCGATGCGGACGGCGTAGTCGCCCATCCGCTCCAGCTCGATGGCGATGTACTGGACGCCCATCAGCGTGCGCAGGTCGCGCGCGACCGGCTGCTGGGTCGCGATGACCTGGAAGATCTCCTCGCGCAGCTGCCGGAACAGCTCGTTGATCGCCTGGTCGTTCATCCGCACGAGGTCGGCCCCGGCGCGGTCGAACTGCCGCAGCGCCGTGAGCGCGTCGTCGATCTGCGATTCCACGAGGCCTGCCATTCGCAGCAGCGACTCGCGCAGCGCCTCGAGCTCCCGCGTGAATGCCTCTCTGGTCACATGGGAGACGGTAGCTTGGGTCTCAGCCGAACCGTCCAGTGATGTAGTCCTCTGTGCGCTTGTCCTTCGGCCGCTGGAAGAGCTCCACCGTTGGCGCGAACTCGACCAGTTCGCCGTAGCGGTGCTCGGGGTGCATGAGCATGAAGGCCGTGTAGTCGGCCACTCTGCCTGCCTGCTGCATGTTGTGCGTGACGATCACGATGGTGTAGTTCTCGGTCAGACGACCCATCAGGTCTTCGATCTTCAGCGTCGCGATGGGATCGAGCGCGGAGGCCGGCTCGTCCATGAGGATCACCTGCGGGTTGACGGCCACGCAGCGGGCGATCGCCAGGCGCTGCTGCTGCCCGCCGGAGAGCGAAGCGCCGGGCTGGTGCAGCCGGTCCTTGACCTCCTCCCACAGGGCGGCGTCGCGCAGGCTGCGCTCGATGGTGTCCTCGATGTCCTTCTTCTTCCAGCCCAGCAGTTTCGGTGCGAAGGCGACGTTGTCGCGGATGGACATCGGGAACGAGATCGGCCGCTGGAAGACCATGCCGACCCGCTGCCTCAGTTCCATCAGGTTGCGCGTGGCGATGACGTCCTCGCCGTCGAGCATGATGCGGCCCTCGGCACGGCTCCCGGGCACCAGGTCGTACATCCGGTTGAGGGTGCGGAGGAGTGTGCTCTTGCCGCACCCGGACGGGCCGATGAGGGCGGTCACGCGCTTCTCGGGGACCTCCAGGGTCACTTCGTTGAGCGCCTTGAACTTCCCGTACCAGAAGCTGACCTGTTCCAGAGAGACCTTGGTCGGGGACGCGCCGGGCAGCGTCCTCAGAACGACCGGAGCCGCCTCGGTCCCACCGGCGGCCCTACCCTGTCGTGGCTGCTCCACCCGGCAGACGATACTTTCCGCTGGTTAAGGCTTCGTTATGGTGTCGTTAACGACGATGCGGGTGGGGATGGCCAGCCCGAACACCTGACCGCCCTCTCGGGCGGCCTCCGTCCAGACCCGCCCGCCCTGCGCCCGGATCAGGTGCTTCGTGATCGACAGCCCCAGGCCGGAGCCGGTCGTGGCCCTGCCGCCGCTCCTGGAGGCGTCGGCGTCGTCACGGGAGCGCGCCGGGTCGACCTTGTAGAAGCGCTCGAACACCCGTGGCCAGTGCTCGGGCGAGATCCCGGGCCCGTGATCGCGCACGGTGAGACGGAACTCGTCGCCCTCGATGACGGCGTCCACCTCGATCGGCGAACCGGTCGGCGAGAACTTCGCGGCGTTGTCGAGCAGGTTGTCCAGCGCCTGGGCCAGGCGCGTCCGGTCCGCGGTGACATGCAGGCCGTCCGGCATCTGGAGCCGTAGGGGGCGGTCGAGTCGGAGGCGCTCGGCGGTCTCCTGGATCAACTCGCGGACGTCGAAGCGCGTGAGCGAGAGGGCGGTGCGACCCGCCTCGATCTGCGCCAGCTCCCTGAGGTTGGCCACGACGCTGGCCAGGTGGTCGGTCTCCTTCATCGCTCTGGCCGCGAACCGCCGGCGTGCGGCCGCGGGCGGGCTGGGTTCGCCGAGCAGGCTCTCGACCGCGAGGCGCAGCGAGGTCAGCGGCGTCTTCAGCTCGTGCGACAGGTTGGCGACGAACTCCTGGCGGATGGTCTCCAGCCGCCGAAGCTCGGTCACGTCGGTCAGGAACATCAGCGTGTCGCCCGGCCGCGGTCCCGGCACCAGCCTGACCTGGACGGTCAGCTGGCTGTGCGTCAGCCGCAGCTCGCCCTCCGGCGTCCCCGCTCGGAGCGCTTCCAGGAGCCGGCCCTCGCGCGTCGCGTCGAGGAGGCCGAGCGGCAGCTGCTGCGTCTCCAGCCGGAAGAACCGGCGAGCGGCCTGGTTGGCCGCCATCACGCGCCGGTCGCGGTCGAGCAGGAGGGCGACCACGGGCGCCTCTTCCAGCAGGTCCTCGAACGGGCCGGATGCGGGCAGGGCCGCCTCACCCTCCACGCGCAGCCGCTCACGCCAGCGGTCCCAGATCACTCGCCGGAGTATAGGTTGGGCTCTGCGGCCTGGACGACCCGAATGGGAAGCCGCCGCACCCTTAACTGTCGCGTAACCCGGCGTTAACCCACGCACGCTTAGGTTGGGCACCATGCGAATAGAGCGATTCTCCGGATGGCTGATCGCTGCGGCAGCCATGGCGTTGGTCGCCTGCGGCGGCGCCCCCGCGGCGTCTTCGCCGACGCCGACCGCCGACGTCGGAAGCGGCCAGCTGCAGGGAGCCGGGGCCACCTTCCCGTCCCCCTACTACACCAAGGCCTTCTACGCGTACAACCAGAAGTACAACCAGGTCTCGGTCAACTACCAGGCGATCGGATCGGGCGGCGGCATCCAGGCGTTCACCAAGAACACCGTGGACTTCGGCGCCTCCGACGTGCCCATGACGGCGACCGAGATCGCAGCGGCGGGCGGGCCCGACACGCTCGTGCAGATCCCCACGATCATCGGCGTCGTGGCGGTCGCGTACAACCTGCCCAGCGTCGACAACCTCAAGCTCGACGGGACGACCCTGGCGAACATCTACCTCGGCACGGTCAAGAAGTGGAACGACCCTTCGATCACGGCGCAGAACAGCGGCACGAACCTGCCCAGCACCGACATCACGGTCGTCCACCGCGCCGACTCGTCCGGGACGAGCTACGCGTTCACCGACTACCTGAGCAAGGTCAGCCCCGACTGGAAGACGAAGGTCGGCGCGGCCAAGGCCCCGGCGTGGCCGGCCGGCATCGGCGGCAACCAGAACGCCGGCGTCGGCCAGGCCGTGAAGACGACCGAGGGCGCGATCGGCTACGTCGAGCTGGCCTACGTGATCCAGAGCCAGCTGCAGGCCGCCCAGGTCAAGAACGCCGCGGGGAAGTACGTGAAGCCCTCGCTGGACGGGGCCACGGCCGCGGCCAGCACCGTGAGCGGCATCAGCCCGACCAACTTCTCGATCACGAACGCCTCCGGGGACAAGGCGTACCCGATCGTCAGCTACTCCTGGGCCATCCTCCGCAAGGACCAGACCGACGCGACGAAGGGCAAGGCGGTGGTCAACCTGTTCAAGTGGGTCGTGACCGACGCGTACAACGACCCGCTGGTCAACGGCAAGACGCTCGAATACGCGGCGCTGCCGTCCGAGACCCAGACCTTCGCCCTCAACCAGCTCAAGACCATCACGAGCGGCGGCAAGCCGATCCTGAGTTAGAGATCCACCTCTTCTCTCCCGTTCCGGCCGGGGCGCCCTCGGGCGCCCTGGCCTTTTCCGGGACGACTCTCAGCAGGCCTCCTGCCGGCCCCCTGTCAGCCGTGCGTACTCCGCCTCCAGCTGGACCGTCCCGCTGTGGGCCGGGCCCAGCATCCGCCGGCTGACGTCCACCGCCTGGCGCAGCAGCCCGGCGGCCTCGGTCACGTTCCGCCGTGCCGCCGCCACGCGGGCGAGTACGCTCAGCGCCCGCGCCACGTTGGCGTGGCCGGGTCCGACCGTCTCCCGCCAGATGGTCAGCGCCCTCCTCGCTGCGGCGTCGGCCTCGTCGAGCCGGCCCTCGCGCTGCAGGATGTTGGCCAGGCTGGCCAGGTGGTACGCGATCGTCGGGTGGCCGGGCCCCAGCGTGCGCTCGCGGATCGCCAGCGAGCGCCGGTAGAGACCCTCCGCGACGTCCATGTCGCCGCGATCGCGGTGAACGCCCGCCAGGTTGTGCAGGGTGACCGCGACGCCGGCGTACTCGGATCCCAGGGCCTGCTCCTGGATCGCCAGCGCGCGGCGGTAGGCGGCCTCGGCCTCGTCGTACCGGTGCTGGTCCGCGAACACGATCGCCAGGTTGTTCAGAACGATCGCCACGCGCGGATGGTCCGGCCCGAGCTCCCGCTCGCGGATCGCCAGCGCGCGCCGCAGCAGCGGCTCCGCCTCTTCCCAGCGAGCCTGAGTCCGGAGCAGGTTGCCGAGGGTGGTCAGCGTGTAGGCCGTCCTGGAGTCGTCCGGCCCCACCGTCCGCTCGAGGACGTCGAGCGCCCTCCGGAACAGGGGCTCCGCATCAGCGAGCTTGCCCTGCTGGTAGTAAGCGGTGGCCAGCCCCGTGAGCGTGTCGGCCGTCTCGGCGTTGGCCGGGCCGAGGACGCGCTCGCGAACGTCGAGCGACCGGCGATACAGGCCGACCGCCTCCTCGTACCGTCCGGCGTCGATGGTGAGCCTGGCCAGGTTGGCCACGCTCGTCGCCGTCAGTGGGTCGTCGGGCCCCCGCAGCGATTGCCGTATCGCCAGCCCGCGGCGCAGCAGCGCTTCCGCGTGGTCGTGCTGAGCGCATTCACGCAGGTAGCAGCCGAGCTGGTCCAGCACCCGCGCGGCCTCCGTGGACTCCAGCTCCCACTGATCGATGAGCACCGCGCCCTGCAGCGCCTGCCCCACGTAGCGCTGCACACCGCGCCACGTCGCGGTCTGGACGTCCGGCACCACGCGCTCGATGGCTGCCAGCGCGCGCTCCGCCAGCGCCCGTCGCTCGTCGTGGTCCAGCGTCCCCCTGACGACCGCCTGGACCAGGCGGTGCACGCTGAGCGACCGGCTCTGCCCGTCGCGGCGCACCAGCGAGTAGCGCCGCAGCACCTCGAGCGCGCCGTCGAACGCGAGCTGCTCAACGCCGGCGGGGGCGGCGTCGATGCCGAACAGCTCCTCGGGGATGCCGTCGGGGTGAAGGAACGCGGCCAGGCGCAGGACGTCGGCCGCCGTCGGGTCCGCATCTTCGACCTGCCGGAGCGTGAGCGCGAACGTGGCCGCGAGGGACGACGGGTGGTCGAGGGCCAGCACCCCGCGCCGGCTCAGCAGCTCGCCCTGCTGGGTACGGTACCGAGCGAGGTACCCGGCGAGGCCGCAGTCTGTCTCCTCCACGTAGGCGCCGGCCTGGTCGAGAGCCAGCGGCAGCCCGTCGAACGCATCCACGATGGCCGCGGCGGCGTCGCGCTCGGTCTCAGCAGCGTCCTGGACGTGGCCGTCGGGCGGAACCGCCTTGGCCCGCCGGAGCAGGAAGAGGATCGCGTCTTCGGCCGGCATCGCGTCGAGCTCGTTGCTCTCCGCTACCGTGCCGCTGGCCTGCGCCTGCATCGTCAGCAGGACGCTGCCGCCGACCGGGGGCAGGAACGTCTCGGCGGTGGCCAGCTCGTCGACGTTGTCCAGGATCAGCAGCCAGCCCGGGTTCTGCCCCAACCACGCCGTGACCGCGGCCACCACCGCCTGCGGCTCCTCGTCGGGGCCCACCGGGAGCTCGAGCGCCTCGGCGAACGCCGCGAAGCCGGCGGTCAGGCTCTCCCGGTTGGTGGCGTCCGCCCACAGGACGGCGCGATATGCGTCCCGCCAGCGAGACGCATACTCGAGCGCCGTCTGCGTCTTGCCCATCCCGGCCAGGCCGCTGATGGCCTGGGGCACGCTGCGCGTGCTCAGCGCTTCGTGCAGACGCTCCAGGAAGCTGTCCCGGCCGGTGAAGTAGCCGTTCGGCCGCAGCGGAACGCACCACACCGGCGGGCGATCGCGGGGGGGAGGCTCGGCGGCGGCGGTCGCGGCGGCCGGGGCGGCCGCCACGGTGACGAAGCCGAGCTCCTGGGGCGTCCGCCCGTACAGAGAGCAGAGGCGCTGCCGGAAGTGCGGTCCCGGCTTCATCACCCCGCACTCCCAGCGGCTCACCATCACCGCGTTGGTGCCGATGGCCGTCGCGACCTGCTTCTGGGACCAGCCCCTGCGCTCCCGTTCCAGCCGCAGCTGAACGTTCTGCTCCCGATCCCTTTCAGCCCCCGGCATGTACAGAAGATAAGCGTAGAGCAAGCACCCGATAACACTCGGGGGTCTGTTCGTGCGCCATGCTGTTGGAAGCCCGCCCGCCCCGCAGGGATCGGCCGGTTCGCGAGGGGGGGATAAAGTCGCGAAGATCGAGGGTGTATCGAAACCGCGTCGATCCCTGCGAGGCGGGCCGGCACCCCCGGACCGGGCCCGTCCGAGGTCCGGGGACCTGGCCGAGGCACTCGGGGAATGAGGGCGGTGGTGCGGGTGGTTGCAAGTGACGAGAGGTCGGGCGCCGGCCCCTCCCACCACTGATCACCACCTCTTTCTCTCCCGTCCGGCCGGGGTGTCGCGTCTGGCGCCCCGGCTTTTTCCTATCTGATTCAGGCGACCGGACGGCGTTTTCTGCTTACCTATCGTGCCTGTGACCACCCCGCAGGCGCTCTTCATCGGACTGCTCCAGGGCGCGACCGAGCTCTTCCCCGTCTCCTCGCTGGGACACGCCGTCGTCCTGCCCAGCCTCCTGCACTGGAACTTCGACCAGTCGAACCCCAGCTTCCTTCCGTTCCTGGTGCTGCTCCACCTCGGGACGGCGACCGCGCTCGTGGTCCTGTACCGGTACGAGTGGGCCCGGATCATCGCCGGCTTCGTCCGCGCGGCGCTCCGCGGCCGCATCGAGGGCCCTGACGAACGCCTGGCCATGCTGCTGGCGGTGGGTACCATCCCGGCCGGGGCCGTCGGCGAACTGTTCATCAAGCCCCTCACCGCCAACTTCGGGCGGCCGGTGCTCGCCGCCGCCATGCTGATCGTCAACGGCGGGATTCTGCTGGGCGCCGAGGTGCTCCGCCGGCGCTCGGAACGAGCCAACACCAGCCGCGAAGAGCAGGAGCACGAATTCAAGGAGGTCAGCCAGATCAGCTTCCCGGCGGCGCTCGTCGTCGGGATGGCACAGATCGCCGCGCTGGTGCCCGGCATCTCGCGTTCCGGCGTGACGATGGCGGGCGGGCTGCTCGCCGGCCTCCGGCACCAGGAGGCGGCGAAGTTCTCGTTCCTGCTCGCGACGCCCATCATCGCGGCCGCCGGCGTGCTGGAGGTGCCCCAGCTGTTCCAGCAGCCGGAGGCGCTCGGCGCCCGCACGCTGGGGGTCTATCTGGCATCGGCGGTGCTCGCCGGCCTGGCGGCCTACGCGAGCGCGCGCTTCCTGATCCGGTATTTCAAGTCGGGCCGCCTCGACCCGTACGGCTGGTACTGCATCGCGTTCGGCGCCATCAGCCTCGTCTTGCTACGCTGACGCGCCATGCAAAGCATCCCCCAGAGCGCCCCTCTGTCGATCCTGCTCGTGGTCCTGGCCGTGCTCTTTGCGGTGGTTGCGGTGCTGTACGCCGTGGGCACCATCCAGTTCCTGGTGACGGACACACATGCACCCCATCACTTCACGCACGCGATCCTTTTCGCCGTCCTCGCGGTCGCCAGCCTGATCGCCGCGAACTTCACCCGACCGCGCACCGCGTAGTCGCGGGCAGCGCACGGAAGGGGGCATCTAACCTTTCCTTCGCCTCTGGTTAACCGGACTGAAGTAGCCTAGAGGCGAGTGGGCGGTACACAGGCACAGGTCCGGCAGGCGACGACCACGTCCCCGGCCCCCGCCGCCCCGCAACCTGCCGGGGCGGCGCAGGCCGCGGTGGCGTTCGACCACCGCTACCTCAACCGCGAACTCTCCCTGCTCGACTACAACACCCGCGTCCTGTCGCGGGCAGAGGACGCCTCGCTCCCACTGCTCGAGCGGGTCCGCTCCCTCCACTTCTTCGGCCAGGCGATGGACGACTTCTTCCAGATCCGCGTGGCGGGCCTCAAGGAGCAGCTCGAGGCGGCGCCGCTTGCGGCTTCGCCGGACGGCCTGTCGCCGATGGCCCAGCTCCGCGAGATCAGGCAGCGCGTGGTTGCACTGAGCGAGCGCGAACAGAGCCTCTTCCAGGGCGACCTGCGACCGCACATGGCCGGCGCCGGGATCCGGCTGGTGGAGGCGGGCGAGCTGTCCCGGAAGGACGCCGAGCACCTGTCCCGCGTCTTCCGGCGCAGCATCTTCCCCGTCCTGACGCCGCTCGCGGTGGACCCGGGCCATCCGTTCCCCTACATCTCGCACTTCTCCCTGAACCTCGCGGTCATCGTCCGCGACCCGCTGCGGCGGCACGAGCGCTTCGCGCGGCTGAAGGTGCCGCCCCTCCTCCCGCGCTTCGTCGAGCTGCCGGACGGGGAGCGCTTCGTCGCCCTGGAGCAGGTGATCGCGGCCAACCTGCAGGCGCTGTTCCCGGGCATGGAGATCGTGAGCCACACCGCCTTCCGCGTGACCAGGGACAACGACCTGGAGGTCCGCGAGGACGAGGCGGACGACCTCCTCGTCACGATCCAGACCGAGCTGCTCCGCTTCCGCCGGCGGGCGCGCGCGGTCCGCCTCGAGATCAACCCGGACATGTCCGACGAGGTCCGGGAACTGCTCGTCCGTGAGCTCGAGCTGACCCCCGACGACGTCTACACGGTCGACGGCCTGCTCGACCTGAGTGCGGTCGGCTTCTTCGCGAGCCTCGACCGTCCCGACCTGAAGGCCGAGCCCTACACACCGGTGGCGTCCCCTCGTCTGACGCGCAGCGACGGGCAGCCGGACGACTTCTTCGCCGCCCTCCACGCCGGCGACGTCC
>Ga0066903_100001226_pt1 | contig 18351 bp, 19 predicted proteins | sample PanSoiMetaGPlot1_FD_67491 | JGI IMG/M metagenome (GOLD analysis project Ga0066903, IMG submission 67491) | Tropical forest soil microbial communities from Panama analyzed to predict greenhouse gas emissions - Panama Soil - Plot 1 (version 2) | ecosystem: Environmental > Terrestrial > Soil >... | reverse complement strand
TCGACCCCCTGGCTGGACGGACCGACGGCGCTCGCGAGCGTCGTCGACCGAAGCGGCGACATGACCCTCGCGACGACTGTGGTGCTCGCCGTTCTGCGCGGGCCGGTGCCGCTCGCGAAGGCGCTGGCCGCGATCGACCTGCTCTCCGGCGGCCGCCTGATCGCGGCGGTCGGGCCCGGCTCCTCGGCGCGGGACTACGACGCGCTCGGCATCGACTTCGACGAGCGCTGGAAGCGCCTTGACGAGGCAATCGTCTCGCTCCGCGCCCTCTTGGGGCCCGATCCGGGCCCCCAGGGCCCGCGGTACTACCCCGTTCCCGCCGATCTGGAGCTGGCGCCGGCTCCGGCGCAGGACGGCGGCGTACCGATCTGGGTTGGCAGCTGGGGCTCCGCCGCCGGGCTTCGCCGGGTGGCACGTCTGGGCGACGGATGGCTGGCGTCGGCGTACAACACGACGCCCCCGGTGTTCGCGACGGCGCGCGAGGATCTTGCAGGCCTGCTCGAGGTACGCGGTCGCGACGCAGAGGGATTTCCCAATGGGCTCGCCACCATGTGGACCTGGGTGACCGAAAGTCCCACCGAGCGCGACCGCATGCTCAGCGAGGTCCTGGGACCGCTGCTGAAGCGAGACCCTGCGGAGCTCGAGGGCCGACTCTGCATCGGCTCGGCCGAGCAATGCGCAGAGCTGCTGTCCGAATACGCCCAGGCGGGTTGCCACCGCGTCTATCTGTGGCCGCTGGGAGAGGAGCGACGCCAGATCGAGTTGGTGGCCGGCGGCGTGATGCCGCGCATCGAGGGCTAGTCGCCGAACGGCACGGCTGGTCGTGCCGCGCCAAATAGACTCCCGCGCCATGTTCGAGAAGGTTCTGGTCGCCAATCGAGGCGAGATCGCGATCCGTGTCATGCGGACGCTCAAGGAGATGGGGATCGTTTCCGTTGGCGTGTACTCGGAGGCCGATCGCGACGCCCCGCACGTCGGCGAGGCCGACGAGGCGCTCCTGCTCGGGCCTCCCATTCCGGCCGAGAGCTACCTGAACATCGAGAAGATCATCGAGACGGCCGAGAAGGCCGGCGCTCAGGCAATCCACCCGGGCTACGGCTTCCTCGCCGAGAACGCGGACTTCGCCGAGGCATGTGAGAAGGCGGGTGTCGTCTTCATCGGCCCGCCCGCGAGCGCGATCGAGGCGATGGGGTCGAAGACCAGGGCACGCGAGCTCATGGCCGAGGCCGGCGTGCCGATCGTGCCAGGGACGACGGCCCCCGCCGAGGACGTCGCCGAGGCCAAGAAGCAGGCGGAGGAGATCGGCTACCCGATCGCCTGCAAGGCGGCCGGCGGAGGTGGCGGCAAGGGGTTTCGAGTTGCTCATTCCGAGGACGAGCTCGAGGACGCGTTCGAGGGCGCAGCGCGCGAGGGCGAGAAGTTCTTCTCCGATCCGCGCGTCTATCTCGAGCGCTACCTCGAGGATCCGCGCCACGTCGAGGTGCAGGTGCTCGCCGACTCGCACGGCAACGTGATCCACCTGGGTGAGCGCGACTGCTCGATCCAGCGGCGGCACCAGAAGCTGATCGAGGAGGCACCGGCGCCGCACGTGGACGAGGAGATGCGCGAGCGGATCGGCAAGATCGCGACGGACGCGGCGGCCGCCGTCGACTATCGGTCCGCAGGCACGGTCGAGGGGCTTCAGGACGGCGACGAGTACTTCTTCCTCGAGATGAACACCCGCGTTCAGGTCGAGCACTGCGTGACCGAGATGGTCACCGGGATCGACATCGTCCGTGAGCAGATCCGGGTCGCGGACGGCGAGGAGCTGGGGGTATCGCAGGAGGACGTCGAGCTTCGCGGGCACGCGATCGAGTGCCGGATCAACGCCGAGGCCGCCCACAAGAACTTCGCTCCCGCCCCGGGGAGGATCACGAGCTATTCGGAGCCGGCGGGGCCCGGCGTCCGGGTGGACTCGGGCGTTCGCGCCGGCTCGGAGGTCACGCCGCTCTATGACCCGATGGTCGCCAAGCTCATCGTCTGGGATACGGACCGCGAGCGAGCCACCGCGCGGATGCTCCGGGCCTTGGGTGAGTACGAGGTCGGCGGCCTGGTGACGCTGATCCCCTTCCACGAGGCGATCCTCGCGACCGACCAGTGGCGAAACGCCGAGACCGGTCGCGATCTGATCGGCGACCGCAAGTGGCTGAAGACCCTGGAGCCCGAGGCTGCCGCCCCCGCCGACGCCGATTCGGACGGCGAGGGCGAGGCGGAGGACGCGCTCGAGCGGACCTACAAGGTCGAGGTCGACGGCCGCCTCCACAGCGTGAAGGTGATCGGTGCGGCGGCGCCGGCAGGCGGCAACCCCGGCCCGGCCGCCGGGCTGCGGCGCCCCCCGCGCCGCGAGCAGGCGGCAGGGGGCGGAGCAGCGGCCCGCGCCACGGATGTCCTCGTCTCGCCGATCCAGGGGACCGTGTTGAAGGTCCCCGTCAGCAAGGGCGACGAGGTCGAGGAGGGCGCACTCATCTGCGTGGTCGAGGCGATGAAGATGGAGAACGAGATCACCGCCCATCGGGCGGGCACGGTCAGCGAGCTCGCGGTCACCGAGGGCGGCTCGGTCGCGGCGGGCGACACGATCGCGCGTATTGAGTGACGTGTCCCTTCCCTGGCGCGGTCCCGGCCCCGGGCGCCCTGAGCTCCCGCTTCCGCCCGACAAGCTTCCGATCCGCCGCGACGGCCACTGGCGCAAGCGCTGGCGCTACGTGGGCGCGTTCAGCGACGAGCTGCTTCTCTGCGCGGCCCGCATCAACGTAGGGCCGCTCGGCCAGACCTTCTGGGCGATCTGGGATCGTGGCGAGAAGAAGCTCTGGGAGCGCACCGCGCTTCTCATGCCGGGCGCTCGCGGCGACGTCTGGACGGAGGGGCAGGACGGCGACGGGCTGCTGCTGCACAGCGCCGACGAGGGCTCGGTCGTTCGGATCGAGGCAAAGCACCCGGAGGCGGGTGACGTCCGCGCGTTCCTGCGCTTCGGCAGCGCCAAGTGGGTCGAGGCCGTCTGCCCCACCGCTGATGGCCAGTACGTCTGGACCCGCAAGCGGGTGGACGGGCCGGTCAAGTGCGACGTGCGCATCGGCTCGCGGCGGATCGAGACCGACGCTCGCGGCATCGAGGACGAGTCGGAGGGCTACCACCCGCATCACACCGTGTGGAGCTGGTCGGCCGGGGTGGGCAAGAGCACGGACGGCAGATCCGTGGGCTGGAATCTCGTCAGCGGGATCAACGATCCACCCGAGCTGTCGGAGCGAGCCGTCTGGGTCGACGGCGAGCCGACGGAGCCCGGGCCCGTCGAGTTCGACGACCTGGACGCGATCCGCTTCGACGACGGCTCGCGCCTCGACTTCGCCGGCGAGTGTGAGCGAAGGCGGGAGGAGAGCCGGTTCCGCGTCCGCTACACGTACCGCCAGCCCCTGGGTGCGTTCTCGGGCACTCTCCCCGGCGGCATCACGCTCGCGAGCGGCCTCGGCGTCATGGAGCACCATGACGCGCACTGGTAGCCACCTGTTCTGTGAGGTGCTTTAGCCCCGAGACAGGCTGGCGCCGTTGCTGGTTCGTCTACCCCGGATAGACGCTCTCCACGTTCCACCGCCACGGCGGCTCCTCATCGGGCGGGAAGTCGTAGTGGTCGCGCCCGTAGAGGGTCTCGAGCGGCACGAGCACCGGGTTGGCGGTGTCGAGCAGCGGCGTTCCCGCGTAGCGCTCGACCTGGGCCGCCGAACCGTGGCGGACCGCCCGGTCCCACCCGATGCCGGGCCGGTAGAGCCAGTAGCTGACTTCGACATCGCCGCCTGACCGCCGGCGGTCGACCACGGAGGTGAACGCGGTCACCCTGCGGTTCGAGGCGGTGAGGCCCGCGCGATCGCCGGGAACGGCGCAGCTCTCGCTGCGGCAGTAGCGGAAGTCAACCGGCACCAGCCCGAGACCGGAGGGGCCCGCCACCGGCCGCGGGGTGGGGGCGAGGGCGCGGACGAGCCCGGCCACCTGCCTGCTGTACGCGTTGGTCAACGGGTCCTCCCAGCACGGGTCGGGCAGGCGCGCCGGACAGCGGATCTTCCGGTCGAGCGCCGAGCCCAGCCTCCGCGCCTCGTCCGTCGGAGGAGCGGCGGCCAGCGCCGCTATCGCCCCGATCGCGAGCAGCGCGATCAGCAGAACCAGGCCGACGTGCTCGACCGAGGCGGCGCCGTCTTCCTCGCGGGCTCGCATGGAGCCAACGTAGGCTCCGAATCCGGGCCTGGGGCGCGCGGGATGTGCCGAATGAGGGTCCGGTTAGGCGAGGCCCTCGCGCGCCTCGCGCACGAGCGTCACCGCCTCCGGGAAGACGATCCTGATCGCGTCGCGGACCTGGACCGCCTGCTCATCGCTGCCGCCGTTGAGGTCCAGGCGGTTGATCGCCGCCACGGTCATGTCGACCGCGAGCTTGATCGCGTTGTCCGCCCACGCCACACGCTGGCTGTCCTGCATCTGGTTGGCCAGCTCACCGAGCCGCTCACGAAGCTCATCCGGGTCGCCGAAGAGGTTGAATCCTTCGCTTCCTTCCATAGGTCGATCTTAGGGGGTGGCTCTTCCTGCGGCCGCGCAGCGACACCCCGGAAGGCGGCATGAAGAGCGGCGATCTCTAGGCGGAGGCGGGCTCGGCCTTCTTCTCCTCGGAGGGCCCGGGGCGTGGCCCGGCCGCGGGCGGGAGGTTGCTCGAATCCGCGGGACCCACGTGGGGGAGCCACTCCAGCCACTTCGGCAGGTACCAGTTCCAGTCGCCCAGCAGCTTCATCGTCGCGGGAAGCAGCACGCCGCGGATGAGCGTGGCGTCGATGAGCACCGCGACGGCGAGGCCGACGCCCAGCTGCTTGAAGATCAGGAGCGAGAGCGTCGCGAAGATCGCGAACACGGCGATCATCACCACGGCGGCGCTGGTCACAACTCCCGCGGTGGTCTTGATGCCGTGGGCAACGGCGTCTTCGGTCGAACGGCCGCGGTCGAAGGCCTCGCGGATGCGCGTGAGGATGAACACGTGGTAGTCCATCGACAGCCCGAATAGGACCACGAACAGGAAGATCGGCATCCAGGACACGATCGAGCCGGTCGACTTGAATCCGAGCACGCCCTCGAGGTGGCCCTCCTGGAAGATCCAGACGAGGACCCCGTAGGCGGCGCCGACCGAGAGCAGGTTCAGCACGATCGCCTTCAGCGGGATCACGATCGAGCGGAACGTGAACAGCAGCAGGATGAACGCCGCCAGCAGCACGAATCCGAACACCAGTGGCGCGTGGGACTTCATCGTGTTTGTGAAGTCCTCCGAGTCCGCGGTGTAGCCGGTCACGTCGCCCGTGGCCCCCGGAACCTGGCCGATCGTCGCCGGGATGATGTTGTTTCGGAGCTCGGCCAGCGCCGCCCTCGACTGCGAGTCGCTGCCGTCGCCCGCAAGCGGGATGCTGACCTGAGCGACGGTGTGGTCGGAGCTCACGTCGACGGTGATCGGCTGCTCGAAGAGCGGGTTCGAAGACGCCTGTTTGCCGAGGTCCGCGATTGCCGCCTTCATCTGAGGCGAGGTCACGTCGTCGGCGCTCACGGCGACCACGGCCGGGATTGGGCCGCCCGGGAACGCGGCCTGGATCTTGTTGTACGTCTGAATCACGTCGATGTTCTGTGGCAGCGACTGCACGCCCGGGTTCGCGGTGTGCAGGCTGAAGGCCGGAATCGAGAGGACGACGAGGAGGCCGGCGGTGGCGACCGCCGAGATCAGCGGGTGACGGAGCACGGGGTTCAGGATCCGCGACCAGAGGGCGCTCTCGCCGGCATTCCACGGCTGGTTCTTGATGATCGGGACGCCGCCCTTCTCGATCCGGTCCCCGAGCCAGGCCAGCGTCGCGGGAAGGACGGTGAGCGACCCGACGACCGCCAGGGCGACGACCAGGATCGTGCCGGTGGCGAACGACTGGAAGGTGGAGGCGCCGGCGAGGTACATCCCCGCCATCGCGACCATCACCGTGAAGCCCGAAACCAAGACCGCGCGACCCGAGGTCGCGGCAGCGGCGGCGAGCGAGGCGGACTCGCTGCGGCCGGATTCTCGTTCCTCACGCGCGCGGCGGAGATAGAACATCGAGTAGTCGACTCCAACCGCGAGGCCGATCAGCAGGATCACCTCGTTCACCGACGTGTCCACGGCGGTCAGGTGGCTCAGTGGCCCCATCAGGCCGATGGTTCCGATCACGGCCGTCAGCGCCAGCAGGATCGGCACTCCGGCGGCGACGAGCGCGCCGAACGCGATCAGCAGGATCAGCAGGGTAATCGGCAGCGACGTGAGGAGGGCCTGCTGGAAGTCGCTGGTGATCGAGTCGTTGAGCTTCTTGTTGATGCTGGCGTCCCCGGACTCGGCGACCGTGAAGTCCGGATTCGCCGCCTGGGCGGCGCTCACCGCGTCAAGTGCCGCGCCCACACGGTCCGCAGTCTGGTTGTCGTCGCCGGCGACCTTGAAGCGGATCAGCGCGGAGTTGCCCTCCTTGGATATCTGTCCTTCGTTGCCGGCCGCGTACGGGCTCTCGATCTGGTTGACGTAGGGCACCTTCGCCAGCCGGCGCTGCACGTCCGTGACGACGGCGCGGAAGCTCGGATCGGTCGCGTCGACGCTCCCGCTCTGGATCAGCACCAGCTCATCTGCGCTCCTCGGGAACGCATGCTCGATCGTCGTGGATGCGCGTCCCGACTCGCCGACGCCGAGCTGGTCCTGCTGGAGGGTCTTGGTGCCGACCGCGCCGCCGATCGCGAAGGCGAGGACGACGAACGCGAGCCAGCCCCAGATGGCCGTCTTGCGATGCTGGGCGCTCCAGCGCCCCGCGCGAGCCGCCAGCCCCCGGACGTTGTTCGCCCAGGCGTCGTCAGGCTGCTGAGGACTTGGTGGCGTGCTTGCCGACGACATCTTGTGTCTCCCTAATGAATTCGGCTCCGAGTGGAGGTCGCTGGATGGCGAGCCAAGGTTTGCTCCCCAGCGGCCGTCTACACCCGTCGAGCACCCGACGAACCGACCCTACACCCACAGCGTGGTCGTCTGTCAAGGCCCGGCGGAACGGATAGCCTGGCCGCGTGGCGCTCCCCGAGCCCGCCAAAGCCTCGACGGCACTGATCACCGGCGCCTCGGCCGGGATCGGGGAGGCGACCGCGCGGGAGCTCGCTGCCCGCGGCCACGGCGTCACGCTGGTCGCGAGGCGCGAGGACAGGCTGCTCTCCCTGGCCGGTGAGCTCTCGGACCGGTTCGGCATTCGGACCGAGGCGATCGGCGCCGACCTAGGCAGCGCGGCCGCCCGGGCCGACCTGGTACGGCGGATCGAGGAGCTCGGTTTGGAGGTCGAGGTCCTTGTGAACAACGCCGGCTTCGGCGGCGGGGAGGACTTCGTCGACACCGACCCGGAGCTCCTGACATCGATGGCCGAGCTCAACTGCCTGGCGCTGCTCGACCTCCAGACGCGCTACCTGCCGCACATGGTCGAGCGTGGGCGCGGCGCCGTCATCAACATCGCCTCGACCGCCGCGTTCCAGCCGCTCCCGGGCTCGGCGACCTACGCGGCGACGAAGGCGTTCGTGCTCAGCCTCAGCGAGGCCGTCCACGAGGAGCTCAAGGGCACCGGGGTCACGCTCACCGCCGTCTGCCCGGGCCCGGTCAAGACCGAGTTCATGGACGTCGCGGGCCTGTCCGGGGCCGAGGAGCAGCTCCCTGGCGTGTTCTGGATGTCGGCCGAGTCGGTCGCGAAGGCGGCGGTCGAGGCCGCCGACGACGGCAAGCGCGCGATCGTTCCCGGCCTCCTCAACCGCGCCGGGGCGATCACGGGTCAGCATGCTCCGCGCATGTTCGCGTTGCCGCTCGCCAAGCGCGTCTGGCGCCGCGCCCTCTAGATGTCCGGCGAGGCGCAAGCCTGGGCGATCAGCGGCACCTACCTCGAGTCCTGCAACTGCGACCCGATCTGCCCGTGCCGGACCGTCGGCGGGCGCAAGGGCGGCCGCTCGACACACGGCGTCTGCATGGGCGTCCTCTCGTGGGAGGTCCAGGACGGGGGGAGGGGTGACGTCTCGCTGGCGGGCCTGCGCGTGGTGCTGGCGCTGAAGTACGACGACGACGAGGCAGGCTCGCCATGGGACTACGTCCTGTTCCTAGACGACCGCGCTGACGCGGATCAGCGCCGGCTGCTCGAGGCGATCTTCATGGGCGAGCTGGGCGGCGCGCCGGAGCAGCAGTTTCCCTGGGTCTTCAAGCCCGGCCGACCGATCGGGACGCGGATCGCGCCGATCGAGCTCGACCACTCAGAGAAGCGCGGCTGGTTCCGCGCCGGAAACGAGGTCACGGTCCGCGTCGGCAAGCCGGTCGCCGACCAGGTGCCGGTCACATGCATCATCCCGGGCCATCACCGCTCGGGGCACGAGGTCCACGGCGAGTCGATCGCGGTGCATGCCGACCCGCTGGACTTCGGGTTCGAGGAGGTCTGCGGCTACTGGTCGACCTTCTCGTACTCGTCCGAGGACTGAGAGGCGACGGCCACGAGCACGCCGCCGCTGCCGGCCTGGTCGGCCATCAGCTCCATCGGAATCGCGACGAGCACCACCAGCGGAGTCGCCAGGACGGTCACGAGCATGTCCATGCAGTACTTGAGCCGCTCGGTGAAGCCCTTCGGATGCAGCTGCCGCTCCCGGACCCTGATCGCGAAGTTCTCGTTGAAGGTGAACGCGTTGACGATCGTCTGCCACATCCACAACAGCGCCCGGCGCCGGCGCGGCGAGCGGATCCGGACCACCTTCAGCCCCGCCTTCTCGGCCAGGAGCCTGAGCGCCTTAGGGGTGGGGTACAGCCCGCGGCCGGGCTCGAGCGCGGCCCAGTTCTGGCCTCCGAGCCGCGCGGCGATGCTGTCGCGGTTTGCCACCTCGAGCTCCAGGCGACCGTCGGGAAGGCGCCGCGCCTCGGCGAGCAGCTCGTGCGACACGTCGTCAGCCGTCAGGCCCGCAGCCAGGCCGAGCTTGCAGTTCTCGCAGCGCTCGAGGAGTGCCGGGCCGGCCGGCGTCTCCAGTTCGAGCCAGCCGTAGAGCGGCTGCCCGCAGGCCGGGCATTCGCTGCTGCCTTCCGCCAATTCCACTATTGCGAACCCGAGGGCGCCTCGTACTCGACTCCGGCCGACCGCAGCGAGTCGAGGAAGTCGGCTGGATCGAACGCCTGCGAGGGAGCCAGCGCACCGCGCCGGTCATACCCCTCCGCGGCGCAGCGAAGCGCGCCCTCCACCGTCGTGCGAGCGGTGAGGCCGTAGAGATCCGATCCGCTCACGGTCCCACGCTTCCGCTCGGCGCCGCGCCGAGCCTCGCAGTGGATGACGAACCTGCTCTTGCGGCGGCTCTCCGTGCTCGGGCCCTTCGGCATGCGGGGGATGAGCGCCTCGAGGCCGCGCCGGAGCGGGGTGCGAAGCGCGAGTTGGAGCGGGACCATGACCATCGTCGCCGCCGGCCCCGGCAGCGGGACCGTGGTCGAGGCGGTGAGCCTCGTGATCACCCGGCGCGTCTCCACGTGCTTGGGCACCGTGATCTGCTCGCCCGCGGGGTAGCGCACCATCCGCTGAGCGCCGATCTCGCCGCCGAAGTCCCACGTTCCCCTGCCCACCTTCTGCGAGGCCTCGCGCAGCGCGCCGTCGCGCCACTCGACGTCGCCCCCCGACATGATCCCGAGCGCCGACAGCGCCGTCCCGCGCGTCGGCCCGAATCCCTTCACGAAGTAGGCGAGCTCGACCTCGTCCACCGGCCCGGCGCCGGCGGTCAGGGAGGCGATCAGGTCGCCCGGCACGTAGTCGAAGCCCATCGCGGTCACAAGGGCGGCCCCCGACTCCTCGGCCCGCTTGCCGTACCGGTCGAAGACCATCCGCATGAAGGGCTGCTCGCCGGTCGTATCGATGTAGTGGGTGCCAGTCTCGGCAGCCGCGGCGAGCACGGGCTCCCCGTGCTGGACGAACGGGCCTGCGCACGAGATGACCGCCGCGCAGGGCTCCAGGAGCCGGCGCAGGCCGGCCGGGTCGTCGAGCCGCGCGACCTCCGTCTCGGCGCCCCCGATCTCCTCGGCGAGGATCTCGAGCTTCGCGCGGTTGCGCGCGGACAGCAGGAAGTCCGCGTCGCGGCGGCGCAGCTCGGCCGCCACCAGCCGGCCCGTGTATCCGGTCGCGCCGTAGACGGCGATCGGCCCGGTCTGTGCCACATCCTCAGGCATGGGGGCGGGAATGCTATGGGCCCGGAAGCCCCCGAGCCCCCTTCGGCCCCGTTACCGTACGGGCGATGCAGCTCCGCGACATCATGACCAGCGCCGTGGTCACGGCGGGCATGGAGGACGACATCCTCCATGTCGCGCGCCTGATGCGGGATCACGGGGTCGGCTCGGTGGTCCTGTGCGATCCGCAGGGGGACCCGGTCGCGATGGTCACCGACCGTGACGTCGCCCTCAGGGTGATCGCGGAGAGCCGCCCGGCCTCCGAGCCCGCCCGGGTGCACGCCTCCAAGCCGCTGATCACCGGCGAGCCGGACATGGACCTCGAGGAGGCCGCCGCGCGCATGGTCCAGCACCGGATCAGGCGGCTCCCGGTCGTGGGCCCCGAGGGGCTCTCCGGGATCGTTACCCTCGACGACATCGCCGTCCGGACCGGAAACCTCGAGGTTGCCCACCGCATGACGCACGACGTCATCGAGGGCGCCCTCCCCGAGTTCTTCTTCCACGAGCGCGGGTAGTGGGGTTCGGCGATGCCTGCGACTCCGGGACAGCGAATCTGGCAGGGCCGCTTCGAGGCCCTCATCGGCATCGCCGCGCCGGCCTTCGACCTGCTGCTGAACGCGGGCGATCGAGCCTCGCGGGTGCTCCTGCCGGACGACAGCGACTACTACCCGATCCGCCCGGCGGCGGACGCGTTCGAGCTGGACGAGGCGCGCAAGCGCGCCGCTCCAGTCGACTGAGCGCGAGCGGCCGCCCCTAAGATAAGCGCCTTCGTGGGCCGCGAGCGGATCATCGAGCGCGAGCGTCGCTGGGCGGTCCCGGCGGCGATCTTTGCGCTGGTCCCGCTCGTCCTCTACATCATTTCGATCATCGTCGTGGGCCAGGCCCACCTCGCCGGCGGCTCGAGCGAGGCCGCGCAGCTCGCCTCGCTCCACGACCACTCGGGGATCGTGCTGATCTCGTCGGTGATCAGGGGCATCGGCTTCCTGCTGCTGCCGATCGCGTTCCTGTACCTCTTCCGCGCCGCCCAGGCGCGCAGTCAGCGCGTCCAGGCGGCGATGGTCGGCTTCGTGTTCATCGGACCGATCCTGTTCGGCGCCCAGGGCATCGTGCAGGCAATCGGCGCCGGCGACGCCGCGTCGCAATTCGTGAACCGGCCGCCCGAGCAGACCGTCGAGTACTCGAAGTTCCAGACCGAGGTCAAGAAGGACCCGGATCTGATCACCAAGGTGACGATCTACACCGACGCCAACAAGCTCGAGGTGGAGCAGCAGGACGGAAGCTTCAATCAGGTGGACTTCCCCAACGGGGATGAGGCCAAGATCGTCGACTCGCTGAACGCGAAGGGCATCGACAACGAGACGGATACCGACACCGGCACCGGACCGCCCGACGCCGAGGCGAACAAGATCACCGGCGACAACAGCACCCTCCAGGCCTCCCAGGGTCTCCTGCTGCCGGCCGTCCTCGGCCTGATCGTGATGATGGTCTACGTCCCGCTGCAGGCGCTGCGCTGCGGCCTCGTCACGAGGTTCCTCGGCAGCCTCGGGATGGCGCTCGGAGCCTCGATGATCCTGATCCTGCCAATCGCGGTGCTGGCGATGCTCGCCTGGACGGGCTTCCTCGGCCTGACCTTCGTTGGCCGCGTCCCCGGCGGGCGACCACCCGCCTGGGATGCCGGCAAGGCCACCCCGTGGCCGCGTCCGGGCGAGATGGCCGAGAGCGACGTGATCGAGGGCGACGCCGCCGAGGTCGACGGGGACCAGTCGGCCGATTCGGAATCGAAGGAGCCCCCGCCCCAGAAGCGCAAGCGCAAGAGCCGCGAGTAGCCCTAGAAGACCCGGAAGCGCCTGCGCACGGCCGGCAGGCGCATCAGCACGCCGAGTGCGAGGAGGACCGCGCCCAGGATCGCGAGGGGCACGACGCCGAAGCCGGTCATCGGCAGCGTGTTCGTGGTCCCCGGGTCGGTGAAAGTAGTGGTGCTGTTGAACCCGGTGCCGGTCCCGCCCGTCCCGGTGCTGTCGCTGCTGTCGGTGCCGTCGCCGGTTGCGGCGGTGCCGCCGGTGCCGCTGCCCCCGGTTCCACCGGTGTTGCCGCCGGCGCCGCCTCCGCCTCCGCCACCCGACTTGGTCACCTTGACTGAGCCCTTCATGTTCGGGTGGATAGCGCACTGGTACTTGAAGGTCCCGGCCTTCTTGAACTTGAACGTGTAGCTCTGGCCCTGTTTGAAGGTCCCGGAGTCGAGGCCGCCGTCACCGGTGACCGTGTGGCCCTCGGAGGCGTTCGACTTGTTGTCCCAGCGGACCGTGTCGCCGACGCTGACGGTGATCGACTTCGGCGAGAACGCGTATGCGGAGGGCTTGTCGCCGACGACGTCCACCCAGGTCTTGCCCTTGGCGCCGCTGCGCGCGGAGGTCGGGTCGCTGCCGGGTCCGGCCGGGTCGCTGCCGGGTCCGGCCGGGCCCGTCGCTCCGGTCACGCCTGTGGCGCCCGTCACGCCCGTCACGCCGGTTACCCCTGTCGCTCCCGTGGGTCCGGTCGCGCCGCTCGTCGTGGCGGGCGAGGGCGTCTTGTCGCCACCCCCCGCCGCGAAAGCTCCTGGTGCTGCGAGGAAGACCCCGACCCCGACCATGAGCACGATCCTGCGTGCCCTCATGCGGGAGACCTTAATTGACCGGTCGCCGTTTGCCAAGTGATCGGCATACGGCTTGCACGGCGGCCGGGTTCAGCCCTGAGCGGCCGCCACTCGCTTCCTGTGGGTGCGGATCTCGCTCAGTATGCGCTCCAGGCGCGGCTCGCGCGAGGAGTCGACATGGGTCATGGCGGCGGCGATCGCGGGGTGAACGGCCGCGATCCGCTCGTACATCGCCTGCGCCACGGCGCGGTAGGTCGGGTGTCCCTCGCGACCCGACCTGAGCTCGATCAGATGCATGGCCTCGCGCGCATTCAGGTCCAGGACGTACCGGATGCGGTAGCCGAGGCAGAGCGCGTAGGGCGCCGCGTCGTGGAGCCCGGCGTCCGCCAGCCGGTCGAACTCGCGATGCGACAGCTCGAGCGCCCGCTCGTACTCGTCGCCCGCGCCCGCCTCGCGCACCTCCTCCGGGACCCCGGCGCCGAGGTGGGGGCCTAGGCGCTGCCACTGGCAGGTCAGCATGCGGTGGCGCTGCAGGTCGCGGAAGCCGCCGTAGTCGGAGACGATCTCGAACCGGTAGCGCACCGCCTCCCACCCGCGGCCGGGGCGGTGGCGCCGGTTGGCCCGCTCGCCAGCGAGCTCGCCGATCAGCTCGGCGCGCTCCAGCGGATCGAGGGTCTCGATCCGGCGCCGGATGTCGCCCTCGCCGGCGGCGGCCGATTCGTACAGCGACGCGGCGAGCAGATCCTCCTCGTCGCCCTCGACCGCGATCAGGTCGACTGACGGGGCGTCGCTCACCGCCGGGCGGTCGAGGCCCAGGCGGGCGACGGCCTTCTCGGTCGCCTGGCGGCGGTCGCTCAGGTACTCGATCCACTCGCCGCCGCGGTCGGGCCGCTTGACGCGCGCGACGAAGCTGGGGATCACCTTGTCGAGCTCGACGAGGATCATCTCGCCGAACGCCCTGGCCTCTGGGAGCGGCGACGCCATCAGCCGGAGCAGGAGCTGCTCGTAGGCCTGGCCGGAGGCGAAGATGCCGACGTGGCTGAGCGTCGCCGCGGGGAGGAGGCCGCGCAGGAGGTCCAAGGCCTTCGCGCGGATCGAGCGCCGCCAGGCGCCTTCGGGCTCATCCCCTCGCGGCCACCGCTCCTCGGCCCACGAACCGACCGCCTCGAGGCTCCGCGAGTAGATCCCGAACAGCTCGTCCATCGTCTCCCGGTAGGGCTCGCCGAGCTCCGAGTCGCGGTAATAGCGGTAGCCGGCGCCCGCCTCGCCCGGCATCGGCTGGTCGTAGGGGATGTAGCGGGTTGACTGCTCCAGGTAGGCGGCCAGGCGGCCCCGCTGGAGCACCTTGGTCAGGACGTTGGACACCCACTCGCAGGCCAGGTGAGCACCGCCCACCTGGGCGATCGAGTCGTCGCCGTATCCCATGAACACCCGCTCGTACAGGCCGGCGGCGCGCTCGCCCTCGACGCCGTCGAAGGGCCGGTCTCCGGCGGGAACGTCGCCGGCGAACTCCTCGAGGAACAGGCGACGCAGGGTCCCCGGATAGCGCGAGTAGCGTGCGAAAAGCGCGCCCTTGACGGTCTCCGGGAGGTTGACGAGGCAGAAGACGGGGCGGTCGAGGTTGGTGAAGTGGGGGCGAAGGACTGCCTCCTCCTCGGGAGTGAACTTCTCGACCGGGTAGCGCAAGGTCGCCTGATCGTAATTGCGGGCGCGGCGGCTCTGCGGGCCCGCCTAGGAGGCCGTCCGCTCGCCGGCGGCGGCGTCGGCGGGCGCGGGCTCCGCGATCGGAGCGCCGCCGTCGCGAGGGGCGCGCGAGACAAGGCCGGGCAGCACGTCCTCGCGGCCGTAGTGGCCGACGACGTCGAACCAGCGCTTCGCGTGCAGGCCGACTCGGAGGTCGCAGTCGGCGACGACCATGCCCTCCTCGCCGTAGAGCGGGCCTGCAATCACCTCGCCGTCGCTTGGCTCGATGATCGCCGCGCCGCCCCTTCCGAAGACCCCCTTGCCCTCGGGGAGCGGCACCGGGAAGTCGTCCGGGAACGCGTCGGCCGGGATGTACTGCGGCGCGGAGACGACGAACGCTCCCGACTCCAGCGCGATGTGCCGCATGCTCGCCATCCACCCGTCCGTGTCGTCCGCGGTGGGGGCGAGCCAGATCTGCGGTCCTCCCCGGTACACCGCGTAGCGGGCGAGGGGCATCATGTTCTCCCAGCAGATGAGGCCGCCGATCCGGCCCGCGGGCGTATCGGTGACCTCCAGGTCCTCACCCGAGCCGACCCCGTGGAAGAGCCGCTCATGCATCGTCGGCATCAGCTTGCGGTGCCTGGAGAGCAGCCCCTCCGGGCCGAACAGCAGGAGCGCGTTGTAGAGCGAGCCGGGCCGGTCCGACTCCCGCTCGTTGACTCCGATGGCGCAGTGGATGTCGAGGTCCGCGCAGGCAGCGGCGATGCGGTCGGTTAGCGGGCCGGGTACGTCCACCGAGTTGTCCCAGAGGCGCTCCCACAGCTCATCCCAGCCCTTGAACGAGGCGGCGTCGTGAGCCCAGGCGCCAGACTCGTAGAGCGGGATGAAGACCTCGGGAAAGACGGCGAGCTGCACCCCGTCCTTCGAGGCCTCCTCCAGCAGGCGGAGTGCCTTGTCGACGCTCGCCTGGGCGTCCAGGATCACCGGCGTGGCCTGGATCGCAGCGACACGCACGGTCGGAAAGCTCACATCGCGAGGATACGCCCGCGCCTGGTCCGGCCGTGGCTTGATATGCCTAGTGCGTGAAGTCGAAGTTGATCGCCGAGTCCGAGGGCGGCCGCCGGTATGTCCTGGTGTTCGAGCGCGGGGATGAGCTGATGACGGAAGTCAAGGCGTTCGCGGAGCGGGAGCGTCTGCGGACGGCCGAGTTCACGGGGATCGGGGCGGTCGCCTCGGCCAAGCTGGCCGCATTCGACCCGGACAATCGCGAGTACCTGGACATCCCGGATCCTGGCCAGACCGAGCTCGCCGCCCTGAACGGGCGGATCACGCTGCCGAAGGACGCCGACCCGGACAACCCGCCGGATGCGCGCCAGCTCCACGTTCACTGCGTCCTGTCGCACGAGGATGGATCGACGGTCGCCGGCCACGTGTTCGAGCTCGTCATCCGTCCCACATGCGAGGTCTTCGTCACCGAGTCGACGGAGTACGTGGCGCGGACAGAGGACCCCGACTCGGGGCTGCCCGTGATCTCGCTCGAATAGGCGAAGTCCCTACCGGAGCGGAGTAATCTTCCACGCCGTGACGCGAGGGCAGGTGGGCATCTTGATCGCATTCGCCGGCGTCCTGGCGTGTCTGCTCGTCGCATTTGCCGACCCGCTCGGACTCGGGACCGACGGACTCGGGCCGAAGAAGGACGCCCTGCTCGCGATCGGCGTCGTGCTCATCATCGCCGGCATCGTCGCCGTGGTGCGTTCCCGCCCCAGGGATAAGAAACAACTCGAGGAAATGCACCACATGCGCGGCTAGCGCGCCGGGCCGGGATAGGCTGGGAGCGCATGCTGCTCAGCTTTCAGCTGCTCCCCGAGCAGCCAGCATCTGAGCTCCTGGACGCCGTCGCGCTCGCCGACGGGCTCGGCTACCACGCCTGCTACAGCGCCGACGAGATCTACCACAAGGACGCCTGGCTTCTGTTCGCCGCGGCTGCCGAACGGACGGAGCGGATCAGGTTCGGGCCGTGCGTCTCACCGATCTATATGCGCGAGCCGACCTACGTCGCCCAGCTCGCCGCCACCCTCGACGAGCTCAGCGACGGTCGCGCCGAAATCGTGTTCGGGATCGGCAACATCGCGATGCTCGAGCAATACGGCGTCCAGTGGCGCGGGACACGCCCGATCGCCCGTCTGCGCGAGGCGTACAGGGTGATGCGGACCGTCCTCGACCAGGGAGCGATCGACTTCGAGGGCGACTTCTATCGCTACTCGGGCGTGACAACCGCGGCCCGTCCCGTCCAGGAGCGCCTGCCGCTGAAGATCGGCGCGATGGGCGGCCCGAAGTCGATGGAGGTGGCGGGGGAGATCTCAGACGGGCTCCACACGGCCGCCGCGTACTCGCCACAGGCCCTCGGCTATGCGGCGGAGCATTTCCGGATCGGGGCCGAGCGCGCCGGCCGCGACCCGGCTGTGCTCGACCTGGGGGATTCCCTGCTCGGTGCGATCGCGCCGGACGGCGAGGTCGCCCGACGTGCGGGCCGGATCCTGGCCGCCTTCTACATACCGTCGATGCCCCCCGCTCTGCTCGAGCGACACGACATCGCCCCCGACGCGGTCGCCGCCGTGAACGAGGCGTTCGCGGCAGGCGATGTTCGGCGCGCTCTGGAAGCCACCCCGGCCGAGGTCGCCGACCGGATCATGGTGGCCGGCACCCCGGAGGACTGGGTGTCGTGGCTCAAGGACACCTACGCTCGCGCGGGCCTCAACCACGCACTCGTTTCATTCACCGATCCGTTCACGTTGCGAGCGTGGGCGGGCATCGACGTCGATGGCCTCCCTGATCTCGGCGAACAGGTCCGAATCATGGGAGAGCAGGTGCTCCCGGAGATCAGCTCGCTCTGAGCGTCCCATGAGCTGGCTCACGGTTCTCTTCAGCAAGCACTCCCTGGACGACCGCCTGCTGTCGGGTGAGCTCTCGCCCGACATCGGCGAGGGCAGGGAGCGCGCCGAGCAATTGGTGAGCCCGCGCCACCGGGCGAAGAGCGCGAAAGCGCTCCGGGAGCTCGTCGAGGAGGCTCAGCGGCCTCGAGCGTCGCTCTTCAACGCGAACCTCCGCGTGCAACGCGGGTTGATCCGCGAGAACCAGCCATTGATCCTCACTCTGGCGCGAGAGCTCGAGGAGCTGCCGGTTGTCAACCCGATCGGCGTCATCCTCGCCGATCGCCTCATCAGCGATGGCGAGTCGCCGGTCTACACGACTGAGTCCTCCATCGACGAGCACGGCCAGCTCGTCCGCGAGGTGGAGCGGGCCCGCGAGACGCTGAACGCCTACTGACGGCTCAGCCCCGGTTGTGGTTGACGACCTCGACGTTGTGCCCGTCGGGGTCGAGCACGAACGCGCCGTAGTAACCCGGGTGGTAGACAGCGCGCTCGCCCGGCGCTCCGTGGTCCTCGTAGCCCGCCGTGAGCGCGGCGGCGTGGAACGCGCGCACCGTGGCGTCCTCGCGCGCCGGGAAGGCGAGGTGGACGTGCTCCGTGAGCGGCCGCTCGTCGCGGACGAGCGAGAAGCTGCAGTCCGGGCCGGACACCTGCACGCGGCCGGGCTCGTCGCGCGTCAGGCGGAGCGCGGCGTGCGGGGCGATGGTCGTGTAGAAGCGCCGCGAGGCCTGCAGGTCGCGGACGCGAATCCAAAGGTGGTCGATCTGGCCGTCCGGCACGGCGTTCTCGCGGTCGTGGTGGACCGCCTCGACGCTGTTGCCGTCGGGGTCGAGCAGGAACCCGCCGTA
>Ga0066903_100001225_pt1 | contig 18356 bp, 18 predicted proteins | sample PanSoiMetaGPlot1_FD_67491 | JGI IMG/M metagenome (GOLD analysis project Ga0066903, IMG submission 67491) | Tropical forest soil microbial communities from Panama analyzed to predict greenhouse gas emissions - Panama Soil - Plot 1 (version 2) | ecosystem: Environmental > Terrestrial > Soil >... | reverse complement strand
CTTTGTGATCTTCGTGACCTTTGTGCCGCTGCCGTCGGCCCGTCTCAGCCGCTCTGGGTATCCTTCACCGCCGCCCACTCGCGCTCCATCTCCTCGAGGGTGGCGTCGTGGACGGAGCGGCCCCGGGAGTGGAGGCGATCTTCGAGGGCTTCGAAGCGCGCGGTGAACTTCTCGTTGGCCTTCCGCAGCGCCGACTCCGGGTCGATCCCGAGCTTGCGCGCGAGGTTCGCGATCGCAAACAGCAGGTCTCCCATCTCCTCCTCGCGGCGCGCAGGGCCCTCCGACGCGACCGCGAGGCGCAACTCGGCGACTTCCTCCTCGATCTTGTCGACGACGTCGGCGGCGCGCGCCCAGTCGAAACCGACGGCGCCGACGCGCGTGCCGATCTCGTACGCGCGCAGCAGCGAGGGCAGCGCCTTGGGCAGGCCGCGCAGGACGGATCGCCGCTCGCCGGCGTCGGCCTGCTCCTTCGCTTTGATCTGCTCCCACTGCTGGTGCACTTCGCCGGGCGTGTCTATCGGTTTCGACTCGCGCGTTCCGCGCTCGAGTGGACGGCCGTCGGGATCGAAGATGTGCGGGTGGCGGCGGATGAGCTTCGACGCGATCGCGCGCAGCGAATCCGCGACCGTGAAGCGTCCCTCGTCGGCGCAGATCTGCGCGAGGAACACGCCCTCGAAGATCAGGTCGCCGATCTCGCCGCGCAGCGCGTCGGTGTCGCCGCGGTCGATCGCCTCGAGCACCTCGTGCGTCTCCTCGAGCAGGAACGCGCGCAGCGACTCGAGCGTCTGATCGCGATCCCACGGACAGCCGTGGGGGCCGCGCAGCCGCGCCATGATGTCGACGAGCGCCTGGAAGGCGGGACCGGCGTCGGAAGCCATGCGGGCCGTATGGTACCATCGCCGTGTGAGCGACTACGCCGACGAACTGGACGCCAACTTCGCCAACCTGATCGTCTACATCGGGCAGATGGCCGCGATGGCGTTCGGCGATCTGGCCGACGCCTCCGGCCAGCGCCCGGAGCCGAACATCGAGGCCGCCGGCATGTTCATCGAGATGCTCGGCATGCTGCAGGAGAAGACGCGCGGCAATCTCACCGCCGCGGAATCGAAGGTCCTGGACGGCCTGTTGTACGACCTGCGGATGCGCTACGTGCAGGAGCAGGGCGGACAGAAGCGCATCATCGAACCCTGAGTTGAAAGTCACTTTTCTCGGCACGGGCACGTCGCACGGCGTGCCGATGATCGGCTGCGACTGCGCGGTGTGCCGATCGGCGGACCCGCGCGACACGCGCCTGCGTCCCTCGATCGTCGTCGAGACGCCGGGGGCGCGCGTCCTGGTCGACGCGGGTCCCGACCTGCGCGTCCAGGCGCTCCGCGAGCGCATCCGTCACGTCGACGCGATCCTCTTCACGCACGGTCACGCCGACCACATCCTCGGCATCGACGACGTGCGGCGGTTCAACGCGCTGATGAAAGGCCCGATGCCGTGCTACGGCGACGCCCGGACGCTCGACGACATCCGCCGGACGTTCTACTACGTGTTCGATCCCGCCGCCCCGACGGGCGGCGGTCTCCCGGCGCTCGATCTGCGCGAGATCGCGGGCCCGGTGTCGGTCGGCGATCTGACCGCGACGCCCATTCCGCTCTGGCACGGCGAGCGGAAGATCCTCGGATTCCGTTTCGATCGCTTCGCCTATCTCACCGACTGCAACCGGATCGGCGACGAATCGTGGGCGATGCTCGAGGGGCTCGACGCCGTCGTGATCGACGCGCTGCGCGAGCCGCCGCATCCGACGCACTTCTCGCTCGGCGAAGCGATCGAGGCGGCGCGCCGCATCGGCGCGCGTCGAACGCTGTTCACACACATGTGCCATCATCTGCCGCACGCGGCGACCAACGCGAGGCTGCCCGCGGGGATGAGCCTGGCCTACGACGGACTGACGCTGGACCTGTGATCGCGCACTATCCCGAAGACGCGCCGCCCCGCTGGCACAATCCGGTGCTCGCGCTGGGCAACTTCGACGGCCTGCACCGCGGGCACGCGAAGATCATCGATCGCGTGCGGCGCCGCGCCGGCGAACGCGGCGGCACGCCGGCCGCCATGACGTTCGATCCGCACCCGCCGCGCGTCGTGCGCCCCGACAAGGCGCCGCTGCTCCTCATGACAGCCGAGCAGCGCATCGAGGCGCTCGGCCGCGCCGGCATGCAGGGCGTGGCGGTCGTCCGCTTCACGCGCGAGATGTCGCTGTGGGATCCGGAGACGTTCGTGCGCACCGTTCTGGTCGACTGGCTGCACGTCGTCGAGGTCTGGGTCGGCGCGAATTTTCTCTTCGGCCACGATCGCGCCGGCACCTTCACCGTGCTGCGAAGCCTCGGCGCGCGCTACGGCTTCCGCGCCGAGAAGATCGATCCCGTCCGCTACAAGGACTTCGTCGTCAGCAGCACGCGCATCCGCCGGCTGGTGTCGGAGGGACGCGTGGACGAAGCGGGCGCGCTGCTCGGGCATCACTACTTCATCGACGGCGTGGTTGTCCGCGGCAAGGCGCGCGGACGCGAGATCGGGTTTCCGACGGCGAACCTCGACACGGCGAACGAGCTGCTGCCGCCGGCCGGCGTCTACGCGACGACCGCGGCGATCAACGGCGTGGCGCACCCGTCTGTGACGAACGTCGGGATGCGTCCCACGTTCGGCGACGTGGATCGCCTCCAGATCGAGACGCACCTGCTCGACGGCGGCCGGGATCTGTACGACGCCCGCGTCCGGCTGTCGTTCGTGCAGCGGCTGCGGGACGAGCGCGCGTTTCCAGACGTGGACGCGCTGCGCGCGCAGATCGAAGCCGACTGCCGGTCGGCGCGCCGGCTGTTTGGCCATATTTCGCTATGAGAAGACCGGCTGATAGAATCATTTGATGGCTGAGTCGCCGCGGCGCCTGGATCTGCGCCTCACAGTCTCCGGGTCGGCGCCGTACCGTGAGCTCGCCGTCGAGCTCGCGGTGAAATTCGCGGAACACGCGGGTGCCTCGCGCGCGGCGATGCAGGCGGTCTCGGCGGCCGTCGCCGCGGCGGTCGCGTCGAACGGATCCTCGTCGGCCCCCATCGCTCTCCGTCTCTCGGCCGTCGACGGGGAAGTCACCGTGACGACGGCCTCCTCGCCGGACTGACCTTTGCGCCTCTACAACACGCTCACGCGACGCGAAGAGCCGTTCACGCCTTCGCAGGGGAACACCGTCCGGATGTACACGTGCGGCCTGACGGTCTACGCGCGCGGCCACATCGGCAACTTCCGCACCTTCGTCGCGCTCGACGTGCTCCGGCGCGCGCTCGAGTTCGAGGGCTACGCCGTCAGGCAGGTGCGCAACTACACCGACGTGGACGATCGCACGATCCTCGAGTCGATCAAGTCGGGCCGGCCGCTCCGCGAGCACACGCAGCAGTTCGTCGACGCCTTCGTGCGCGACGCCGCGGCGATGGGGCTCGAGCCCGTCGAGTTTGCGCCGCGCGCCACCGATCACATCGACGCGATGGCCGGGATGATCCGCGCGCTCGAGGCCAACGGCCACACGTACGCGACCGACGGATCGATCTACTTCAAGATCTCCACCTTCCCCGAGTACGGCCGGCTCGCGCGGCTCGACCACACGGGGATCAAGGCGGGCGCCCGCGTCGACTCCGACAAGTACGAGAAGGAGGACGCGCGCGATTTCGTGCTGTGGAAGGCGGCCAGGCCCGAGGAGCCGTCGTGGGAGCCGGGACTGCCGAAGGGGCGGCCGGGCTGGCACATCGAGTGCTCCGCGATGGCGGAAGAGCTGCTGGGTCCGCTGCCGATCGACATCCACGGCGGCGGCGTCGATCTCATCTTCCCGCACCACGAGAACGAGATCGCGCAGGCGGAAGGCGCGTCGAAGCAGCAGTTCTGCCGCGTGTGGGTGCACGTCGAGCACCTGATGATCGAGGAAGAAGAAAAAGCCGAGAAGATGTCGAAGTCTCTCGGCAACGTCTACAACCTCGAGGACATCGTCGCGCAGGGGTTCCGTCCGTCGACGCTGCGGTACCTGTATCTCGGCACCCACTACCGCAAGCAGCTGAAGTTCTCGTGGGCGCAGATGAAGCAGGCGGACGAGTCGATGAAGCGCCTGATGGACTTCCTGGCGCGTCTGGACGCCGTGCCGGCGGGGCCGGCCAGCGAGGCGACCGCGGCGCGCCTGAAAGAGGCGTCGGACGCGTTCGCCGAGCACATCCGCGCCGACGTCAACGCCGCCGCCGGCCTCGGCACGATGTTCGAGCTCGTGCGCGCGCTCAACTCGGCCATCGACGCCGGCGAGCTGCGAAAGGGAGACGTGCCCGCCGTCCGCGAGACGTTCGATCGCTTCGATCGCGTCCTCGGCATCCTGTCGCTGCGCCGAGCCGAAGACGAGCAGCCGCCGGTGCCGGTCGCCGAGATCGAACAGTTGATTCAGGCGCGGCGCGCGGCGCGCGCGGCCAGGAATTTCGCGGAAGCGGATAGAATTCGACAGGACCTCGACGCGCGCGGCATCGTGCTCGAAGACACGGCGGCCGGCACCCGTTGGAAGAGAAAATGAAGGCCCCGGAGATCAAAACCACGCTGCCCGGACCCAAGGCGAAAGCGATCATCGAGAAGGACGCCGCGTTCGTCTCGCCGTCGTACACGCGCGACTATCCTCTCGTGATCGCGCGCGGCGAGGGAGCGGTCGTCGAAGACGTCGACGGCAACGTGTTCCTCGACTGCGCCGCCGGCATCGCCGTCAACTCGACAGGTGTGTCGCACCCGGAGGTCGTGAAGGCGATCGCCGATCAGGCGGCGAAGTTCATCCACATGTCGGGGACCGACTTCTACTACGAGCCGCAGGTGCGGCTCGCGGAGCAGCTCGCGTCGATCGTGCCGATCGAGGGCGAGGTGCGGTCGTTTTTCGGCAACTCCGGCACCGAGGCGACCGAGGCGGCGCTCAAGCTGTCGCGCTACTTCACGAAGCGCCCGAACGTGATCGCGTTCCTCGGCTCGTTTCACGGTCGTTCGCTCGGGTCGCTCGCGCTGACGGCGAGCAAGTCTGTGCAGCGCCGCGGTTTCGGTCCGCTGATGCCGGGCGTGTACCACGCGCCGTATCCGGATCCGTACCGGTTCAACGGCAGCGCCGACGCCTGCGCGGAGGCGTCGCTCTCCTGGATCCGCGATCAGATTCTCGTGCATCTCACCTCGCCCGACGAAGTCGCGGCGATCGTCGTCGAGCCGATCCAGGGCGAGGGTGGCTACATCGTCCCGCCCACGGCGTTCCTGCAGGGACTCCGGGAGCTGGCGACGCAGCACGGGATCTTGCTGGTGCTCGACGAAGTGCAGTCGGGGATGGGCCGCACGGGCAAGATGTTCGCCGCGGAGCACTTCGGCGTCACGGGGGACATCGTCAACATCGCGAAAGGCATCGCGTCGGGCCTGCCGCTGGGCGTGACGTGCGCGCGAAAGGCGGTCATGAGTTGGCCGCCGGGCGCGCATGCCAGCACGTTCGGCGGGAATCCCGTCGCGTGCGCCGCGGCGCTCGTCACGATCCGGCTCGTGCGCGACCAGTTCGTGCAGAACGCGGCCGCGGTCGGCGAGCATCTGATGGACGGCTTCCGCGCGCTGGCCGAGAAGCATCCGATCATCGGCGACGTCCGCGGCAAGGGGCTCATGCTCGGCGTCGAGCTGGTGCGCGACCGCAAGACGAAGACGCGCGCCGTCGACGAGCGGAACGCGGTGGTGCAGGCGATGTTCCGCCGCGGCGTCCTGATTCTCGGCGCCGGCCGCAACGCCGTCCGTTTCGCGCCGCCGCTCGTCCTCACGACGTCACAGGCCGACGACGCCCTGCGCGTGTTCGACGAGGCCCTGACGGAAGTGACTCGGGCCCACGCAACCGCCAATCGTCCATAGTCCTGCCTCCGCCCCAGAAAAAGGGACCTGTCCCCTTTTTCGGGGCGCGAGGGGTTGATGCGACCGACGTCGGTGGCGCGGGGCTTGCGAGCGGATCGCGGCGCCATGACGTTCGAACGACAGCAGCTCGGTCTCATCGGCGAGGAACTGGCCGCGCGCGAACTCGCCGCGCGCGGGTACGCAATTCTCGAGCGCCGGTACCGCACCGAGTACGGAGAAATTGACATCGTCGCGGAACACGGCGACACGCTGGTGTTCGTCGAAGTGCGCGCGCGGGCGACGGGGGAGTTCGGCCGCGCCGCCGAGAGCGTGACCGACGCCAAGAAACGCCGGGTCACCGCGATGGCGGTCGACTATCTGGCGCGTCGCCGCATCACCAACCGCCCCTGCCGCTTCGACGTCGTCGCGATCGACAACGCGCTGAGCGACGCGCCGGAGATCGCCGTGTATCAATCGGCGTTCGACGCGGTGTAGCGCTCAGACGCGACCAGCGCGGGTTGCTCGACCCTTCCCGTCAATGACGAATGGCAAATGCCGAAGGTGTGGCTCCGGGATCCCGGGGACGGCTCCGGTCGGGCGGAGCCCCCGCCCCGACTCCGGCCCTCTTGAATGCGGCCAACCCTTGTGGCGTGAGCGAGTTCCGCGGGCGCAGCGCCCGCGACCGAAACGGGCATGTGGCGTGCTGATCGGGGCGGCGTCTCCATCCCTGCGAAAAGGAAAGGAACCTCTGTGCGCACTTTGATCGCTTCGCTCGCCGTCGTTGCGCTCGTCAGCGCCTCGGCGCTCGGTTCGTCCGGCGTCCGCCAGGCCCGTCCCGTGTCCGCCACTGCGGCGCCGAACGTCGAGGAAGTGCTGAAGGCGGTCCGCTCGGATCTGCAGCTGTCGCGGACCGACATCATCTCGAAGAACGTGACGCTCACCGCCGAGCAGGCCGCGAAGTTCTGGCCCGTGTTCGAGGCGTACCAGAAAGAGCAGAACGCGATCATGGACGCGCAGCTCAAGGGCCTGCAGGAGTACGTCGACAAGTTCGACACGCTGGACGACGCGGGGGCGATGGCGCTGATGAAGACGCACCTGGATCGCGATCAGCGGATGGTGACGCTGCGCTTGAAGTGGCTGCCCGAGTTCCGGAAGGTGCTGCCCGGAAAGCTCGCGGCGCGCGTGATGCAGATCGATCGCCGCATTTCGCTCGCGCACCAGGTGGAGTTCTCCTCGCGGATCCCGCTGGTAGAATAGCCGCGAGTGTTCCTGCTTCTCGGCCTGCTGTTCGGCCTTGCGGCGCCGGGGCCGGCGGCGGCGCCGGCGCAGGATGACGTCTACGCGCCGTATCAGCGGTTCTACCGGGGGGACGTAGAGGGCGCGAAGCGGGAGCTCGACGCGCTGCTCGCCGCCGCGCCCGGCCGGCTCGCGCCGCGGTTCGGGCTCCTTCAGATCCTGCAGCATCAGATCGAGAACGACCGCGCGCGCGAAGCGGACTTCGAGAAGCAGCTCGACGCCTTCATCGCCGACGCCGACGCGCGCTACGGCCGCAGCGACACAGACGACGAGGCGCTCTTCTATCTGAGCAACGCGTACCTCGCGCGTGCCGCGTACCGCGTCGATCACGACAAGGGGATGTGGGGCGCGGCGCGCGACGGCGCGCGGTCGAAGCGCTACATCGACACCTACGTCAAGCGGCACCCCGAGCACGGCGACGCGTACTTGGCGCTCGGCGTCTACAACTACTACGTCGAGATCGCGCCCGCGTTCGTCAAGTTCATCCGGCCGCTGCTGTTCCTGCCGTCGGGCGATCGCGCCGGCGGACTGAAGCAGATCGAACGCGCCTACACGCAGGGGAGCCTCTTCTCGTACCAGGCTGCCCTGCTGCTGATGGACATCTACGGCACGTACGAAGGACGCCCCGCCGACGGCGTGCGGGTCGGTGAGCAGCTGGCGTCGGCGTATCCCGACAATCACGACGTGCAGTTCGCGCTGGCGGAGCTGTATCTGAGTCCGGCGGTCGAAGACTTCGCCAAAGCGGAAGCCCGTTACCAGACGGTGATCGACGTCGAATCGCGCCGGGCCGCGCCGCGCGGCGCGCTCTATCGCGCGAAGCTGGGGCTCGCGTCGGCGCTGAGGCAGGAGTGGCGTCTGGACGACGCGATTGCGGTGCTCACGGCGACGATCGATGCGAAGCCGTCGAAGCCGGACTGGGTGATGCCGAACGCCCTGAACCTGCGCGGCAACCTGCGCGCGCTCACCGGCGATCCGGCGGCCGCCGACGATCCGAGGCGTGTGCTCGCGGAGCCGAAGTGGACCGCGCAGCACAAGGGTGCGGAAGGCCTGATCAAGTGGATCGACGCGCGCCGCGCGAACGGGGAAGCCGCGTCGTACGCGTCGCTGATCCACGCCAACCGGCTCGCGGCCGAGAAGCGGTGGGACGAGGCTGCGGCGGCGTACGAGGTCGTACGCCGCGAGCGTCCGAACGATCCGCAGGTGCGGTATCGCCTGGCGTCGCTGCAGTTCGTACGTGGCGACGGCGCCGGCGCGTCGGCGCAGGCCGCGCCGCTCGCCAGCGACAAGGCAGCGCCCGCGTGGATTCGCGCCCAGTCACTGCTCATCGTCGGACGCGCCCAGGATCTGGCGGGGCAGCGCGAACCGGCGAAGAAGACGTATCAGAAAATCGTGGACGACTACGAGAACGAGAGCGCCGCGTGGCCCGCGCGCGTCGGACTCGTTACAGCGTACCGGAGGCAGCCGGATCGGCCTTGACGGCGGACGCCGCCGGGCGGCGTGCGAAGGCGCGGAAGAAGCGCGACAGGATGTTGCCGCGGCGTTCCGCACCAGGCGCCGGCTCCGCAGGCGCGGCCGCGAGCGCGATGGCCCGCTGCGAGGGCACGGCGCGCGTGCGCTCCAGCGACGGAGACGGAGACGGAGACGGAGCCGTGGCGAAGGTCGCGGACAGATGTGACTCGATCAGCGTGCCGCGCGCGGGAACCGGATGCGGCAGCACCACCGGCGCCGCCAGGCTGCGGCTCGGCAGACGCGACATCAGCAAGCCGATCAGGATCAGGAACGCGGTCGTGGCCGCCGCGGCAAGGACGACGCGCATCATGTCGGCCTGGTGCGCTTCCGGCAGGTCGGCAAACGTGGCCACCGGGCGCGGGCCCGAGTGGCAGGATGCGGCGGTGATCCAGTCCTGAGACCGGCTCTCCATGCGAGCGCGGTCCCCTTCATGAGTCGGGCCAGATCGGTGCCCCTGTGGGGCGTGTGACTTACGTCCCGACTCGACCGGAGCCGCCTTCAATCTTGTAAGCGGATCACGATTCCGCCCGGCTATGGCGGGTCGAGCGGCATCCCTTTCGCGCAGAGCGGGCAGTCGGCCTGGGTCCACATATTCAGTGGGCGGGTCGCGAGGGACACGAGAGGGATCTGTCTCTGCGCGGCGAATGCCGTCATGGCGCCGCCGAGCACGACGAGCGACGCGATGGCGACGATCGTCGCCCCGTTGAGCTGGAGGTCGGTGTAGGTGCCACGCACGGCGGAGCCGGCGCTCGACACGTCGTTGACGATCGCGACGCGCGTCCCGCGCACGGCGTCGCGCAGCGGCCGCGGCAGCCGGTACTCCACGGGGAACAACGCGGACGCCGCCACGTCGGGCGCGAACCGTTCCGTGTACCCGAAGCGGCAGCCGAGCGCCGACGCGGTCAGCAGCGCGACGAACGCGCCTTCGTTCAGCGGGCCGCACACCAGATCGATCGCGTGCGGCCGCAGCCGCTCCGCCAGGTCCGCGGCCATCGGCTGGATCACGGCGGGGTCGAGGCACAGCGTTTCGAGGTCCATCCAGAGATCGCTGTGATGTCCCGACTCGAAAAGGAAGTGCCCCGTCCGGACGCCGACGAGCCGTGCGACAGGATCCATCGGGAAAGAATACCGCCAGCTGGACGGGCGCCGGCGGCGACCGGCGTTATCCTGGTTTTTACTTGCTCTCGGGGCCCGACCTCTGCAGAATGGGCCCCGTCACTGAGATGGTCCTGGCAGTCCCGCAGGTTCGTCAGGTGGTCACAGTCGCCGTCATGTTCGGCGGCGCGCTCATCACACTGTCCTGCGGTCCCTCCGGCAGCCCGACGTCCCCCACACCTGCGGCCCCGATTACATCCGTCCGGTACGAGCACGTCGCCAACGTGGCCATCGAGGCCGACACGCGCGTGGAGCTCGAATTCTGGGACTGCCGCAAGCTCGGCCGCCTGCCGGCGCTGGCCGGGCCGGACGTCTGCCTGCTGGCGCGCACCGGCGGGAACGTGTTCACCTGTCCGGTCGCCACCTTCATGACGGACGCGCCCACGACGTGCGACAGCTCGGTCGTCGTCAGGCTGCGGACCGCGTCCGGCGATCCGTTCTTCGCGGTCGGCCACGACATCTTCGTGAACGGGACGAAGGTGTCGCGCCTGCGGTCGATCACCGACCTGGGCTATCCGCAGGAGATTGGCGACTTCAGCATCGCGTCCGACGGCCGGATCCGCTGAATCGGCCGAACTGGTAGACAATCGCCGCATGCGAGCCCGATTCGTCGTTGCGATCGCCGTCCTCGCGGCGTGCGCAGGCTGCGGACGCCGCGAGAACCGCGCGTGGTTCGACGCCAAGCCTGCCGCCACAGCGTCGTCACGGGCCGCGCCGGCAACGGCCGCGCCGCTCCCGCCTCAGGCGACACAGGTGAAATGGGCGGCGCCGGATGCGCCACGCGAGATGGCGGCCGACAGCTTCGTGACGCTGCCGATCACGTTCACGAATGCCGGGCCCGCGCCGTGGCCCGACAACGCGACGGCGGATCCGCAGAAAAGGGACGGCAGCTACGCCGTGCGTCTCGTGCACCGGTGGCTGCCGGCGGGCGCACCGTTGACCCCGCGCGTCGGCGGCGAGCGCACCGATCTGCCCCGGCCCGTCGCGCCGCAGGAAACGATGACGCTGCCGATCACCGTGCGCGCGCCCTCGGCGCCGGGCGACTATCAGCTGGTCGTCGAGATGATACAGGAGCTCGTGCAGTGGTTCGCCGACACGGACGCCCGGACGCTCACGATTCCGATTCGCGTCGTGCCGGCCGGGTCAGTCCCACAGCCATCGCGATGACGCCGGCGGCCGAGAGCAGCAGGCCGGCCATGAGTCCGGGCGGCCGATAGCGCAGCCGGACGCGGTGGCGTCCCGCCGGCACCTCGATCGCGCGAAACGCGAAGTCGGCGTGGAGGAACGGCGTCTCGCGTCCGTCGACGGTGGCCGTCCACCCCTTCATCAGGCTTTCGGAACAATAGAGGAGGCCGGCGCGCGGCGTGTCGACGTCGAGCTCGACCTCGTTCGGATCGAATCGCACGACGCGGGGGACGATCGGCGCGCCCGCCGACGGCTCGAACGACGGGCGCTGCTCGAGGATCACGACGCCTGGCCGCGCGTCGCCCAGGGCCTCGAGCGCCGCGCCCGGCGGCATCACGACGTAGTCGGACGTGACGAAATACCGCGGCGCCGTGGGACGGCGCATCACCTCGGTCAGGTCGTCGCGGTAGATCGTCTTGTAGCCGCGATGCTGCATCTCGTCGATCAGCACGGTTTCCCACGAGCCGAGCGTGAAGAACTCGACGTTCGCCGCGTCGAGGACGCGTTCGGGCGGAATCCGGCTCGCTCCGCGCAGAAAGTGCGCGATGCGCTGAGAGAGAAACCGGCGGTACAGCTCGAACATGCGCTCCGACGTGAACAGCGTGTGCGAGTCGAGTGTCGGCTGGCCGAACACCGACGGCATGTTCGAGAGGTACACGGCGAACGGCTGCACGCGTCCGCCGGTTCCCGCCGCGGCGATGGCCTTGACGTAGCCCGGCGGGTGGTTCCAGATCTTCCAGCGCGGCTGCCGCGGGTACGCCGCGTTCGTGACGCCTTCGATCGCGAGGACGGTCGCGAGCGCGGCGAGCGCGAGTGTCCGCGCGCGAAGGCCCGTGCCGGCGAGCGCCGCCCCGATGGCCGCCACCGCGAAGATCACGAGGAGCCGGAAGTCGGCGATCCAGCGCCAGCCTTCGGGGTGCGCGTTCACGCCGAGCGTGGCGGCGTACAGGCGCACGAAGACGAGCGCCGCCGCGATCGCGAGCCCGGCGGCGGCGACGCGCCATCGGCCGCTGCGTCCTGAGGCGATCGCGTCGACGCCGAGCGCCGCGAGGATCGCGATCGCGTACGCCGCGAGGATGCCGAAGTAGGCCGCGAAGTGGATCGTCCGCAGCCCGGGCACGTGCGCGGCCCACTGAACGATCGGCAGCCCGAACACCTTGGCCATCGCGAAGGCGCCCGTGGCGAGCACGGCGATTTTCAACGGCCGCGCGCGGGCGTCCGTGCGGGCGATGGTGCCGACGATGGCAAGGAAGAGCGCAACCACCCCGGTGTAGTACAGGTGCTGACCGGAGGACGGCCCGATCGGATTGTTCTGGTAGACGAGCGCACCGCCCAGGACCGTCGGACCGAGCAGCTGCATCACCTGACGTGGCTTGAGGACGTCCAGCGCGGCCGTCGCGTAGTAGCGCGACACGTGGGGCGATTCGCCGACGACGAGGAACGAAGGGACGTAGACGACGGCGACGATGGCCAGCGCGGCGAGTGCGCCTGCCGCGAACCAGGCGCCGGATGGCGCACGGCGTTCGCGCGGCGCGCCGACGGCCGCGGCCACCGCATAGGCGGCGCACACGCCGAACACCTGCAGCAGGATCGCCGGAAACGACGCGAGCGCGACGAACGCCGCCGCGGCGGCGAACTCCGCCGCGCGGCGCGCACCTGGCCTGTCGAACAGGCGCGCGGTTGCCAGCAGCGGCAGCGAGAAGAACGCCGTCGGCTGACCGAGGCCCGTGACGATCGTCTCGATCACGGCGCCCGAAAACGCGAACGCGATCCCGCCCGCGAGCGCCGGCGCGTGGCGCAGTCCGCGGTCACGCAGCAGCGCGTACGTCAGGACGCCGGACGCCACGATCAGCGCGAGCATGTAGGCGTTGCGGACGATGCTGCCGTTGCCGAGCAGGACGACGAGGAACGACGGCGGAAAGAGCATCGCCGGCACGAACGACGCGAAGAGCGGCGTGCCGCCGCCGGTGTACGGATCCCACAAGGGGAACGTGCCGCGCGTCAGGCTGCGATGCAGGTATTCCGCGGCCGGCTCGGTCTGCGACGTCGCCATCGCGGGATCGCGGACGTTCGGGTCGCCGAAGAGATTGCGCCGCGACCAGGCCTCGAGCGGGAGGAAGCCGGGTCCGTAGTTGCCCGGCAGGTAGCGATAGTCGAGCGGATTGACGTTCTCGGAGACGACGAGCGATTTTCCGAAAAAGACGACGTTGCCGAAGGCGACGACGACGAGCGCGAGAATGACGGCGGTGGCCGCGAGGCTTTCTCGAAGAAGGGGACGTCGCATCACGCGCAGGCGGCTGATTCTGTCACAGCCGGGCTGGCGTCCATCCAACCACCCGGCCCGACCGGGCGTCTTTACGTCGACTGGAGGTCCGCATGTTGAACCGGGTGTCCGCTCTCTGGCTGCTGCTGGCCGTGTTCGCCGGGTACGCGGCGTCGGGTTCGTCGGTCAAGGCCGACGAGGAGCCGCGCCGACTGCCGTGGGTCGTCAAGAGCGGCGAGACCGTGACGCTGGTCTTCGCGCACGGGACGCTGGCGTCGGACGTGTCGTCGATACAGTGCAAGGTCGTCAACGAGATCCGCAGTTGGGTGCTGTGCGGGTCGACGGACGACTTCAGTCCGTCCGGCCAACAGCGGTGGTACGACCTCACGCGCGTCGCCGAGGTGATCCGGACGGAGAAGTAGCGCGCTGCAGATCGGCCGGTGGAAGAGGGGAGGAGGATGGAGCGGGAAACGGGATTCGAACCCGCGACTTCGACCTTGGCAAGGTCGCACTCTACCACTGAGTTATTCCCGCCCGTCGGTAGAAGCCGCCATCGTACCACAGGCTCCGATGCCCGGACAACTCCGCGGGCCGTCCGCTGACGGCCCGATTTCGTCGGCTTGGGCAGGCGTGCTGATCCGCCGCGGGCCGGGGACGATCGTCACGGGGTCGCTTGAAAGGGCCCCGGACGCTCTGGTACGATGCGGTGTTCCACCCGTCAGCGGGATCCACGTCCTGCAGGGCGCCGTCGCCAAGTGGTAAGGCAGAGGTCTGCAAAACCTCCATCCCCGGTTCAAATCCGGGCGGCGCCTCCAACCTTCTTTGATGCTCCCCTCCTCGATGTGAACAGGGATGTGAACAGGCGCCGTTGGGCGCCGCCCTCGCGGCGCACTCAGCTAGCCTTGGGCACGCCCGCGCGACGCAGGATTTTCATATACGACTGATCACTGTTGCGCTTTTCCCATGCCCCCTTGATGTGTTCCGTTATTTCCGCGAGATCCTTTTCAACTGATAGTTCTCGAACTTTTTTCTTCATCAAGGGCTCCTAAGCAAGCCAAGCCGTCAGCTCAGGGCTTTCGCCAAATCGCCGCCATTACCGTGCCGCAGGTGTACACCGACGTCTCCTTGAACCCCTGACTGGTGTATAGCGCGTTCTTGACCGTATGGTCGGGAATGCTCATGCCGTGATGCGAAAGCCAGCTGCCTTTGGCCGGAATCCAGGTGGAGTCATAGCTGGCGCCATTGTTCTTGCAGCTCACGGTATCGGCCATTTCGCCCGAATCGACGAAATGGTCAAACACGCGCTGATAGGCCGAGGCTTCGATGCCGTTGTACGTCCAGTTGCCGATCGGGTGGGGCGGCCAGACAAGGATCGTAGCCATCGGCAGGGCGTTGCCCTTCAGTCCCGTCCACGGGCCGTTGAGGCTAGCGGTATCGTTGTTGAACGGCGTCGTCTGGCCGCGGGCGAACTTCATTGGCTGCCAGGTATTCGCTGTGTTGACGAGATGGACGTGCAAGTGCGGCTCGCTCGAGTTACCGGAATTGCCGACGTGAAAGAGCAACTGCCCAGCGGTGACGGTCGCACCGTTAGCAACGGTCGCCTCGGGTTGCGTCCAGATCGGACCGCTGAGCGCCTTGCCGGTCAGAAACGTCGCGTTGTTGGGGCACAGGCTGGCCGGGATGTCGCCTGTGGGGGCGTGCGCATACAGAGCGATGTTGCCGTCGGTCTGCTTGATCCACAGGTGGTTGCCCTGGAGGAGGATCTTGCCGGTGGCGATCTCCGGGCGTTTCGTGTGGCCGGTGTTTTCCGGCGCGTTACGCCAGCAGCCGATCACCGTGCCGCTGGCCATCGCGTAGACCGGTCGGCCATAGATCAGGTAGTTGAGATTAATGGCGTCGTTGGTCTGGCCGTCTTTCAGCACTTGCCAGTTGTCATCGGCGACGTGGCGCAGGATGCGCAAATCCTTGGCCCCGGTCTGCGGGCCGCCGCCAGTGGCATGGACGACGGTGACGATCCGCTCGCCCGGTTTGAGGTCGTTGGCGTGGATCGGAAACTCGATGGTCTGTGCCGGCGCCGATATCACGCCTGCGAACAGAACGGCGGCGTGCATAACACCGATGTGCATACGACGAAATGTTCTCATCACAACCTCCCGCCGACTGCTCCCGGCGTTTCGTGCCTGCCACGACGTTATTCAGGTGGCTCTTGAGCGTTGCCGACCTGCTGATGGATGTCACAGGCGTCCGGCAGACACACGTGGATCACCGTGCGCCGGCGGTGACGGCGACCTCCTTGCCGGGATACCAGACGAGTGTGCCGCGCTCGAATGTGGTCATAAGGCCGAATCCATCCGGCGTCGGCACTTCGTCGGTAATCGGGAAGCCGAAACGGCGCACGCCCCCTTGGGCGAGAAAGACACGACGAATCTCTCCACGCACGATCCGCGCGCCTGTTTTCGAGGATGCATAGATCGAAGAGACGATGCGTCTAGGCTGCTGCGTGTCGGGATGGCTGCACATCGGAATGACGATTCGGACATCGGCGGGCAGGCTGATGTTTCCGTAGCCGCCGCCGACCACGTCCTGCGCGAAATCCAGGTGGGCTCCACCGCCGCCCGCCGCGTCGCGCTGAACTGTTCCGAGCGGCTTACCGAGCGTACCAGCGGCGCCGCCGGTGAAGGTCCATCGGCGTCGGATGGCGGCAGCGAGCGACAGACCGCGCAAGTTGGCGTGCAGCTTGGGCGCGGGGCGTTGATGCAAGCCGTAGACCTGAAAGTGGCCGACGCTGGGGAGAAACACACGGCCATCCGCGATTGTCGGAGAGTTGAACTTCGCGAAGGCCGCCTCGTCTTCTCCACTGTTACTCCAAAGCACGCTGAGCGTCCGCGCGTCGAACGCATAGAGAATGGCAGCTGTCGCGGGTCCCCATTGTCCGTCGAGCTGCTGCACGACGGTCCACACAATGCCGTTCGCGGTGCCGGATGCCGAGACGGAGCTGAATCCCCCTGGCATGCCGTCGTGCCCAGGGCGCACTGGCGCAACCGCCGTTGGGATCGGGTTCAGCGTTCCCGCCGAGACGTCGTACGCAAAGGCTTTGAGGTAATCCTTCTCAGACATCTTGTAGACCAGGCCGTGCGTGGCGTCGGTGGGCCAGTACACCGGACCACCGTGAATGTTTGGACCGTACGACTCGCCCTTGGGATAGAGCGCAGGGTTGATCCAGCAGTGCTCGTCCTGATTGGCGACGTGCCCGACCGCGACGTCGAGTGGACACTCGGTCGCGTACACCGGAGGTGAGTTGTAGGGGTACGGCGCCGGACCGAAGTGGAAACTGTTGTAGAACGCCTGGAAGCTCGTCGAGCCTGTCGTGAGGTCGGACTGGGGCAGGACATAGAGCGCGCCGTCTTTGCCGCCGCCTACGAGCTTGCCCCCAGGCAGAAGCGCGGGACCGCCTGATCCGAGATCGGTGTCACCATCGCGCAGGTCGTTGGCATTCGCAGGCTGAAATCGCGCGGCGAACGAGAGGGCGGCCGGCGAGCTCGTCAACTTGATGAACGCGTCGCCATTGGCCAGCAGTCCGCTGCCGCCGATGTCGTTGCCCGTTTCGTAGAAGATCGCGGTTCCGTCGTCGCTCCCCCCCAATCCGTTGCCCGACGCCCATATCCCCATGCCGCCCTCGGCGGGCGTGAGTGAGTTGGTGAACGCCCCGGCCGGCGAGAAGTCGCTCGCGCGGAAACCGATCACCCAACCCCGATATGGTTCGTCTGCCCCGCAGGACGCGTCGCACGTATAGGTGCCATAGCCCAGATACACGTTACCGTTCTGCAGTAGAAGCCCCGGCCGTTGGCGCTGGCACGCCGGATTGAACGCCACCGTTGTGTTGCCGATCGTCGCGCTCGCATTCACGATTGCGCTTCGCACGTCCGCGCCGGTCGCGATGTCGAGCGCGTGCAGCACGTCGACGCCCAGCCCCTCTGTGTGGCGCTGGTCGCGCGCGACGATGTACATGCGACCGGCGGAGACGTCGATGACGGGTGTGCTGGTAATGCCGACGATGGGCGGATCGGTTTCGGGACAGATATCCCCGACGTGCGGCGTCCCGATCACAGTCCGCCACACGGCCTTCGTCGACTCGCCGCCGGAAACGACGTCCGCCGACAGGTCGTCGGCGTCGAACGCATAGACGACATCCTCAGACGTCGCGATGAACACGAGGTTCTTGAAGCGCGGGCGACCGCCGACCGTCCGGATCTTCACGCCGTGTACGTACAGCGGCTGCGCCAGGATGGTCCCGCGCACGGCGCGGTCGTAGAGCAGCCCGAAGGCGGGCCCGGCGACGTTGGCCGGCGTCAGCGTCGTCTCGGCGAGCTGGGCGCCTCGCCGCGCGTTGTCCTGATGCTGCGTGACGACGTTCTGCGGGAAGCAGTTGACGTGCACTTCGTTTGACGCCGGGCTGATCACGCTGCCGATGTATTGCACGGCGGTGATGACGTCACCGTTGACCGCCGCGTTGGGCGGAGCGAAGGCGAGGGTCACATCGCCCGGGCCTGCTCCGCCATAGCCGATGAGCTGACCGTTCCGCATCAGGACGACGATGGCATTGATCGTGGTGCCGCGGACCGTCGCGAAGTGCGCCTTGGGACAAATCGGCCCGAGGACGATCGGCGCCGGCAGCGTCGTGATCGGCGGAACCGGCGTGGAGTGCGGACTCTGACTACAGAGCGACTGCCCGGCAGTGATTGAAGAGGTCGTCGTGATCGGGCTACCCAGCGGTATCCAGTTGGTGGAGCCCGTGGCGTAGCCGGAACCGACAAGTGTCGGACCGTCGAAGACTTCCAAGAGAGCGCCGGTATGAAGTCCATGCGCCGTGACCGCATCGTTGCCGACGACAGGCGGGTCGAGCGACGGTGCGAGGAGCGGCGATGGTTGCGCGAGCACGGGGACGGCGGTCGATGGAGCGCTGACGATCGGGCTGCAAGACGCCTGTGTGGCCGTGACATGATGCGCCAGCACGAGCGACGTGGTAAGAGCGGGCGTCCAGTCGGAGCCC
>Ga0066903_100001224_pt1 | contig 18356 bp, 11 predicted proteins | sample PanSoiMetaGPlot1_FD_67491 | JGI IMG/M metagenome (GOLD analysis project Ga0066903, IMG submission 67491) | Tropical forest soil microbial communities from Panama analyzed to predict greenhouse gas emissions - Panama Soil - Plot 1 (version 2) | ecosystem: Environmental > Terrestrial > Soil >... | reverse complement strand
TGGACGTCACGGATTTCGCCCGCGCTTCGGCCGCGGTACGCGACGATGACGCCGTCCGAAGTCTCCGCGGCTGCCGTGGGACAGCACTCGCAGACACGTGCATCGACGACGGACTCCGTCAAGAACTTGCCCCTTGCGTCGAACGTCGCCGCGCGCAGCGCCATGTTGCCGACGCCTTCCGGAGCGTCTGGCGGGATCGCCCGTCCATCCAGCCATACGAGGCCGAGTCCGGCGCCGGGGACTTGAAAGAGCGAGCCAAAGCCGTGCTGCGCCTGAACCCGGTCGCGATGCGGCGTGATCGATGGTGACCACGAACCGCCCTCGTCCCTGGACCACGACAAGCGCAGCTTGTACGACTCGGGATCCGCGCCGTCCTGCTGCAGCCAATGCGCTACGAGCGAGCCATCGGCAAGCCGGCGTACCGATGGCACATCCGCCGCATTCACCATGAAGTCATCGCCGGCCGCCGCGGTCCGCGCTTCGGTCCAGCCGGACGGCGTTCGCTCGGAGAATTTCAACGACGTGCGCCCGCCGGCGAGCTCAAGCCAGCTCAAAATCACGCGGTCGCCTTGTACGGTCATCTGCGGCTCGGAAGTGTTGGAGCCGGCCGGCGCCGAGATTGGCTCAAGGGTCAGCGACAGGGCCGTGTTTATTGATGGCGGTTGCTGCGCATGCGTGACAGTCAGGAGCGCGAGAGCCCCAATCATCGAAACGGTCGACACCATCGAAGCTTTCATGACTCGACTCCCTGTACCATGTATGACGCACGACAACGCCAACGGCGCATAATTCGGCGCAGACGCCACCGACTCACGAGTGTGAACGCTGAATTCTGTCATAGCCACAACCAGCCGAGCTCCACGAAAACGTTGCACGGGTCTCAACTGCACGCGGGATCCTAGAGTTTCCCAAGGTGCCTTGCGCTCGGGATTACTCACTCTATGATGGACGGGGATGGGAGCCTTGTTGTGCGTGCTGGCGCTGGCGCAATTCAGCCAGGCGAACACCGGCGAATTGCGCCTGGTTGTGACAGACGGTTCGGGTCTTCCCGTCCAGAGCAACGTGGAGCTCGTGAGCGAGATGAACCAGCTGCGCGAAACGCTCGAAACCACGAGTGACGGGACCGTCGTCGCGAAACGCCTGGCGTTCGGCACCTATCAAATTTCCGTAACCCATACTGGGTTCGCGCCCTTCGTTGGGTCGGTGGAGATCCGGTCTGCGCTGCCGACAGAGTACGCCGTCACACTGAGCCTCGCCCCCCTTCACGCACAGGTCACTGTAACCTCTGGAGACACGCTCGTCGATCTCCATCAGGTCGCGACCGTCCAGCACCTTGGCGCCGAGACCCTGCAGCAGCGTCTCACGGCGCTCCCCGGCCGATCGTTACCGGATCTGGTGAACACGCAGCCTGGCTGGCTGCTGGAAGCGAATGGCGTCCTGCACCCCCGCGGGTCGGAGTATCAGACCCAATACGTCATTGATGGTCTGCCGTTGACCGACAACCGATCGCCGGCGTTTGCGCCGGACACCGATCCCGAAGAGGTGCACTCTCTGAGCGTTCTCACGGGCGGTTATCCGGCCGAGTACGGCCGGAAGCTTGGGGGCGTCATCGAAGTGGTCACGGGCGGGGAAACCCGCCGTGGTTTCCACGGCAGCGTCGGCGGGTCACTGGGGAGCTTCAGCACAAAAAGCGGTGATGCCTTCGCTGGATACACGTGGCGACGCACCGCGGTAAATTTCGGCGCGGGCGTCGCTGCTACAGACCGTTACCTGGACCCCCCGGTGGAAGACAACTTCACGAATCACGGACGGACCTCGCATGCGACCGTCCACATCGAACATGACGTCACTGACGCTGATCGGTTTGGGATCATCGTGCGGGAGGGTCAATCGCATTTCCTCGTGCCCAACGAGCGCGTCCAGGAGGCCGCTGGACAACGGCAGGATCGCCAGAGTCAAGAGACGGTCGGCCAGTTTTCGTACCAACATGTGTTCGGGATCCCGCTGGTTGCCGATCTGCGCGGCATGGCGCGCGACCTCTCGTCAGGCCTCACTTCGAATGCTGCTGCGATTCCCATCATCGCCACGCAGGATCGCGGGATTCGCGAGGCGTATCTCAAGGGCACCGTGTCCGCCCACATTGGCGTCCACGAAGTGAAGGCCGGAGGAGACTTCAGCGTGGGCGTGGTTCGAGAACGCTTTGCGTATCAGATCACCGACCCCAGCCAATTCGATCCCGGGACGCCGCCGGCGTTTGCATTCAACGGCCAGCGGACCGACCGGGAGCAGGGGTTGTTCATTCAAGACCAGATCCGAGCCGGTCAGTGGACGGTGAATGCGGGCCTGCGTTGGGACCATTACTCTCTCATCGTCGACGACAGCGCGATCAGTCCCCGCCTGGGCTTGGCGTGGTCCTGGCCTTCCGCTGGGCTGGTCCTTCGAGCCTCATACGATCGCGCGTATCAAACCCCGGCGGTTGAGAACCTGCTGCTTGCCAGTTCACCGGCCGTCGACGTGCTCAACGACAGCGTCCTCCGGCTCCCAGTACCGCCATCGAGGGGGGACTTCTACGAGGCCGCCGTTTCGAAAGGACTCCTAGGGGTGATGCGGCTGGAGGCTAGCTACTTCGAGCGGCACATGTCGAACTTCGCGGACGACGACCTCCTTCTCAATACCGGCGTCAGTTTCCCGATCGCGTTTCAGCAGGCGGACATCCGAGGCACTGAGATAAAGCTCGCCGTGCCGCACTGGAAGCGTCTATCGACCTCAGCCAGCTATGCGCTTCAGAAGGGGACCGGGACGCTCCCGATCACCGGCGGTCTGTTTCTTGGCCAGGACGCCCAGTCGCGGCTCGCCTCCACCAGTCAGTTTCCAGTTTCCCAGGACCAGCGACACACGGTTCGGGGCCGCGTTCGATATGATCTCACCACAGCCGCGTGGGCCGCTCTGGCCGTCGCATACGGGAGTGGGCTGCCGGTCGAGTTCACGGGTGACTATACGCAGGCCGTCGCGCAGTACGGGCCTCGCATTGTCGATCAGGTCGATTTCCAGACCGGACGTATCCGACCCAACTATTCGCTGGATGGGTCGATGGGCCTCACGATCCTGAAGGGACCGACACGACGCCTCGGCTTCCAAGTCGATTTCCGCAACGTCACGGACCACCTCAACGTAACTAATTTTGCCGGCCTGTTTTCCGGAACGGCCCTCGCTCCGCCCAGGAGTGTCGCTATTCGGGTGCGCGCGGATTTCTAAGCGGAGATCGGCCGTGTTCGCAACCGGTCGCCCCGTTACGTTGTCTGGTAGTAATGCGTCCACATCACTAGACTGGTCGGAAATCGGTTGAGAAGTCAGCAGGAAGAGGGATACCGATTATCGCGACATGATGCGTGCGCTCCTGGCGGCATTACTGTTGGCTCAGTCGCCCAATACCGCCACCCTGGTCGTCGTCGTCCTCGATCAAAGCGGCGGCGTGGTGCCCGGAGCACAGGTTTCGATTGTCAACAGTGACGTCGGGGTGTCGCGCGACACGACGACGGGCGATGACGGCTCCGTCACGATTACTGCATTGCCGATCGTCGGCGCCTCTGCCGTGACCGTGACGAAGGCGGGCTTCCAGCTCGAGACCCTGCGACCGGTGATTCTGCGCGCCGGAGAAACCGCGACGGTCCGGGTGAAGCTGACCGTGAGCGGCGGCACCAGCGAGGTGACCGTGTACGGCACCGCGCAGGGAGTGCGCGCCGACCCCGAACTCGGCAGGCGCCTCGACGCAGCCGAGATCGAGCAGACGCCGCTGCTCGGCCGGAAGATCTCCTACCTGCCGCTCCTGAACGCAGGGTTCCGCAACGCCAAGGGCACCGGTGACCTCTTTATGAACTCGGTCTACGTCGTCGCCGGCGCTGGCGGCCGACGTGAGGCCGACTACATCGTCGACGGGGCGACCGGTGACGAGCCGTGGGGGCGCCAAACGATGTTCTCGACGATTCCGGTCAGCGCCGTGGAGGAAATGAACGTCCTGTCCCGAGCGCTGTCGCCTGAGTTCGGCTGGACGTCGAGCGCAGCCATCAACATCGTGACCAAGTCGGGGACGAACAGCCCGCATGGAGAAGCGCTCTTTCTGGGACGACCGGGAAGCACGCAGGCGAGCACGCTTTCGAGCGACGCGCAGTGCCCGGACTCCATCGTCACGTGCGTGCCGCCGTCAGTGGGCGGCGTGGCGCAAAACCTCGTGACGCCCGACACGCCTGATGCGCTTGCGCAGGGATCGTTTGCGGCGGGTGGTCCGTTCGTGAACGATCGGTGGCATTACTTCGTGGCGGGCGAGGGAACGTGGCAGGATCGGAGGGCCGCCGTGACATCGCCGCTCGTCCCCAGCGGCACGACGTACCTGGGCCACTATCGCCAGGCGCTGATCAATGGTCGCGTCGATTACGCCATCACGGCCACCAACGGCCTGATGGCGCGGGTCAATCTCGATCGCTTTTACGACACGAACCCGCAGGATGCGGTTGGCGGCAACGTGCTCCCGAGCGCCGGCCGCCAGTTCTCGCGCCACGGCGACACGGCGCAGATGAACGAGACCGCGGTGCTCTCGTCGTCCATGCTGAACGAAGCCCGGGCCGAGTTCCAGAACGCGGAACCGGTCACGGCCTTCGATCCGCTGACACCCTCGACGCAATTTACGCGCGCCGGTTCGGTGCCTTTCACCTCAGGCGAGTCGCGCTTTGCCCACATTGCCAGCCGAATCGGCCAGGTCTCGGACACGCTGTCGTGGAACAGACAGCGGCACACCGTGCGGATCGGCGGCAGCCTCGCCGAACACACGTCCAGCGGCGACGGCACGGAGTTCGGCAGCGCCTTCGTCCTCGGGCAGTTCACGGTCAACGCCACCTCGACGAAGCCGATCGATCAGCTCACACTGGCCGACATGCAGCGGTACCAGCAGAGTTTCAATCTCGGCGCCGGCACGTATGAACTCTCACAATGGATCTATGACGTTTTTGTCCAGGAGAGCTACCGCGCGCGCGACGACCTCACGCTCGATCTCGGGCTGCGGTATGACCGTCAGACCTTCAGCGACGGGACGAAGAACGTCGCGCCACGCGTGGGCTTCGGCTGGCACCCCGGCGGTGATGCGAAGACATCCGTCAGGGGAGGCTATGGCCGCTACTATACGATGCTGCGCGCGAACATCGAGGCAAACTTCGCCCTCGGGGGCCCGCAGGGCATCTTCACGTATAGCGCGACACCGGGACAGACCGGCTTCCCGACGTGCCTGACCTGCACACCGGTGCCGTTCAATTCGAGCACAGCGGCCTCCACCCTGCCCCCGCGAAACATCACGATCCGTCCAGGAATGGCATCCTACTATGCCCAGTTTTTCAACATTTCCGGCCTGCCCGGCTATCCGGGCGCTACCTTCGTCAACCCGAGAAGCCAGGTGACGTCTATCGGTATCGAACGTGAGATCGCCCCGCGCGTCTTTGTGTCGGCCGACTACGTCACGCAGCATTGGACCGGTCTCGATGAGACCGTCGATCTGAACGCGCCCTCCTTATTCGTGCGCACGGCGGCTGGCCAGGTCCGCTCGGTCGCCGTTGCCGATTTGACCCGACCGATACCGCCGGTCAACGGCGGGTATCGCCAAATCAACGTGGTCGAGAACCTCGGCGTGGCGGACTACGACGGGCTGCAGACGATGCTGCGCTGGCAAACCGAACGCGGCTTGCTGTCAGCAAGTTATACGCTCGCGAAGGCGACGAATACGACCGAGCCGAACGGCAACGGCGCAGGGCCGAACGACTTCAACCAGCTGGGCGAAGTCGAACGTGGGCCAAGTCTCCTCGATCAACGGCATCGCGCCGTCATCGTCGGTACATACCGTCTGCCATTGGACGTGACGGCGGGCACCGTGGTGTCGCTGGCGACGGCGAAGCCGTTCAATCCGACGACCGGTGTCGACAACAACGGTGATGGCAACAACAACGATCGCCCCGTTATCAACGGCGTCGTCGCGGGCCGGTATTCCTTCCGGGGGACGCCGATCTCCAGCACAGATCTGTTCGCAGAGTACCGGATCCGGATTCAGGCGAGCCGAACGATCACGGTACGCATCGAGGGCTTTAACGTGTTCAATCACGCTAACGTGCTCGCGCGAAACGGCACCTACGGTGACACGGGCACGCCGCTCGCCTCATTCGGACAGGCGACACCGGGCCTCGCGAGCATCGATCCAGGCCGACAGCTGCAATTTCAAGTTCGATTCAACTTTTAGCTCCCCAGGGCGACCCGCACTCAGCCTGCGGGCATCTGATGCGATCTCGCCAATTGGTCGTCGCGCCTTCGCGCGTCCCTTTTGTCGGGCTTTCGGGATGGGGAAGCCGAGCGAGTTACCGCACGCGAAGATGTCCAAAAAAATGCCCGCGCGTGATGACCAAAAGCGAGAGCGGAACGCGCGACGTGTCGGACTATAATCGCGGCCCGATCGAGTTCATACAAACGGCGACCCGGAAAACATCGGGTGTGGGGGGCGAGTGATGAGAAGAGAGTCGACTGGGTACTCTGGGGCCGCAAGAACCTTCGTAGCAATCGTGGCGTTCGTGATGCTGGCCGGCGTGGCATTCACGGTGCGCGGCCGCGCACAGGGGAGCGCAGCGTCGAGCAATCGCGCGCAGCCGACCAAGGTTATGATGTCCGCCGTTCATCATGACGTCTCGCCTCCGCTGCGAGACTTGCCGCGTCTTGCCAGCTTCCCTATGGACGCGGACGCTCACGAGCCATTGCCGCTGCCGCCGTTGCTCGGTCAAGCGAGCGCTAGCCGGGTGAGGGACGGCGCACTACAGAAGTTCCTGCCCCTTCCACTCGTCTTCGCAGACATCCTGAACGATTTTGACGGCGTAGCCGTCGGTGACGGCGGTGCGCCCACGGTCGCACCCCCGGACACGAACGGGGCGGTCGGTTTGACGCAGTACGTGCAGATGGTCAACTTGGCGTACGCCGTCTACAACAAGTCGGACGGCACGTTACTCGCCGGGCCTTCGATCACCAACTCTTTGTGGGCAGGCTTCGGTGGTGACTGTGAGACGAGAAACGACGGAGACCCTGTGGTGCTGTACGACAGGTTGGCCGATCGGTGGGTCATCACCCAGCTCTCGATCGGCCCGTCCCGCACCGGCGTCGGGGATTTCCTCCAATGCATGGCGGTTTCCACGTCCGGCGACGCGACGGGCACGTACAACCGCTACGCGTTCGATTTCGGCCCCGACGACTTAAACGACTACGGAAAGATCAGCAGCTGGCCTGATGCGTACTACGGGAATTTCAACATCTTCAACCGGACCGGCGCGTTATTCAAGTACGGCAAGGAATGCGCATTTGATCGAACGTCTATGCAGAACGGCGACGACGCGACAGCCGTCTGTTTCAACACCCCGTTCGACTTCGGGTTTCTCTCGGCCGATTTCGACGGCACGATGCTCCCCCCCGATGGGTCGCCCAACCCGTTCGTCGAGATCAACGGCGCGGGAGCGAACAGCTCGCTGGCGATCTGGCCGTTCCACGCCGACTTCGCTTCACCGGACAACTCGACCTTTGGGCCACCCACCATTGTGCCGGTAGCCGCGTTCACGTTCCCCCCGCGCACCACCGTACCGCAACTGGGGACGCCGCAGCTGCTTGACACGCTCGGCGACCGGATGATGTTCCGACTGGCGTACCGCAACTTCGGCGATCACGAGTCGCTCGTCGCCAACCATTCGGTCGGGACGAGCGCCCAGGTCAGCGTGCGTTGGTACGAGATTCAGGATCCCAACGGCTCGCCGTTCGTGTTCCAGCAGGGGACGTACGCGCCCGATGACACCTTCCGTTGGATGGGGAGCATCGCCATGGACCGGATGGGCAATATCGCGATGGGCTATAGCGTGTCGGATGGCGCCAGCAATCCCTCTCTGAGATTCACCGGCCGGCTGGCCACAGACGACCCCGGCGTGATGGAGGACGAGGCCCTCTTATTCGCAGGGAGTGGCTCGCAGATAGGGAACCGCTGGGGCGACTACAGCAGCCTGACGCTGGATCCTTCCGACGACTGCACGTTCTTTTACACAACCGAGTACATTCCCCAGAACGGACCGGTCAACTGGCGAACGAATGTGGCGAGTTTCAAGTTTCAGAACTGCCCCGGCGCAACCACCACGAGCGCAACGATCCCTGGCACGACTGCTCCGACGACTGTGACCTGGAAGCTCGCTCATCCGCCTAGGACGTCGCCATCAACGGGCGGGTCACGATGAATCGTTGAAATCGTGAATGATGACTCGTGACATGTGTCACGAGTCATCGTCGGAGGAGACTCGAAATGACCCGTGTGACGGTGCTCACGTTCGTTTTATGGGTGACCGCAGTCCCCAGTTTCTTTTTCCAAGCGAGCCCTTCCCAATCCGGCTCTTCCCCATCCAGCCCCCAATCCGCTCCGGACTCGTTCTCGGGCCTCCGCGCCCGCTCGATCGGGCCTGCGGTCACCTCGGGTCGTGTCATGACGATCGCGATCGATCCTTCGAACACGGCCGTGTTCTACGTGGGTTCGGCTTCGGGCGGCGTGTGGAAGACGGTGAACGGCGGCGCGTCGTTTCAGCCTGTTTTCGACACCCAGGGATCGTTCTCCATCGGATGGGTCGCTATCGAGGCGGCTCGGCCGAACGTCGTGTGGGTCGGCACGGGCGAGCGGAACTCGCAGCGATCGGTCGCGTACGGCGACGGCGTCTACAAGAGCGAAGACGGCGGACGCTCCTGGATGAACTTGGGGCTCACGACTTCCGAGCACATCGGCCGCATCGTCATCAACCCGAAGGACGGAAACGTGGTGTACGTCGCGGCGCAGGGCCCGCTGTGGTCGCCGGGTGGCGACCGGGGACTGTTCAAAACGACCGATGGCGGCAAATCGTGGACCCAGGTCCTGAAGATTTCCGAGAACACCGGGGTGACGGACGTTGTGCTCGATCCGCGCAACCCCGACGTACTCGTCGCGGCGGCGTACCAGCGGCGCCGCCATTTCTATACGTTGATCGACGGCGGGCCGGAGAGCGTCATCCATCGAAGCACCGACGGCGGAAAGACCTGGACGAAAGTCACCGCCGGCTTGCCGGCTGAAGAGCTCGGTCGGATCGGGTTGGCGATTTCCCCGGTCAATCCCGACGTGCTCTACGCCAACGTGGAGGCCGCCAACGGCAAGGGCGGCATCTTTCGATCGTCGGACAACGGCGTCACCTGGGAAAAGCGCAGCGACTTCAACCAGGGGGCCATGTACTACGGCGATATCTTTGCCGATCCGGTGAACGTGGATCGCGTGTACATCCCGGACGTCATCTTTCAAGTGTCCGACGATGGAGGGAAGACGCTCAGAGCGCTCGGCCAGCGCAACATGCACGTCGACAATCACATCATCTGGGTGGACCCCAAGAATACGAACCACCTGCTCGTCGGAAACGACGGCGGGCTGTATCGCTCGTTTGATCGCGCCGCGACGTGGACGTTTTTTGCGAACCTGCCCCTGGCGCAGTACTACGACGTGGATGTCGACAATGCGGCGCCGTTCTACAACGTGTACGGCGGGCTTCAGGACAACTTCTCGCTCGGGGGACCTTCGCGCACGCGATCCCAGCACGGGATTCTGAACCAGGACTGGTTCGTCACTCAGGGCGGCGACGGGTTCGTCTCCCGTGTCGACCCGGAGGATCCCAATACGATCTATGCGGAGCTGCAGCACGGCGTGATCGTGCGCTACGACAAGCGAACGGGCGAGCGGATTGGCATTCAGCCGCAGGAGGACAAAGGCGGGGTCCCGCTACGCTGGAACTGGGACGCGCCTCTCATCATCTCGCCGCACTCGCATACTCGTTTGTACGTCGCCTCGCAAGTGCTTTACAGATCCGACGACCGTGGCAATTCGTGGAAGACGATCTCGCCCGATCTGACGCGACAGGTCGATCGCAACACCCTGCCGGTCATGGGCCGGGTGTGGGGGCCCGACGCAGTCGCGAAGAACACGTCGACCGCCATCTACGGCAATATTTCGGCTATCTCGGAAAGCCCGAAGAAAGAGGGTCTGCTCTACGCCGGGACCGATGACGGATTGATCCAGATCAGCGATGATGGGGGATCGCACTGGCGAAAGATCGATCGGCTGCCGGGCGTGCCACGCGACGGGTACGTCGCGCGGATTCGCGCCTCCGAGCACGACGAGGCGACCGTCTACGCAGCCGTGGAGAATCATCAAAACGGAGACTTCGCCCCCTACCTCCTCAAGAGCACCGATACGGGTCGTACGTGGAAATCGATCGTCGGCGATCTGCCCGCACGCGGGTCGACGTACGCCATTGCCGAGGACTATCGCGACGGCCGATTGCTCTTCGCGGGGACAGAATTCGGCGCCTACTTCAGCCAGGACGGCGGCCAGCACTGGCACAAGATTGCCGGCCTACCGACGATCGCCGTCCGGGAGATCGCGATCCAGAAGCGCGAGAGCGATCTCGTGCTCGGCACGTTCGGCCGCGGTATCTACATCGTCGACGACTATTCGCCGCTGCGGGCCCGAACGGACACGACGCCTGCTGCCGCGAGGGGCGCATCCACGAAGCTGTATCCGGTGCGGGACGCGGTGTTGTTCGTTCCGACGCTGCAGTATGGAATGCCCGGCAAGGGTTCCCAGGGCGAGGCGTTCTACGAGGGGGATAACCCACCCTACGGCGCACTCGTGAGCTATCAGCTCGCGGATACCATCAAGACGCTCAAAGAGAAGCGGATGGACGCGGAGAAAGATGCCCAAAAAGCCGGGCAACCGATTCGATACCCGTCCGCCGACGAGCTGCGAGCCGAAGAAGACGAAGAACCGCCTGCGATTCTCCTCACGATCCGCGACGCTGGTGGTTCGCCGATCCGCGTACTCACGGGCCCCGTGACCAGGGGTCTGCAACGCGTGGCGTGGGATCTTCGGTTGCCGGCGCACCGGCTGCCGCCGAACCGGCCGCGCGGGGAGACCGAGGAACTGTTCGGCGATCCGCTCGTCGGCCCGTACGTCGTGCCGGGGCGCTACAGCGTCACGCTGTCACAGCGCGTCGGCGGCGTGGTCACCCAACTCGATGGTCCGGCGTCGTTCGCCGTCGTCATGGATTCGCAAGCAGCGTTCGAAGGAGCCGAGCAAGCGGCGCGCTGGCAGTTCGATAACAAGCTGCAGGCCTTGCGGCGCGACATCGCGGGGGCATTGGAGCTGGCGCATACCACCAACACGAGCCTCGATGCCATTCGCAAGGCGCTCGACGCCACACCCGCCGCGCCGCGCGCGCTGCACGATCAGGCGCGCGAGGTTCAGCGTCGCCTGACCACTATCCTGGTGGCGCTCGAAGGCGATCGCCGGCTCGGATCCCGGAGCGTCCCGACGCCAATGGCCATTTCGGAGCGGGCGAACACGATTTCGGGCGAGCTGACGCGCACCCTCGCCCGGCAGACGACGACCCACGAGCAGCAGTACGCGATTGCCGCGGAGCTGTTCGCGGTCGAGCGCGCGAAGCTCAAGACGCTCGTCGAGACCGATCTGCCAACGATCGAAACCGAGCTGGAACGGCTCGGAGCTCCCTACACGCCGGGCCGGCCCCCGCGCGGCAGGCCGGGTTCTTGAATTTCGATCGTCCAGAAAATTGACCAACTGCTTCCATTGGATCCAAAATGGAGGAATAATGGAGGAGTGAGGTTGTGGCGACCCTGAACGTCAAGAACCTTCCCGACGCCCTCTACCGCAAGCTGCAGGCGCGTGCGAGGCGCGACCGACGATCAGTTGCTCAGGAAGTGACGCATCTCTTGAGTGAGGCGCTGGAGGAGCCAAAAGCGCTCTCGATTTTGGAACTCAAGGGTCTCGGGAAAGACCTGTGGAAGGGAATTGACGCCGCCGATCACGTGCGCCGTGAGCGAGCGTCGTGGGACTGATTCAGGATCTCGGTTCCGGCGGAGTAGCGCTCGATACGGCAGCGTTCATCTACTTCATCGAAGAGCACCCCAAGTTCCTGCCCGTGATTCTTCCGCTCTTTCGTGAGGCGGATCGGGGCAAACGGAGTCTGACGACGTCGGCGCTGACGCTGTTGGAAGTCCTGGTCGTGCCGTACCGCGCAGGGAACAGAGCCCTGGCGGAGCGATATGAGGCACTCTTGACGCGAGGGCGAGGCATTCGTCTCGTTGACATCGGGCGCGAACAGTTGCGGGGTGCGGCGCAACTGCGCGCGGCCACCGGCGTGAAGACGCCGGACGCGCTTCAGATCGTCGCGGCCATCGGCACCGGCTGCACGTCGTTCGTCACAAACGATCGACGACTGCCTCCGATGCCTGGCCTTCGTGTCGTGGAACTTGCCTCCTACGTCGAGTGAAATGGCGCGGCGACGGACGCATGTCATCGTGTGGCGTCTCGCGACGTGCCGAATTCGTACTTGACATAGTGTCAAGCCAGAGCACAGTGCCGAGACGCTGAACAAGCAGGGTGAGACCCTCTTCGCCCAGGCAGATGGGGCGGTGACGACGGCAAACAAGTACTTCGCCACGCTCAGGGCCGAGTAAGGGATTTCCCAAACCCGAACCGGCGAAGCGCGTAAAGAATCGGGTAGCAGGACGCGCGCCAAAGGCGCTCGACATATACTCCTGTTGTCAGCGTCCTGACAGCTTTTTTGGAGTTGTGAGCGAATTGGTCCGCCGCCGGTTTCTGGCGTTGTCGTGCCGTTGGTTGTCGACTGCCGCAGTCGCGGCCGGGCGGCGCGCTCGTCAGGAAGCTTGGCTCGCCGGGCCCCCGGCTCAGCCGGCCACCGATGCGGACATCAAACTCCGAATCGGCGAAATTGCCTGGGAGTTGGCCCCGAAACGTTCGATAAAAACAGCCGCCTACAACGGCCAGGTCCCGGGCCCGCTTCTTCGGGCGCCGCTCGGCAAACCGCTCGCGGTCGACGTGTGGAACGACCTGAAGGATGAAGAGCTCGTTCACTGGCACGGCTTCCACATCCTTTCCGATGTAGACGGCTCGATGGAGGAAGGCACGCCAACGATTCCTCCGAACGGCGGATTCCGTCGCTATACGTTTACTCCGGACCCGGCCGGCACGCGGTGGTATCACAGTCACGGCAGAGCGGGACGGAACCTGCGGAAGAGCACGTACACTGGACAGTTCGGCATGTTTATCGTCGAGGCCGATCGGGATCCGGGAGCCTACGATCTCGAGGTGCCGATCCTTCTTCACGAATGGGAGCCACGATTTATCGAGCAGGGACCGCTCGAGATCGAGTTTCGCTATTTCTCGATCAACGGCAGGATGCTCGGCGCAGGAGAGCCTGTCCGCGTTCGAGAATCACAGCGCGTCCTGTTCCGCGTCGTGAACGCCAGCGCCACGCTGCAGCATCGTCTTGCGCTGCCGGGTCACACGTTTCGTGTGACTGCGCTCGACGGCAACGCTGTTCCTTCTCCGCACGAGGTTCCGGTGTTGGAATTGGGACCAGGCGAGCGCATCGACGCGGTCGTCGACATGAACCGCCCCGGCGTGTGGATTCTCGGCGCCGAGCGGGGAGACTGGCGCACCGCCGGCATGGGCATCGTGATCGAGTACGCCGGACATCAGGGCCCGCCGCAGTGGAGTCAGCCGGCACCATTCATTTGGGAGTACGGGCTGTTCGGCGGGACCGAAGCCCCTGCCGAACCCGACGATAGGCAAACGATCGTGATCCGTCCTGCAAGCGATGGCCAGCATTGGACGATGAATGGAAAGTCGTTTCCCCACACGGCGCCGATCATGGTGAAAGCGAACAAGCGCTACCGCTGGAGAGTGGACAATCAGAGCGGCGAGAATCACCCGATGCACCTGCACCGCCATACGTTTGAAGTTGTCCGAGTGGCGGGGCAGCGGATGTCAGGAATTCGAAAGGACGTCGTGATCGTGCCTGCGTGGAAGGACGTCGAGGTGGACGTGCCTGCCGTCCACCCCGGCCTCACGCTGTTTCACTGTCACCAGCAATTTCACATGGACATGGGCTTCATGGCCATGATGCAATACGCGCCGTAATCGCAAGCCCTCCGCGTTTACTTCTGCATCGACTTCAGGTATTCCGTCAGCGCCGCGATGCGGAGCTGGTCAGTGTCCGAATTGAGGGATCGGAACAGGGTTCCCCACATCGGCATGTCGCGCGTGCCGTGCGCTGCGACTTCGTCCACGCCTTCGATGTAGCGTCGCACGCGGACATCGGGAAATGTGCCACCGTTGCGCGTGCTGATCTTGGTCAGGTCGGCGGGTGTTTTGGTCAACGCCTTGGCGGCCGGCCCGTTTCCCGTACCGTCGTTGCCATGGCAGACGGCACAGTAGCTGTCGAACATCTTCTTGGCGTCCGTCGCGGGAGTGGGTTTGATCGGTGCCTTCTTGATCGTCGTCTGCGCGTTTGCCGCGCCCGCCGAGATCGCCAGCGCTACCAACCCGACGAGCATGTGTTTGATCATCTCGGAACCTCCTCTTCTCCGGTCAATAAACGCACATCGATGAAGAGGCCTAGGCAACCGCCATGCCGCTTGCAGGCGAACGGCCAACTGATTGAGAGCGGGGCGCTTCGGTCGCCGCATGTTAGAGACGCGCGCAGGCTGCGCGCTGGTGCCGGAGAACCGGCAGTGGCCCCGATTCGCCGCCTATACGGTCTCGAGGCCGCCCGGATGACCGTGGCTGCGGGCGCCTCCTGACTTGACCGCGCTCAGCGGAAACCCAGGCCACAGCGGTTCGGCAGTTGATGGCGGTTGATAAGCGCACGCTGGATCTTCGCCATGCAGGTGCCCCGTGACAGCCCAGGCGCGCGCACGTGATCCGCCGCACACCCAGCGATACCGGCACCTCCCGCAGCGTCCTTCGAGCGCATCCATGTCGCGTAAAGCGACGAGATCCTGCGACTTGCGATACAGGTCGGACAACGGCGTTCGCCTCACATTGCCAAGCATGGGATACGGAAGGAACCCGGCTGGGAACACGTCGCCGTTCCGAGCCACGAAAATCACGCCGTTGCCGTCGCGGACCCCGAACCCCATTCGCGGGCCCAGCCGCGCGAGTTGGGCTTCCGTGGAACCTTCGGCCAGCTTGCGCTCGATCCAATATCGCCGGTAGTGGGGAGCCTCCACCGTACTTATATGAAACGGAGCCTTCTCGGACACCTTATACGTCCACTCGAACAGCTCCTCCACCTGGCGGGCGTCGAGCGCCATCAGATTGCGGCCGCGGCCCGCTGGGATGAGCAGGAAGAGACTCCAGCGGCGCACCGGAGGACTGTTTCTGACGAGGAGCTCGAACATCGCGTCTAGATGAGGGCGCGTGAATTGCGTGACGGTCGAATTCACTTGAACGGTGACGCCGTACTCCCTCGCCCAGGCGAGCGCGGACTGCGAGTGCACGAAGGTGCCCGCGACCCCCCTGAATGCGTCATGCACGTCGGGCGTCGGGCCGTCGAGACTCACCCCAAGCGCCGTGATCCCGAGCTCCTTCAATCGCGCAACAGTGTCACGCTTCAGGCTGGGTGTCGTACTCGGCGTGACCGCCACGCTCACGCGACGCGATCGGGCGTATGCCACCAGATCAATGAGGTCTGGCCGTTCGAGAGGATCGCCGCCGGTTAATATGAGCAGGCTGCCCAGCCGACCAACATCGTCGATCAAGCGGTAGCCTTCCTCGGTCGTCAGCTCATCAGGATCGCGCTGGGAGATCGCTGCGGCGCGGCAATGCTGGCAGGCCAGGCTGCACGCGATCGTGGTCTCCCAGTACACGTTGAGCGGCGCGTCATCGAAGAGGTACTTGGGAATCTCGACTTCGGTCATGTGCGATTTGCAACCTTTGGCCGGCGCAGCGGGAACGTCGATTTGCTCCACCAGCGTGCGGTTCACATGTCGAAACGCAAGCGCGATTCCACTGGCGGGGGCAGTCCGCCGGGCGTTTTTCCCAGCGATCCACGGCGCTTGCCGGATTTCCGGCAGGCTCATCCGGATCGCGCCAGCCAGTTGCCGCTCTCCCGTCAACGAAGGCCGCTCGGAACGCGATCGACAACGATGCGCTCGTGCCCGGCGCAAGGCGACCGGATTGCCGGCGTCGGCCATCTTCCTTCTGGTATCTTTCTACTTGGGTTTGTCAAAAAGGCCGAAAGATCCCAGCAATTAGAGCGTCAGCTACTCTCATCGGAGAGGGTCACATGAGATCACGAATCTGGTGGTTCATGGCGGTCTCGGTCTTGGGCGGCGCCCTGATCTTGCTGCCATGGTTCGAGAGCCTCCGCGCCCAAACGCCGGCGCCTCCCACGTTGTCAGGTCTGGTCACTTCCGCAGAGGAAGGGCCTATGGAAGGCGTGCTCGTCAGCGCCAAAAGAACCGCGTCCACTACGACGATTACCGTCGTCACTGATCGCGACGGTCGCTATCGTTTTCCGCAGTCGAGACTGGAACCGGGCGAGTACGCGATCAGGATTCGTGCCGCCGGTTATGACTTGGACGGCGACGCATCCGCCACGCTCGTTGCCGGTACGCCGCGAATCGTCGATCTCAAGCTGCGCAAGAGCCGTGACGTTGCGGCTCAGCTCACAAACGCAGAGTGGTTCGCGAGCTTCCCGGGAACCGACGCACAAAAAGCGTCGATCCGCGGATGCACGCACTGCCATACACTCGAACGAATTGTTCGCTCACGCTACGACGCGGAGCGGTTGGTCTCGGTCATTGAGCGGATGTCGACCTATCCGCAGTTGTCGTTTCCGCTGAAGGTCCAGAAGTTGCCGGCACCCCGGATCGGCGGCGGCCAGGAGTCCGCCGACGATCGCCGCGCCGCGTGGCGCCGTCAGGCCGAGTATCTGGCGACGCTGAATCTGAGCGCTGGTCCCGAGTGGCCCTATTCTCTCAAGGTGCTGCCTCGGCCGAAAGGGCGGGCAACGCAGGTCATCTACACCGAATACGACCTGCCGCAACGAACGCGACAACCGCACGACGTGATCGTTGACTCGAAAGGCCTGGCGTGGTACGCGAGTTTCGGCGAGCAGATCCTCGGAGCGCTGGATCCGAAAACCGGAACCGTCAAGGAGTACGCCGTACCAATGTTGAAGCCGAACGCGCCGACCGGCATTCTAGGAGTCCGCTTTGACGAGAACGAGAACCCGTGGCTCGCCATGCAGTTTCAGGGCGGCATCGCCAAGTTTGAGCGCAACAGCGAGACGTTTCAGACGTGGAGCCTCCCGCCCGAGTTGAATGGACCGCACGTGCAAATCAATCAGGTCAGCCCGGGCCAATCGCACGTTGACGGCAAGGTCTGGCTCCAGGATGCCGGGACGTACACCGTGCTTCGCCTGAACGTCGCCTCGGGCAAGTTCGACCTCTTCGAGCCGTACACCATTCCCCGGCCGAACGTCTACGACGTGATCCCGGATTCCGCGAACAACGGTTACTTTCTGGTCCTGGGCAGTCAGGACGTCGGGCGAATCGATGCGAAGACCGGCGCGATTCGCATTTTCAAAACGCCGACGCCGCGATCCGGACCACGACGCGGGATGATGGACGCTCAGGATCGATTGTGGTTCGGCGAGAACAACGGCGATCGCATCGGCATGTTCGACACGCGGACAGAACGGTTTCAGGAATGGCAGGTGCCGACGCCGGGCTTCTGGCCATACGACGTGACGTCGGACAAGGACGGCAATGTCTGGACAGGCGGCGAGTATAGCGACCGGATCCTGCGCCTCGACCCCAAAAGCGGAACGTTCGTCGAGTACCTCCTCCCGCGTTCGACAAACGTGCGGAGAGTGTTCGTCGACAACCGCACGACGCCGGTCACCTTCTGGGTGGGCAACAACCACGGCGCGTCCATCATCAAGCTCGAGCCACTTGACGCGACAACGACCACTGACTTGGCATCTGCCCGGTGATCGAATAGAGACTGACGCAACACTTGCGTCAAACGGGCCAACCCGTTAGCGCACGAAGCGCCGGTGTCACCTCAGTCCGGTCCAGCGGCTGCGCCTAGACCTGTTGTTCCCTATGAGCGAAGCGTTTCATTACATGGGTATCCGCGAACTGAGCCAACGTCTGCGCGCGAGAGAAACCTCGCCCGTCGACGTCATTACCGCCTGCCTCGCGCGGATAGACAAACTCAGTCATCGACTCAACGCGTTTGCGACGGTGCTGGCTGATCAGGCCCGCGAAAACGCCGAGGATGCAGCAGCCGAGATCAAGGCCGGCAACTGGCGTGGCCCGCTGCACGGCGTTCCGGTGGGGGTCAAAGATTTCTACGATCTCGCCAATGTCCGGACGACGGCTGCGTTCGAGGGGTTCAAGAATCG
>Ga0066903_100001223_pt1 | contig 18362 bp, 22 predicted proteins | sample PanSoiMetaGPlot1_FD_67491 | JGI IMG/M metagenome (GOLD analysis project Ga0066903, IMG submission 67491) | Tropical forest soil microbial communities from Panama analyzed to predict greenhouse gas emissions - Panama Soil - Plot 1 (version 2) | ecosystem: Environmental > Terrestrial > Soil >... | reverse complement strand
CCGCATCCGGCGCCGGGCGACTCCATCTACTTCGCGCCGCCGCTCGTCGTCACCGAGGCCGAGATCGACCGGCTCATCGGCGTGGCGCGCGATGCTGTGAAGGTCGTCCTGGGCGCGTAGCGCCGGGCTCGTCGTGAGGCTGATCACCGCTCACCGCATCCTCATCGGTGCGGGGATCGCGTTTTTTGTCTTCTACGCGGCGATCACCCTCGTGCACGGCCACTCGCCGGCGGCGCTGGCGCAGGCGGTGATCTCGCTGGCGGTGGCGGTCGGCCTGATCCTCTACTACCGCACGCTCAAGCGATGGGGCTCTCGCCCGCCGTCCTGATCTACGACGGAGAGTGCGCGATGTGCCGCGCGAGCGCGCTCTGGCTCATGCGCCTGGCGATGTCCGGCGGCCAGCTCGAGATCCTGCCGTGCCGCTCGGCGCCGCGGCGGCTGCGCTTCCCGCAGATCACCGACGAGGCGTGCATGACCGCGATGCAGCTCGTGCTGCCGGACGGACGCACGCTCGCCGGCGCCGACGCCGTGCCCGAGCTCCTGCGCCGGATCCGCGGGCTCGGCTGGCTCGCGGCGGTCTTCGCGCTGCCCGGCGTGCGTCCGATCGGCCGCCGGGTCTACGCGTGGATTGCCCGGAACCGCATGCGCCTGTCCTGCGAGCGCTGATGCCAGGGCCGAAGTAGATCAGCGGACGACGACCGCGTCGGCCAGCCCTTCGAAGTCGGCGTCGGCCGTCACGAGCGTCGCCCCGAAACGGCGGGCGGTGGCGTAGACGAGCGAGTCGGCCATGGCCAGGCCGAGGGTCAGCGAGAGATCGACGGCTTCCAGGGCCAGGGGTTCATCGACCGGAGCGATGGTGGCACGGCGGAGTGCCGAGACCCCTGTCATGGCGAGCTCCTCGCTGAGATCTCGCCGGATCACCTTGTAGACTTCGTAGATTTCGATGGCGCACACGAGCAGTGGCTCGCGACCCTCGATGTAGGAGGCGAAGCGGCCCGCGTTCGGGCGGCCGGCGAGGTATTCGATCCAGCCGCTCGAGTCGACCAGGATCAGTGGCGGTCCTTCTTTTCGCGGAGCCCCTTGGGATCGGTGCCGCGAGCGATGCCCCGGTACGCCCGCAGTGGGCGCTCGGGGACGAGGAAGATGACCCCGCCCTTGTCGAGGACGGTGATCCGCATCCCTGGCCGCAGTCGGAGTCGCTCCCGGGCGCCCCGCGGCAGCACAAGCTGAAACTTGCTGGACAGTGTCACGGTCTCCATCGTCTTACCAAAATGCTATCGATCCTCGCAGCGTAAGTCAACGTCGGGTCTCCGATACCCTGAGATCCTCGGCCGAGAGGTGTCGCGAACATTCAAGACGACTGCTTGTACGGCGAAACTCGCCCGGCGCGATGCCGCCCACGCCTTTGAACGTTCGACAGAAGTTCGATGCGTCGATCCGGCTGGACTTGGCGCGGGCACGAACCTCAACGTCTATGTCAACAATGATCCCCTGAAGACTCTCATTGGGCCTGAGCAACTCATCCCCGACGTGACATACCGAGTCGGTGTTCGCACGCTTGGAATCGGTGGCCTCCACAGAACGGTCCTGCACCCTGGCACCGAGAGGACGGATGGGTGTCCGTCCGCAGGGCACCCTTAGCATCGACGGCCAGCCGCGCCTAGCGCGCCCAGGGGCCCGACGCTGACGTTTCCGGTTGCATTTTTCTTCGTCATCGCGCGGCGATTCGCTCGGAAATTCGGCAACGTGAGCCTCGGGGTCTTCCTGATGTCTAGGGGCTAACTATCGATATAGCTTGACCATCGCTCCGCGCTCGTCATCTGGCACGCGCGGTGCTTCCATGCGGAGCAGCGCGTCCAGGACGGACACGCTGAAGCGACAGCGATGGCGCTGACTGCCTCTCTCTGAGGCAACAGCGCCATTTTTTTGCCTGGAGGTGATCGGTGCGCGTCACGCGACGGAAGTTCCTCGAGACGACGGGTGCCGCGGCGCTGCTCGCCGGACTGCCCACGGGTTGGGCAGGCGGCGTGTACGCGAGCGACGGGCCCGAGACGCCGAAGATGCGGATCGGCATCATCGCCCTCACGGATTGCTCGTCGATCGTGATGGCCCACGAGCTCGGGTTCTTCAAGAAGCACGGTATCGAATCGACGATCTCGAAAGAGGCGTCGTGGGCGGTGATCCGTGATCGCCTGACGCTCGGCGAGAACCAGGCGACCCACATGCTGCTGGGTATTCCCTACGCGGCGACGATGGGGCTTCAGGGCTCGCCGGTGAAGCCGATGATCATCCCGATGTACCTCAACCGCAACGGGCAGGCCATCACGCTCACCAAGGCGCTGCTCGAGAAAGGCGTGAAGACGCCGCAGCAGCTCAAGCCCCTGGCGCTCGAGGCGAAGGCCAAGAATGCGCCGCTGACGTTCGCGATGACCTACCCGCCCGGCACCCACGCGATGTGGACGCGCTACTGGCTTGGGGCCGGTGGGATCAACCCCGATCGCGATGTCTCGCTGATCACGATCCCGCCCGCCCAGATGGTCGCCAACATGAAGGTCGGCAAGATGGACGGCTACTGCGTCGGCGAGCCGTGGGGCGCCCGCGCGATCGCCGACGGCATCGGCTTCACCGCGATCACCACGCAGCAGATCTGGCGCGACCACCCCGAGAAGGTGCTCGCGTTCACTGAGGAGTTCGCGCAGAAGAACCCGAAGACCGTGAAGGCCGTGATGGCGGCCGTGCTCGAGGCCAGCCAGTGGAACGACAAGCTCGAGAACCGGCCGCGCCTGGCCGAGGTCGTCGGCCAGCCGCAGTACGTCAACGCCACGAAGGAGATCATCCTCGGCCGCATGCTCGGCGACTACGACTACGGCGACGGGCGCAAAGAAAAAGACAAGTACTACATGACGTTCTTCGACCGCCAGACGAACTTCCCGCTCAAGTCGCACGGGGTCTGGTGGCTCACCCAGTTCCGGCGCTGGGGAATGGTGAAGGAGGCGCCGGACTACAAGGGGCTCGTCGATCGCGTGCACCGCCCCGACATCTTCCGCGAGGTGGCCAAGGACATGGGGATCGAGACGCCGCGTGAGGACATGAAGAAGGAAACGCTTTTCGACGGGGCCGTGTTCGATCCGGCCGATCCCGAGAAGTACGCGAAGAGCTTTGCCGTGCACTCGATGGCCTGACCATGTTCATCAAGTTCCGCCTGACGTCGCAGGTGATCCTCCCCGTGCTCGGCGCCGCGTGCGTCCTGCTGGCCTGGACGCTCGTCAGCGCGAGCGTCGCGCCGGATCTGCCGTCGCCGGCGCGGACGTGGCAGGAGTCGCGCCGCTACGTCCTCGAGCCGTTCTTCAAGGACGGCGAGATGAACCAGGGCATCGGCCGGCTCGCGTTCTATTCACTCGTGCGGGTTGGCAAGGGATTCGTGCTGGCGCTGGCGATTGGCACGCCGATCGGCTTCCTGCTCGGGCTCTCGTCACGGTTTCATCAGGCATTCGATCCGATCGTGCAGTTCATGCGGCCGATCTCGCCGCTGGCATGGCTGCCGCTCGGCCTGGTGATCTTCCAGAAGTCCGAGCCCGCGGGGATCTTCACGATCGCGCTCTGCGCGATGTGGCCGACGGTCATCAATACGGCCGTCGGCGTCAGGTCGATCAGCCATGAGTACCTGAACGTGGGCCGCGTGTTGAAGCTCTCGCGCCGGCGGATGCTGACGAAGATCATCGTCCCGGCGAGCCTGCCCTACGTCTTCACCGGCTATCGGCTCTCGCTCGGCCTGGCCTGGCTCGTCATCGTCGCCGCCGAGATGCTGACGGGGACGCCGGGCGTGGGCGGCTTTCTGTGGCAGGAGTACAACAGCCTCGTCTACTCGCACATCATCCTCAGCGTCCTGACGATCGGCGCGATCGGCTTCCTGCTCGACCGGCTGATGGGCCTGGTCGAGGCACGCGTCCGGGTGAGTTGATGGCCTACGTGGAGGTGCGAGGCCTTCGCAAGGCCTACGCGACGCGCCGCGGCCGGACGCCGGTCCTGGGCGGCGTCGATCTGACCCTCGACGAGGGCGAGTTCATCGCGGTCGTCGGCTACTCCGGATCCGGCAAGACCACGCTCGTCTCGCTCCTCGGCGGCCTCATCGAGCCGGACGCCGGCGAGATGTGGCTCGATGGCGTCCCGGTGACGGGGCCGGGGCCCGAGCGCGGCATCGTGTTCCAGCAGTACTCGCTCCTGCCGTGGCTCAGCGTTCGCGACAACGTCGCGCTCGCCGTCGACACCGTGAACGCCGAGCTGCCGGCCGCCGAGCGGCGGCGCATCACCGACGAGTTCATCGCGCTCGTGAACCTCACCCCGGCCGCGTGGAAACGGCCGCGCGAGCTCTCGGGCGGCATGCGGCAGCGGGTCGCGGTGGCCCGCGGCCTCGCCATGCGGCCCAAGCTCCTGTTGATGGACGAGCCGTTCAGCGCGCTCGACGCGCTCACGCGCGCCACCTTGCAGGACGAGCTGCTGAGGATCTGGGGCGAGCGCCGATCGACGGTGATGCTCATCACCAACGACATCGACGAGGCGATCCTGCTCGCCGACCGGATCTACCCGATGACCCCGGGGCCCGACGCAGTGCTCGGACCTCCGATCGAGGTAGGACTGCCGCGCCCGCGGCACCGCCGCCACATGAGCCTCGAGCCCGCGTATCAGAAGGCCCGGCGCGCGCTGGTCGAGTTCCTGCGCGCGTCCTCTGTATCGGAGCGGGAGGCCGCAACCACCAGGGGTGGCCCGAACCAGATGCGAGTCGGATCCGGCACGACCGGATCGCCCGTGGAGGTGTGATCTGGCCTTCGTCGAGATCGCCCAGCTCGGCAAGACATACGACACGCCGTCCGGGCCGGCGGTGATCGTCCGCGATTTCACTCTCTATGTCGACCAGGGGGAGTTCGTGTGCCTGCTCGGCCACTCGGGCTGCGGCAAGACCACGGTGCTTTCGATCCTCATGGGGCTCACCGCGCCGAGCACCGGCGGCGTCGTGATCGGGGGCCGCGAGATCGACGGGCCCGGCACCGACCGCGGCGTCGTGTTCCAGTCGGCGGCGCTCCTGCCGTGGATGTCGGTGCGGGCCAACGTGCGATTGGCCCGCGACCAGATCGCTCGCGGGCGCGACCGCGACGTGGAGTCCTACCTGGCATCGGTCGGACTCGGCGGGATGGGGGAGCGGTATCCGCGCGAGCTCTCTGCAGGGATGCAGCAGCGCGCCGGCGTTGCGCGCGCGTTCGCGCTCGAGCCGAGGCTGCTCCTGCTCGACGAGCCGTTCTCGCTTCTGGACGCCCTGACGCGGCTCGAGCTACAGGACGAGCTGATCGCGCTCTGGGAGGCGCATCGTCGGACCGTGATCATGGTGACCCACGACGTGGATGAGGCGCTGCACCTCGCCGACCGGATCGTGATGATGACCAGTGGCCCCGCCGCGACGATCGGGCGGATCTTCGACGTGCCCTTCGCCCGGCCGCGCAATCGCGACGAGCTGCTGGCGCGCCCTGACTATTTCTGGCTGCGCGACTCGATCGTCGCGTTCCTCGAGGAGCAGGCCCATGTCGCCCCATGACGCGGCCGTCGCGCCCGAGGTCGGCCCCTGGCGGCCGACCATGTGCCCCTACTGCGGTGTGGGCTGCGGCCTCCTGGTGCAGGTGCGGGATGGGCAGGTGACGAAGGTGAAGGGCGACCCGGCGCATCCGGCCAATCGCGGCGACGTCTGCGCCAAGGCCGTCCACCTGCCGCCCGTCCTGCGCACCGAGGACCGCCTGCTCTATCCGCAGCTGCGCCGCCGGCGCGACGCCGGCCTCGAGCGCGTCCCGTGGCAGCTGGCGCTCCGGTTCACCGCCGAGCGGATGCGCGAGATCGTCGCGGTGCACGGGCCCGACGCGGTCGCCTTCTACGCGTCGGGCCAGCTCCTGAGCGAGGAGTACTACGTCGCCGCCAAGCTCGCGCGGGCCGGGTTCGGCACCAACAACTTCGACACGAACTCGCGGCTCTGCATGGCGTCGACCGCGGCCGGCTATGCGCGCTCGCTGGGCAGCGACGGTCCGCCCGCCGCCTACGCCGACATCGACCTCGCCGATTGCTTCTTGCTGATCGGCAGCAACACCGCCGACTGTCATCCCGTGACGTTCAAGCGGATCCGGCGGCGCAAGCGCGAGGCGCCCGACGACGTGAGCGTGATCGTCGTCGATCCGCGGTGGACCGAGACGGCGGACGTCGCCGACCTGCACCTGCCGCTGCGGCCGGGCTCGGACATCGCGTTGCTCAACTCGATGCTCCATGTGCTGTGGCGTGAAGACCTGGTCGAGCAGAAATTCGTCGCCGAGCACACCACGGGCTGGGAGCGCCTGCGGTCGGTGATCGAGCGCTACCCGCCGGAACGCGGCGCGGCACTGACGGGGCTCTCGCCCGAGATCATCGTCGCGGCCGCGCGGCGCTTCGGCCGCGCGCGCGCCGCGCTGAGTCTCTGGTCGATGGGGATCAACCAGAGCCACGTCGGGACCGACAAGAACGCCGCGATCATCAACCTGCACCTCGCGACCGGTCAGATCGGACGGCCGGGCGCCGGCCCGTTCTCCCTGACGGGCCAGCCCAACGCGATGGGCGGGCGCGAGACCGGCGGACTCGCCCATCTTCTTCCGGGTTACCGTCTCGTGGCCGATCCAGACGACCGCGCGGCCGTCGAGCGTCACTGGGCCGTCGCCGAGGGAACATTGCCGGCGGTGCCCGGCCGCCCGGCGCTCGAGATCTTCGAGGGGCTGGCGAGCGGCGCGGTCCGTGCGGTGTGGATCCTGTGCACGAATCCGGCCGCCTCGATGCCGGATCTCGATCTTGTCGAGAAGGCGCTGCGCCAGGCTGATCTCGTCGTCGTCCAGGACGCCTACCATCCGACCGAGACGACGCGGTTCGCGGACGTGCTGCTGCCCGCGGCGCAGTGGCCGGAGAAAGCCGGCGTGATGACCAGCTCCGAGCGGCGGCTCACGTATCTGCCCCGGCTCGTGGATCCGCCGGGCGAGGCGCTTTCCGACGCCGTGATCTTCACGCGGTTCGCGCGGGAGATGGGGTGGAAGGAGCTCTTCCCCTACGAGAGCGCGGCCGAGATCTTCGACGAGCTCGCGACGCTGACGGCCGGGACCGTCTGCGACTACTCCGGTGTCAGCCACGCGCGCCTGCAGGCCGAGGGGCCGCTGCAGTGGCCCATTCCCGCGCCCGACCAGCCCGGCGCCGAGCGCCTGTACACCGAGCGGCGGTTTCCGACGCCGGACGGTCGGGCGCGCCTTGTGCCCGTCGAGCACGCCGAGCCGCTCGAGGCGACCGACGCGAGCTTTCCGTTGACGCTCACGACCGGCCGCGTGCGCGAGCACTGGCACACGCTGACCCGCACCGGGAAGTCGCCCGCGCTCCGGTCCCGGATGCCCGAGCCCATCCTCGAGGTGAACCTGCGCGACGCCCGGCGCGCGTCCATCCAGGACGGCGACTTCGTCGAGATCGCCTCGCGGCGGGGCAAGGCGGTGGCCCAGTGCCGCGTGAGCGCCGCCATCCGCGAAGGGACGTGCTTCCTGCCGTTCCACTGGGGTCGCCAGGCAGGCTTCTACAAGAGCGCCAACAACCTGACGCTCGGCGGCCGCGATCCCATCTCGCACCAGCCTGAGCTCAAGGCCTGCGCCGTGCGATTGCGGCGAGTCGTGCCGTGAACAAGATCGAAGCGCTCAAGGCCGAGCGTGACGGCCTCGACGTGACCGAGGATCTGATCCGCTTCGCCCGGGAGGGATGGCGGACGATCGCCGACGACGACAAGGAGCGCCTGAAGTGGGTCGGCGTCTTCCAGCGAAAGCCGACGCCGGGCCACTTCATGATGCGGATCCGCATGGCCAACGGCATCGTCACCGCAGCCCAGGCCCGGGTGCTCGGCGAGATCACGAAGGCGACTGGCCGGAACATCGCCGACGTGACCACGCGCCAGCAGATCCAGCTCCGCTGGCTCACGATCGAGGGCATCCCCGACGTCATCGCGCGGCTCGAGGCGGCGGGCCTGTCGAGCCTGCAGACCGGCATGGACAACATCCGCGGCATCGTCGGTTGCCCCGCGACCGGTCTCACGCCGCGTGAGCTCTTCGACACGACGCCGATCGCGGCGGCGTTCGAGCGGATCTTCCTGGGCAACAAGGAATTCACGAACCTGCCGCGGAAGTTCAACGTCACGATCACCGGCTGCCCCGATCACTGCACCGGCGGCGAGACCCAGGACATCTCGATGACGCCGGCGCTGATCACCCGTGACGGTGTCGAGATCGCGGGGCTCAACGTCGCCGTCGGCGGCAAACAGGGCTCGGGCGGGCCGCGGTTCGCCACCGATCTCGACGCCTTCGTGATGCCCGCGGAGGCGGCGGAGGTGTGCGCCGCGATCGCGCTGATTTTCCGCGACCACGGATCGCGCGAGGCGCGCGGCCGTGCCCGCCTGGCCTTCCTGCTTGACGAGTGGGGCGGTGAGCGGTTTCGCAAGGAGCTCGAGACGCGTCTCGGGCGGGCGCTGCACCCGGCCGGCCGCGACGTCCGCGGCCCCCGGACCACCGATCACGTCGGCATCTTCCGCCAGCGCGAGACGGGGCTGAACTTCGTCGGGCTCAAGACTCCGGTCGGCCGGGTCACCGGCGACCAGGTTCTCGAGCTCGCGCGGCTGGCCGAGCGCTATGGGCGCGGGCAGCTGCGCTTCACGCCGACCCAGAACGTGCTGATCCCGTACGTGCCCGATACGCTGCTCGGTGAGCTGATCCAGGAGCCGCTGCTGAAGGCGCTGCCCTACAACCCCTCCGAGGTCCAGCGTGGCCTTCTGTCGTGCACGGGGACCGATTTCTGCAATCTGGCGCTCATCGACACAAAGACGCGCGCGATGGCGCTCGCGCGCGAGTTCGAGCGGCGGCTGGAGTCGGCGCGCCCGCTGACCGTGCGGTGGTCCGGCTGTCCCGCGTCCTGCGGCAACCACCACACCGCGGACGTCGGCCTGCAGGGGTGCAAGGTAAAGGTCGACGGCAAGATCGTGGACGGCGTGCACGTGTTCGTGGGCGGCCGCGGGGGGCGCGACCCGCGCGCCGGCCAGAGGATCATGGAAGACGTCCCCTGCGACGACCTGCCGGAGGTGCTGGATCGCCTGATCCGCTTCTTTCCCCGGGGCGAGCGGCGAAAGGAGGAGGCATGAAGCGCGGCTTCGTCTCGTTCGTCGGCGCCGGCCCGGGCGATCCCGAGCTCATCACGGTGAAGGGACTGCGCCGGCTTCGCGAGGCCGACGTGGTGCTGCACGATCGGCTGATCCCGCGCGAGCTGCTCGATGAGGTCGGCGCGGGCGCGACGATTGTCGACGTGGGCAAGGCGCCCGGCCGCGCGTGCATCGGACAGGGCCAGATCAACTGGCTCCTGGTCGACTGGGCTCGGCGCAGCGAGCACGTTGTCCGGCTGAAGGGGGGCGATCCCGCGATCTTCGGTCGCCTGGGCGAGGAGATCGAGGCCGTCTGCGCCGCGGGCATCGCGTTCGAGGTCGTCCCGGGCGTGACCGCCGGCACCGCGGCGGCGGCGCGGCTCGGCGTCTCGCTCACCGAGCGGGGCAGCTCCTCGATGATCGTGTTCGTGACTGGCACGGACCACACGGGCCACTATCCGGCCTCGCTCGACTGGGACGTGCTGGCGCGCACGGAGGGCACGCTCGTCTTCTACATGCCGGTCGGCGCGCTCGAGGCGATCACGGCCTCGCTCACGTCGCTCGGCCGTGATCCGCGCGAGCCAGCGATCGTGATCGAGCGTGCTGGTATCGAGGGTGAGCGGGTGCTCGCCGGCCGTCTCGGCGAGATCGCCGCCGAAGCGCGCGCCGCCCGCGTCGCCTCGCCGGCGGTGCTGCTGACCGGCCCGACGATCGCGGGCGCCTCCGTGCCGCTCAGTGTCCGGCGGGTCTTCGCCGGCATGGGAAGCTGAGCGGTGCCGGACTATTTCGCCGCGTTCCTCGATCTCCGTGGCCGCCGGTGCCTGGTGGTGGGCGGTGGCGAGATCAGCGAGCGCAAGGCGCGGACGTTGCTCGAGTTCGGAGCGCGGGTCACCGTGGTGAGCCCGGTCGTCACGGGCGGCCTCGCCGCGCTCGCCGCGGCCGGCCGCATCGTCGACCGGCGCCGCGCGTTTCGGCGCTCGGACCTTCGTGGCTGCGCGCTGGCGGTGGCCGCGACTGGAGACCCCGCGGTCGACGACGCAGTGGCGGCGCTGGCCCGGGGCGCGCGGGTGCTCGTGAACGTGGTCGACCGGCCCGCGCGCTGCGATTTCATCTTGCCTTCGGTGCTGCGGCGCGGCGAGCTCCAGATCGCGGTCTCCACCGGCGGCCGCAGCCCCGCGCTCGCCCGCGAGATCCGGCGCCGGCTCGAATCACTGTTCGGGCCCGAATACGCCGGGCTGGTGGCCCGGACGGGTGAGGCGCGCCGGGCCGCCCGAGCGGCCGCCAGGACACCCCAGGCGCGGCTGGAGGCGGGCCGGCGCGTCGCGGCGCTCGCGGTCGTCGGGCTATCGTGACCTCCTGTCGTAAGATCGTGAGAGGTGAACCCCTTCGACACCCGAAAGACTATGCACTCCCTGCTGGGCCGCGGCGTCACGCCGCAACAGGTCGAGCAGCTCGCCCAGGCCTCGGTCGGTCAGAAGGTTGCCGCGGGGCACGCGCTCATGAACGAGGGCGACCGACCGAGCGGGCTCGTGTTCCTCCTGCAGGGGGGTGTGGAAGTCTTCAAGCACGGCCCTGACGGGCAGCGTCAATCGCTCGCGAGGATCGAGGCGCCGACCTTGCTGGGCGAGATGAGCCTCATCACCGACCGGCCCACGTCGGCGACGGTCGTCGCCCTCACCGAGTGCGAGCTACAGCTCCTGACGAAGGCGCAATTCCAGCGCCTGATCGCGGTCGACAGCATCGCCGCGTACAAGCTCGTCATGACCATCGCCGGCGTCATCGCGGCACGACTCGCCAAGCTCGACCGGACGGTTCTCGAGCTCACCGGGCACTGGAACCTTTAGAGGCGCTCGCCCTCACTGCTTGGCGTGCGCCACGATGTACGCTCGCCAGCCGCCGTACTCCGTGATCTCGCGCTGTCCTTCGCAGAGCGCCGGCTCGCCGAGCACGCCGAGCGTCTCCTCGCCGTCGGCCAGCCAGACCTTGCCCACGCACAGACCGGGAGGCTCGCCGAGCAGGATCGCGGCGAGGCCGGCGGCCGGCACGTCCCACACCTCCACGGCGACGGCGGCGCCGCCCGACGACACTCGAATCATCGCGGGATGCCGGTCGTTGATCGACCACAGGCGGTAGCTCGGCCCGGTCGTCGTCTCTCGCACGAATGTCGCGCCGGCCGCCAGTAAGCTGCCGTTCAGCGCGAGCCCGCGCATCAGCGTGCCGTTGACGGCCAGTCGGACATTCAAGGCGTCCCCCTCGATCCGGTAGTGACGGACAGCCTCGGAGCGCCGTCGAAGGAACGTAGCACTCGCAGCTGGCCCTCGCAAAGAGGCCGCCGTCGATGCACGCGAAGCAGGCAGTCGAGATCGGATGCTCATCCGTTGGGCAGCGCTCGAAGGATCGTCGTGCGTCAAGTACCCGTCGCTGCTGACGGGCGCGACGAAGGCCGTCCGGCACGCCCCTTGCTCCCATCGCCCCGCGCGAGACGACGACGTCTCGATCGCTGCGGACAATGGCGCCCGAGCCCGGGCGCCATTTTGCGTTCGGCGGGCGAGGCAACGGGGGAATCGCGATGAACGAAGGCAACTGGGATACGAGTACGCTGCGCGAGCGGGCGGCCGAGCGGGCCATCGAGCGCGCCGTGTTCGGCGGCGAACTGGGCCGGCGCGCGTTCCTCACGGCCGTCGGCGCAACGACGGCCGCAGCCGCGCTGGCGTCGGTCTTCCCGATGGCCGCGGCGAAGGCGATCGCGCAGGACAGGCCCGGGCCGCCCGAGAAGCGCGACCTCAAGATCGGGTTCATCCCGATCACCTGTGCGACGCCGATCATCATGGCCGAGCCGATGGGCTTCTACAGGAGGCAGGGACTCAACGTCCAGGTGCTCAAGGCCTCGAGCTGGGCGATGATCCGCGACATCTCGATCAACGGCGAGACCGACGCCACGCACATGCTCTCGCCGATGCCGCTGGCCATCACGTTGGGCGTGGGCTCGCAATCGGTCCCTTACGTCATGCCGGCGGTCGAGAACATCAACGGCCAGGCCATCACGCTGGCCACGAAGCACAAGGGCATCAAGACCGCCGCCGACATGAAGGGGTTCAAGTTCGGAGTGCCGTTCGATTATTCGATGCACAACTTCCTGCTCCGCTACTTCCTGGCCGAGGGCGGCGTGGATCCCGACCGGGACGTCCAGATCCGTGCGGTGCCACCGCCCGAGATGGTCGCCAACCTGCGCGCCAACAACCTCGACGGCTACCTGGCGCCCGATCCGTTCAACCAGCGCGCGGTCTTCGAGGAGGTCGGCTTCATCTTCATGCTGTCGAAGGACATCTGGCCCGGGCATCCCTGCTGCGCGTTCGCCGCCAGGCGGGAGCTCATGGACAAGATGCCGAACACGTTTCAGGCCACGCTCAATGCGATCCTCGACGCCACGCAGTACGCGCACGACCAGGCGCACCGCAAGGAGATCGCCGCCGTGCTCGCGCCGAAGAACTTCCTCAACCAGCCGGTCGAGGTCGTCGAGCAGGTACTCACGGGTGTCTTTCCTGACGGGCTCGGCAACACCCGGACTGTGCCCGATCGGATCGATTTCGACCCGTTCCCCTATCACTCGATGGCGATCTGGATCCTGACCCAGATGAAGCGCTGGGGCTACCTCAAGGCTGATGTCAGCTACCGGAAGGTGGCCGAGGAGGTATTCCTCGCGACGGGCACAGCGCGCTCGATGCGTGCCCTCGGCCAGAAGCCGCCCGAGGCCCCGTCGGTGAAGCACGCGTTCGCCGTCGGCAAGACGAGGGTGTTCGATCCCGACAAGCCGGACGACTATCTGAAATCGTTTACGATTCGCCGGACCTGAGGCGCCCCGGTGACACGCGACCGCGTGCAGGTGCTCTGTCTTTCGGTGGCGATCGGGGTGGTGTTCGTGCTGGCGTGGCAGGCGTTCGCGGGCAGCCGGCCGCCGGGCAAGGGGCTCCCGGGCCCGCTGGCGGTCGGCGCGACCGCGTGGCAGATGCTCGCGCATCCCTTCTACGACCACGGCCCCAACGACAAGGGCATCGGCCTGCAGCTCGGCGCGAGCCTCGGTCGGCTGGCGCTCGGCTATCTCACTGCGTCGGCCGGCGCCGTGATGCTCGGCGTGATCCTCGGGCTCTCGCCGCTCCTGTACCGGGCCGTCAATCCGTACATCCAGGTCCTCAAGCCGGTCTCGCCGCTGGCCTGGATGCCGCTCTTCCTCTATACGATCAAGGACTCCGGCCAATCCGCGATCCTCGTCATCTTCATGTCCTCGCTCTGGCCGACCCTGGCGAACACCGCCTTCGGCGTCGCGAGCATCAAGCGCGACTACCTCAACGTCGCGTCGATTCTGCAGCTCTCGTGGCCGCGCCGGTTGGTGACCGTGATCCTGCCGGCGGCCGCGCCGGCGATCGTGGCCGGGCTGCGGATCTCGATGGGCAGCGCGTGGGTGGCGATCATCGCGGCCGAGATGCTGATCGGCGGCACCGGGATCGGGTACTTCGTGTGGAACGAATGGAACAACCTCGCGCTCACCAGCGTCATCTTCGCGATCCTCGCGATCGGCCTCGTCGGGGTCTTGCTCGACGCCGGCCTCGCGCGCCTGTCGCGCCGCCTGGCCTACACGGAGTGAGCGTGGCCTTTCTCGAGATCGATCACGTCACCAAGCACTTTCCGTCGCACGACGGACCCGGCGAGGTGTGCGTCTTCCGCGAGGTCGCGTTCTCGATCGCTCAGGGCGAGTTCGTCACGATGGTCGGGCATTCCGGCTGCGGCAAGAGCACCCTGCTCAACATCATCGCCGGCCTCGAGCGCGCCTCGGGCGGCGGCGTGGTACTGGAAGGCCGCGAGGTCACGCAGCCCGGCATCGACCGCATGGTCGTCTTCCAGAACTTCTCGCTGATGCCGTGGATGACGGTGTTCGAGAACATCCGCCTCGCGGTACGCGCCGCATATCCGTCATGGGACCGGCGCCGCATCGTCGCGCACGTGCAGCGCTATGTGGACATGGTGGGACTGGCCGGCGCCGAGCGGAAGCGCCCGGCAGCGCTGTCCGGCGGCATGCGCCAGCGCGTCGGGCTCGCGCGAGCCTTCTCGACCGCGCCCAAGGTCCTCCTGCTCGACGAGCCCTTCGCCCAGATCGACGCGCTCACCCGCGGCCTCATCCAGGACGAGCTGATCCGGATGTGGACCGCCGGGCGCAACACCGTCTTCATGGTGACGCACGATGTGGACGAGGCCATCTTGCTCTCCGATCGCATTGCGCTCATGACGCGCGGCCCCGAGGCGCGCCTGGCCGAGATCGTCGACGTCGACATCCCGCGCCCGCGTGTCCGGGCCGCGCTCGTCGAGGATCCCGACTACTTGCGCCTGCGGGCGCACATCCTGCGCTTTCTCGTGGAAGGAACGCGGGCGGCCGCCGGGGACGGGTACGGGGCACCGGCGACGGCGCCACTCGCGGCCACGCCGCGCTGAAGAGACCGAACAACGGGAGGAAGAGACTATGGATAGAACGGCAGCGCTCGAGAAGATCCGCAGCGCTCGGGTCGCGCGTGGCGTGAGCTACGAGGACCTGGGCAAGGCCATCGGCACCAAGGACCCGACGTACATCGCCGCGGCGCTCCACGGTCAGCATCGGTTGAACGCCGAGGAGGCCAAGCGGCTCGCCGCGGCGGTGGGTGTCGACGCCGAGACCGCCATGGCGACGACCGCCATGCCGCTGCGTACCGACTTCCCGCTGACGACGGATCCGTTCAAGTACCGCCTGATGGAACTGGTGGGCGTGTACGGCGACGCGCTCCGCGAGCGGTGTAACGAGCTCTTCGGCGACGGGATCCTTTCCGCGATCGACTGCGTCGTGAAGCTCGAGAAGAAAGGCGAGCGCGGCGTGCTGACCATCGACGCGAAGTTTCTACACTACAAAGAGTACTGAGGCAGCGGCAGTGCCCGGCGCTTGAGCAATCCACGCTCGATGCCTGTTCGGCGGGCATCGAGCGACGTGGCGCCGCGACGTAAGTGGCCGTCGCGTTTGAGGGAGCATGGCGGCACGCGCCTTGCTGCCTTCGATACGAGACAATGATGTCACTCGCGGGTAATGGCGCCCGAAGCTGGGCGCTTTTGTTTTTTCCGGGCGAGGCAAGCGAGGAGGGATCGCATGACCCGAAGGCTCGCGGGACGACTCATCGGAGCGCTGCTCATGGCGGTCTTCGTCACGGCTGCCGCGGCTCCGGCGTATGGTCAGGCATCCCCGGCGCCCCCGACGGCGCCCCAGCCGGTCGACGCCACGCCCCAAAGCAGTGGCTCGACGCCGGAAAACAGCAACACCGTGCCCGAAAACAGCAAAGGGCAGGAGAAGCCGAGGATGCAGTGGGAAGAGCAAACTCTGTTCGCCTTCCGCCACCTTCGCGCGATTGGTGCGTAGCCGATATGGTTGACGACGCCGATGGCCGCGGAGAAGGGGCGGAGCTTCAGACGGTAGCGCGCGTGCTCGCCGACACGGTGCCGCCGCTGGTGGAGCGTCTGTCGCGAGTGCGGCCGGGGAAGATCTACCGGCAGGCGCTCGAGGTGCTGGAGCGCCCGCTGCTCGCGCACGTCCTCGCGATGACCGGAGGGAACCAGCTGCGCGCGGCGCGCCTGCTCGGAATCAATCGCAACACGCTGCGCAAGCGCTGCCGGGAGCTTCGGCTGCCGCTGCCGAAGGAGCCCCGGCGGGCCGGCGAGAAGCCCTCGGCTTCGCTGGCGCCGTCGGCGGGACGCTGAGCGTCTACACCTCGCCGGCCCAGATCTCGTCGGGATGCTGGCCGCGCCGGAGGAGCTCGAGCGTTCCGTCGGCCGTCAGCATCACCTCGGGAGCGCGGGGGTAGGAGTTGTAGTTGATGGTCGACATCGCGGCGCAGTAGGCGCCGGCCCCGCCCACGATCACCAGATCGCCGATCCGGGGACGCGCGACCCGCCGCGGCGCGAGGGCTTCGGGATCACCCGGCGCCGGCGTCAGGATGTCGCCTGACTCGCAGCACGGCCCCACGAACACGACGTCGGCTTCGTCACGGCCCTCGGCGAGGACGTGGATCGGGTGCTGAGCTCCGTAGAGCGACGGCCGTGTCACCTCCGTCATCCCGGTATCGAGTTTTGCGAACACGTAGCCGCCGCGCCCGGTGTCGACCACGTCGACGCAGGTCGCGACGACGAATCCTCCGTTCGCCACCAGGTACGTCCCGGGCTCGATCTCCAGATGGAGCGCTCGTCCGTTGCGCACGCGGAACTCGACGAGCTCGCGCCTGACGTGGGCACCCACGTCGTCGAGATCCACCGACGGCTCGCCCGGCAGGCGGCCGACCTTGAAACCGCCACCGAGATTCACCCGGCCCACGTCGGGGAGCTTCGCGGCGAGATCCAGGGTCATCCGCGTCGCCCGCTTCCAGACCTCCGGGTCGGTGCCGGAGCCGATGTGCGTGTGAAGCCTCGTGATCTTGACCGCGTACCGTTTGGCGAGGGTCTGCACGTCGTCCAGGTATTCGTGCCAGATTCCAAAGCTCGAGGCCGGCCCGCCGGTGTTGGTCCGATTCGTCGATCCGCTGCCGAGGCCAGGGTTCATCCGGACCGAGACCTCGCGCCCTGGAGCGGCGAGACCGAACTCTTCGAGCTGGTGCAGCGAGCACGCGTTGACGAGGACGCCTCGCGCGACATGCTCGCGTAGTCGACGCGATGGTATCTGCGAGGTGAGCTGGATCGTCTCGGGACCGAACCCGGCTCGAAACGCTCGCTCGACTTCGTGATCGCTCGATGCATCGATGTGGAGCCCCAGCTCACGGAACAGCACCAGGACGCCCCGGCTCGGGTTGGCCTTCATCGCGTAGCGGAGCGTGAACCCGAAGGGGGCCGGGAAGGCGAGCGCGCGCCGCGCGGCCGCCTCGAGGATCGCATGGTCGTAGACGTAGCACGGGGTGCCGAAGCGGTTGCGCACTTCCGCGGCGACGGCGATGCCGAGTGGCTCTCGGCTCATCGATGCTCCTCTCGAGTGGACTTCATGAGTCGAAATCCTCGAAAGCGTCACAGTTGCGGAACTATAAAAGAGGCCAAAAGGTCGTGTCAACATGGACGGTGCCGTAATATGAGTTCTGAGCATGCGTACACCTCCTTGCCCGATGGTGCCGTGAGCGCGGACGTCGAGACACTGGCGCGCAATATCCTCGACGGCTCCACTCGCGCGCTCGCGCGCGGGCTCACGTGGGTCGAGTCGGGCGGCGCCCGCGCCGAAGCGCTCTGCGCGCGGCTCTATCCGAATACCGGGCGAGCGCAGATCGTCGGGCTGACGGGCGCGCCCGGCAGCGGCAAGAGCACCCTGGCGCGGGCGCTCGCGCTGATCGCGCGGGCCCGCGGCCGTACCATCGGCGTTCTCGCGGTCGATCCGTCCTCGCCGTTCACGGGCGGCGCGATCCTCGGCGACCGGATCCGCATGAGCGATCTCGCGCTGGATCCCGGCGTCTTCATCCGCTCGATGGCCACGCGCGGCGCTCTGGGCGGCCTCTCGCGCGCCGCCGCCGACGCGGTCGACCTGATGGATGCCGCCGGGCTCGGCCTCGTGCTCGTCGAGACGGTCGGGGTCGGGCAGGACGAGGTCGACGTGATGCGTCTGGCCCACACGGTCGTCGTGGTCTCGGTCCCCGGCCTGGGCGACGACGTCCAGGCGCTCAAGGCCGGCGTCCTCGAGATCGCGGACGTGCACGTGGTCAACAAGGCCGATCGCGACGGCGCCGACCGGACGGTGGCCGAGCTCCGGGCGATGCTCACCTTGCTGCCTTCGGCGGAGGGCACGTGGATCCCGCCGGTGCTGCCCGCCTCGGCGGCGCGCGACGAGGGCATCGAGGCGATCGCCGACGCCCTCGACAATCACATGGCCTATCAGAAGACGAGCGGTGAGCTCGAGCGCCGCCGCCGGAAGATCGTCACGGCCCGCGTGCTCCGGATCGCCCAGGATCTGGTCGCCGTGACGGTGCTGGCCGGGGCGCTCGGCCCGGAGGGCGCGGAACGGGCGAGCCTGCTGGAGCGCGTCGCGCGACGCGAGCTGGCGCCGCACGCGTGTGCGCGGGCGCTCCTGGCCCGGGCGGCGGGTCGCGCGGCCGGCGGTTCGTAGGCGTCA
>Ga0066903_100001222_pt1 | contig 18365 bp, 11 predicted proteins | sample PanSoiMetaGPlot1_FD_67491 | JGI IMG/M metagenome (GOLD analysis project Ga0066903, IMG submission 67491) | Tropical forest soil microbial communities from Panama analyzed to predict greenhouse gas emissions - Panama Soil - Plot 1 (version 2) | ecosystem: Environmental > Terrestrial > Soil >... | reverse complement strand
GGCCGGGACCACCGGCACGGCCGGCACGAGCGGCAGCTGCACGGCCATCGCGAGCACGTCGACGCGCCCGCAGCTGACCAGCGCGCAGGCCGCGAACGAGACGATCCTCAAATACCTCGCGCAATCGGACAATTGGGATCCGACCGCCGGCCTCGGCAGCGCCTCGTCGTTCACCGCCAACTTCACGGTCGCCGCCGACGGCAGCGGCACGCACACGACGGTGCAGGCCGCGGTGACCGCGGCCGCGTCGGGATCCGCGCGCCGGTACATCCTGGTCAAGCCGGGAACGTATCGCGGCAGCGTTTCGCTCTCGGGCTCGACGCCGATCACCATCTACGGCGCCGACACCGACGCGACGAAGGTCGTCATCGTAGACAACAAGTCCGCGAGCTCCGCCGGCGGAACTGCCCAAAGCTCGACCTTCACATCGAAGGCGCCGGGCCTGCAGCTCATGAACCTCACCGTCTCGAACGACTTCGCGACGCCGATGACCGGCAGCAACATCCAGGCGGTGGCGCTCTACGTCACCGGCGACAAGACGGTCCTGCAGAACGTGCGGATGCACGGCTTCCAGGACACGCTCTTCACCGACACCGCGTCCGAGACGACACCGTCGCGCGTCTACATGAAGGGTTGCTACGTCGAGGGCGACACCGACTTCATCTTCGGCGGCGCGACGCTGGTGATCGACGGCGGCACCATCAATTACATCTCGACGCGCAAGGGCTCAGGCTCCGGCGCGTGCCTGGCGCCGAGCACGCGTGTGGCCAACAACTACGGCTTCCTCGTCATCGGGACCAACTTCACGGCGGATTCGGCCGCGCCCACCAACAAGACCTCGCTCGGGCGCTCGTGGGACGAGGGCGGCGTCAACCCGACGCCCAACGGGCAGGCGGTGGTGCGCGAGTCGACGCTCGGCGCGCACATCCGCAAGGTCGATCCGTGGGCCGCCGCCGCCACGTCCGGCCGCGCGTTCAGTGACACCGGCAACCGGTTCTACGAGTACTGCAACAGCGGCCCCGGCTCCGGGCCGTAGGCCAGCCGATGGCGGGCAAAAAAAAGGATCAGCGATCAAACCAAAAACAAGTGCTGCAAATTCTGATCATGAGCCGCCGCGTAGCGGCGGGGCCACCTCTGTAGCACCACCCTGAGGAGGTACACCCATGGTGTGCCGTAAATGGTTCGCCTTTCTGCTGGTCGGCCTCGCGATGGCGGGCGCCGGCTGCGGTGACGATGGCCGGCAGCACCCGGATGGACAGGCGGGTGCGAACGGTAAGGATGCGGGGGATGGAAGAGCGAGCGTCGACCTCGCGGGCGATCACGCCGGGGGCGACACGGCGCTGGACGGCGTCGTCGCGCCCGACGTAGGCGGCGAGACCGGCGGCGACGTTCGTACGGATTCAGGCGGCGACAGCGGCGGCGAGGTCCACGCGGACACCGGCGGCGACGTCGCCGCTGATGCCGGCGGGGATGTTGGTATCGATGTTGGCGCCGACGTCGGCGCTGACGTCGGGATGGATGCCAGCGGTGATGTCGGTGCCGACGTCCGTGCCGACACCGCCGCCGACGTTCCGAGCAGGGACGGCGGCGGAACGTGTGCCGACCAGATCAAGAACGGCGATGAGACCGACGTCGACTGCGGCGGCTCCTGCGGTCGCTGCGGGCTCGGCCGGCGCTGCCAGGCGGCCACCGACTGCACGACCGGCGCTTGCAACGCCGCCGGGATCTGCGTCGACTGCCTCACCGCCGCCACCTGTCCCGGTCAGGACACCGAGTGCGCGCAGCGCACCTGCGTCGGCGGCGCGTGCGGGACGACGCTGGTCCCGGCGCAAACGGTGCTCGCCGCTCAGGTCCCGGGCGATTGCAAGAGTCGGCGCTGCGACGGTCAAGGGACCATCGTCGCCGTCACCGACAACGGCGATCTCCCGAACGACGGCAACCCGTGCACGCAGGACGTCTGCACGGCCGGCGTCCCGTCGAACCCCGTCAACGCCGCCGGTGCGACGTGCGGGGGCGGTCAGCTGTGCGACGGACAGGGACGTTGCGTCGGCTGCCTGACCGCTGCCGACTGCCCCGGAACCGACGGAGACTGCCGGACGCGCACCTGCATCCAGAACGCCTGCGGCGTCTCGAACAAGGCGGCGGGCATGCGGACGCCGGTCCAGACGGCCGGCGACTGCAAGGTCAACGACTGCGACGGCAACGGCAACGCGCGCGTGTCGACGCTGGACAGCGACGTTCCCGACGACGGCAACCCGTGCACGCTGGATCTGTGCACGGCCGGCTCGCCCTCGCACGCGCCCGCGCCCGCCAACACGGCGTGCGGCGGCGGCAACATCTGCGACGGCAGCGGCCGCTGCGTCCAGTGCGTCGTGGCTGCGACCTGCCCCGGGACGGACACCGCGTGCCAGGTGCGGACGTGCAGCGCGCAGGGCGTGTGCGGGCTTGCGCCGGTGGCGGCCGGCACGGTGGTCCCGCAGCAGGTCGCCGGCGACTGCAAGCAGAGCCGGTGTGACGGCAACGGCCAGATCGTCGCGGTGAACGACGACAGCGACAAACCGATCGACAACAACCCCTGCACCGACGACGTCTGCACGGCGGGCGTCCCCTCCAATCCGGCGCTGCCCGCCAGCACCACCTGCGAAGGGAGCAAGCAGTGCGACGGCGCCGGCCACTGCCGCGGCTGCCTGACCGCCGCCGATTGTCCGGGCACGGACGGCGCCTGCCAGACCAGGACCTGCAGCGCCCAGGGCGTCTGCGGACTCAACAAGCTCGCCGACGGCACGGCGATCGCGGCGCAGATCCCGGCCGATTGCCAGGTCATTCAATGCGACGGAAACGGCGGCCAGCGCACCGTCGCCGACGACACCGACAAGCCGACCGACGGCAACGCCTGCACCGACGACGTCTGCACGGGTGGCGTGCCGTCGAATCCGCCGCTCGCGTCCGGGACGTCCTGCGGAGGCCAGAACGAGTGTGACGGTGTCGGCCACTGCGTCGGCTGCGTGACCGCCGCCGACTGCCCCGGGCAGGACACCGCCTGCCAGACCCGCACCTGCGACGCCAACATCTGCGGCGTGCAGAACGTCGCCGACGGGACGCTGATCGCCAGCCAGGTGTCCGGGGACTGCAAGGTCGCGCAGTGCGACGGCCGCGGCAACGTGAAGTTCGTCGTCGATCCGACGGACGTGCCGAATGATCAGAACGTGTGTACGCAGGACGTCTGCAGCACGGGCGTCCCGTCGAATCCGCCGGTCGCAGCCGGAACATCGTGCGGAAGCGGCGACGTCTGCGACGGCGGGGGCGCCTGTGTCCGCTGTGTCGTGGACGCCGACTGCGGCACGGACACCGAGTGCCAGCACCACGCCTGCGGCACCGACCACACCTGCCGGGTGACCGACACGCCGGCGGGGACGCCGCTGGCGTCGCAGGTTGCCGGCGATTGCAGCGTGGTGCAGTGCGACGGCCTCGGCGGGACGCTTTCCGTCGGCGACGACACCGACGTGGTCGACGACGGCAACGTCTGCACCGACGACGTCTGCATCGCGGGCGCGCCGGCGCATCCCGCCCGGCCCGCCGCCACCGCCTGCGGCGGCGGCAACGTCTGCGACGGGCAGGGCCACTGCGCGCAATGCCTGTCGGCCCGCGACTGCGGCGCGGACTCGGCCTGCCAGGTCCACACCTGCAACGCCGATCAGACCTGCGGCGTCTCCAACGTCGCGCAGGGCACGCCGCTTCCGACCCAGACCGCGGGCGACTGCAGCGTCGCCCAGTGTGACGGCGCCGGCGGCGTGATGGCGGTGAACGACGACGGCGACATCGTCGACGACGGCAACCCCTGCACCGACGACGTCTGCACGGCGGGCACGGCGTCGCACCCCCCGAAGGCCCAGCGCGCCGCCTGTCTCGGCAGCAGCCTCTGCGACGGCCAGGGCAACTGCGTCGCCTGCCTGGCCGCGACCGATTGCGGTGCGGACACCGCCTGTCGACTCAACGTCTGCGCCGCCGACCACACCTGCGGCGTCACCAACGTCGCCGCGGGCACGCCCCTCGTCACGCAAACGCCCGGCGACTGCAAGGTCGTGCAGTGCGACGGCAACGGCGGCACGACCATCGCGAACGACGACAGCGACGTCGGCAACGACGGCAACCCCTGCACCAACGACGTCTGCACCGCGGGAACACCCGCGACCGTCCCGACCAGCGCCGGGACCAGCTGCGGCTCGGGCCTGGTCTGCGACGGCGGCGGCGGTTGCGCCTTCACGGACGACTTCGAGGACGGCGATTCGGCCGGCTGGACGCCGATCGAACAGACCGCCACGACGCCCGGCACGTGGACCGTCGCCAGCGAGACCGGTCACGGCGGCGCCGCGACGTTCACCTTCCAGCAGACCGGGCTGGTCAACACCTACCACTATCAGTACGTCCCCGCCGTCGGGCCGCTGGGCGACCAGACCATCTCGGCCTGGATCAAGCCGGGCGCCGCGTTCGTCGACGATAGCCACAAGGCCGGCGTCTGCGCGCGCTTCACCACCGGCGGCAACAACACCTCCACCGCCACGTACTGTCTCTTCATCCGTCAAGACGCGGGCGCTGCGGTGGGCCGCCTGCAGATCTCGAAGAAAGCCGCGAGCGGATCGCTGACCGGCCTCCTCAGCACGACGACGGCGACGTTCCCGAACGTGACGATCCCGCCGTTCGCGGTCGGCACCTGGTACCGGTTGACGTTCCAGGTCAGCGGCGCGCCGTCCGCGACGCTGGTCGCCTCGGTCAACGACGTCCCGCTGGTGACGTTCGTCGACGACGCGTCCACCGCCACGACGCCGCCGCTGACGAGCGGCGGCCCGGGCGTCGTCGCCCGCCAGGTCCCGGTCAGCTTCGACGACGTGCGGGTCACGTCGCCGTAAAAGGCGACCGTTCGGCCAGGCGGCGCGACCGGTCGGTCGCTTCGACGGCGCGCGACGCCGCATTTCGTGGATTCATGGGTGCATGAGGGTTCGCATCGTCGTCAACTACGTCCCGCGCTACCGCCACGGTCACGGCACGCACTTCGTCCCGCCCGTCACGGGCATTCACCTGGCCGCCCTGACGCCGCCGGATCATCGGGTCGAGGTGATCCACGAGCAGGTGCGGCCCGTCCCCATCGACGACGCGACGGACCTCGTGGCGCTGTCGTTCTTCTCGGGCTTCGCGCGGCACGCCTACGAGATCGCCGACCGCTACCGGGCGCTGGGCGTGCCGGTGGTCGCCGGTGGGCCGCACGTCTCGTACTGGATCGACGAGGCGCTGGCGCACGTCGACGCCGTCGTCGTCGGTGAGGCCGAGAGCGTGTGGCCGGAGGTCCTGCGCGACGTCGAGCGCGGCGTGCTCCGCAAGGTGTACCGTGGCGAGCCGCGGCCGCTGACGGGCTTGCCGATCCCGCGCTACGACCTCCTGGAAGGCGACTTCGTCGTCCGGCGCGTGTTGCAGGCGACGCGCGGCTGCCCATTCACGTGCAGCTTCTGCACCGTGCCCGATCTGAACCCGGGCTTCCGGACGCGTCCCATCGGCGACGTGATCCGCGACGTTGCGACCAGCGGCTTCTCGCGCGCCAGTTTTTCGTTTCCTTGGCAGGAGCGCGTGGCGTGGTTCTGGGACGACAACCTGCTGGTCCAGCGCCGCTGGGCCAAGGAGCTGCTCCGCGAAATGATCGGCCTCGATCGCTGGTGGCTGACGCAGGCGTCGATCGACATCGTCAAGGACCGGGAGCTCCTGGACCTGATGGAGCGCTCCGGTTGCATCGGCATCTTTCTGGGCATCGAGAGCCTGGACGAGTCGGACCTGCGCGCCGTCCACAAGAAGCAGAACCGCGTCTCCGAGTACCGCGACGCGATCGCGCGCCTGCACGACCGCGGGATCTGTGTGATGGCCGGGTTCATCTCGGGCTTCGATGATCAGACGCCCGACGTCATCGAGCGGACCGCGGACCGCCTCGACGCGATTGGCGTCGACGTACCGTTCCTCAGCATCTTGACGCCGTTTCGCGGGACGCCGCTCTACGACGAACACCTGCGGGACGGGCGCATCCTGCGCGATCGCGACTGGGGCCACTACAGCGGGTACGGCGTCGCCTTCCAGCCGGCGAAGATGACCCCGGAGGCGCTGCTGGCGTCGCACCGCGCGCTGTGGAACCGCGCGTTCCGGCCGCGGGCCGCGCTCGGTCGCGTCGCCCGCGGCACCCGCACCCTACGACCGGGCGGCTTGATGTTGTCGGCCGCGATGAACGGCTTCTACGGATTGAAGCAGATCACCGGGAACGAGCCCGCCACGCCCAGCGCGCGGCGCGGAGCCTTCATCGCGCACCCGGATCCGGCCGCGCCCCCGATGCGCCTGTCAGCCATCCGCCGGGTCGCAGCGCCAGAGGCGACCGTGGGCGCGTGAACCGGCCCACCGCGACGAAAGCGGTGGCGCCGGCGTCGCCGGGTGTCCCGTCGCAGACGAGCGGCTGGCAGATCCCGCCCACACAACTCGAACCAGATACGCACTGGTCCGTGGGCGCACACGACCCGCCGTTCGGCACGTTGCCGACGCAGGTCCCCGTCCCAGCGTCCACGTCGAAGTTGCAGGTCCCGCCCGCGCACGCCGTTGCCAGCGAGCCGGAACAGCCCCCGCCGGGCTGCACCACGACGATGGGTCCCACGCAACGCGAAGTCGCCGGGTCGCACACGGCGGAGGTGGTCGAGGGATCACAGAAGACGACGATGGACGGATCGCACGCGTCACCGAGCGCGGGCAGCTTCGTGCAGGTGTGCGTCGTCTGGGCGCAAAAGGCGTCCACCGGACAGACACTGCTGTCGATACAGGCGCCGCCGATCCCGACCGGCTTCGTGCAGACGGGGCTGGCGGCGCCGACCGCCGGCAGGGAGCAGACGAGGTTGTCGGCGCACTCGAATGCCATGCAAGGTTGGCCGAGCGGCACCTGCGCGACGCAGGTGCCGCATCGGGTGAAATCGGCAATGTTGCAACGGCGGCTGGCGCACTGCGACCCACTGTCGCAGGAGCCGCCGAGGGCGATCGTTCCGGCCCCGGCCAGGCAGGCGGGGGCCGTCGTCTGGCTCCGAAATGCCTCGCAGGTCATCGCGGCCAGTTCGTCGCCGCACGCTTGCGCGAGCGTCGGCGTGTAGCCGGTGTGCGGCTCGGTCAGCGCCAGCTGACAGCTGTCGGCCTGCGCGCTCACGCAATCCGCATTGGTGGCGTAACCGAAAAGCGGAAGCACGCCGGGCTCGCAGGCCTGGGCGCGCGCGCAGAGCTTGGCCGCGTAATCGCTGCACGCGGCCATTGGAGTCGGCGGCGGGCCGGATTTCGAGCTTCCGCAGGCACCGAAAAGGATCGAAACAACCCCGATTGCACCGTACCGACCGACCATCATCCCGTGACGGTATCAGCAGACTCGCGTTCGGTCATCCGATCAACGGATAGAATTGCGCTGGTGACCGCGACCGCCGCAGCGACAGTCCTGCTGGCTCTCTTCGGAGCTGAACGCGGCGCGGACGGCGCGGCGAGCGCGGATAAAGGCGCGCATGCGACCGGCGTCCTCTGCCTGCGCAAGTTGCCGCCTCCGAACGCTTTCGCCACCGAACGTAAGGGCAGCTCTGGCCCCTTTGACGAGGACACCTCGGAAACCAGGGCGCGCCGGATGGCCGGGGACCAACGGCTGGCGGTGAGTGTCGACCGAGGCGCCGACGTGATCGTCGACCAGAAGGTGGGGGCCTGCATCGACGGGTTGGCGCTCGACGTGAAGCACGTCGTGCGGTCGGTTCGTCCGGGCGTCAGCCGCCAGTGGGGGCGCTTCTCCTTCGAACCCGGTCAACCCGTTCTCGAGCTCCGTTACGACCCCTTCTACGGCAACGTCCATGTCGACACGCCACCCTGGCTGGCCGCGAAGACGGCCGGAATCTCGTCCTGCGCTGCCTGCGACCTTGCTCCGGCTGCCAGGAAGAAGAGGGAGGTCGGCTCGCTCGTGCCCGAGTTCGCAAGGAACGCTCGGCGCGAACGGTCCGAGCAGTCCGAACGGTGGCCGAAGCCGGCGACCCTCACGGGCCCCGAGCCGCAGATGCTGGAGCTACCGAAGATGGAGGGCCTCACCATCCTCGATCACGGCCAGCGCCGCGTCCCTCCCGATCGCTGGCAGATCCAGGCGGTGATTCACAACGCCCAGGCAGCGGCGGCGCTGCGCGCGCGGGGCATCCAGGTCGAGCTCGGCGAGGCGCCGACGGAGCAGGAGCTAAAGAAGGACCTGCCCGCTCCCGATGCTCCGGCGACCGCGCGACCGCGACCCTGATCGGCTTGCCGCAGGTCGCTGTATCGGCGCGTCGGCCGCCAGATTCGTGTCGGCTGAGACACCAGAACCATTGTCCGGCGAAGTGCCATTGTGGGAATGTGTTGCCGGTCGAAAACCACAGGGGGTCCACACGCATGAAATGGCTGAAGCGGATCGGGATTGTTGTCGTCGCTGTCCTGGTGCTGGCTGGCGGCGCCGGCGCCGTCATGGAGCTGCGCTCGCCGAAGGCGCGCGCGATCGACGCGGCGAAGAAGTTCGAGGCAACGCCTGAGCGCATCGCGCGCGGCAAGTACATCGTCGAGGCGCAGACGCACTGCCTGTTCTGCCATTCGGACCACGACTGGTCGATGCACGGGGCGCCGCACCTGCCGGGAATGACGGGCGCGGGCTGGGACCTGCCCTACGCCGACAACAAGATGCCCGGGCGCGTGTTCGCGCCCAACATCACGCCCGACCCGGAGACCGGCATCGGCGCGATCCCCGACGACGCGATCGCGCGCGCCATCCGCGAGGGCGTCGGTCACGACGGCCGCGCGCTGTTCATGATGCCGTCGATGGATCACTTCCGGAACCTCTCGGACGAAGAGGTCGCGTCGATCGTCGTCTTCCTGCGAACGCTGCCGCCGGTGAAGAAGCAGCGCGAGCTGACGCAGATCCAGATCCCGGTGCGATGGTTCATGAAGTTCGGGCCGAAGCCGCTGACCGAGCCGGTTCCGGAGGCGGACGCGTCCACGCCGGTCGCGCGCGGCAAGCATCTGGCCGAGATTGGCCTCTGCGCCGAGTGCCACACGCCGGTCAACGAGCGCCACGAGCCGCTCCCCGGAATGTACCTCTCCGGCGGCCAGGAGTTCGTGATCGGGGGCGTGCGCTATCGGTCCGCGAACATCACGCCGCACGCGTCGGGTCTCGCGCACTACGACGAGGCCCTGTTCATCAAGACGATGCGCACCGGCAACATCGGGGGTCGCCGCCTGAGCCCGATCATGCCGTTCGCCGAGATCGGCAAGCTGACCGACGCCGACCTGAAGGCGCTGTGGGCCTACCTCAAGTCGGTGCCGCCCGTCGCGCACGATGTCGAGCGCGCGGCGGTCGACGTCAAGGACAACCCCGCGATCAACGAGCACCCGGAGGTCGCCGCCGCGGTTCCGCCGCCCGAGGGCACCAAGGCCACCGCGCCCTGATTCGGTGGCGCCAACCTCGCGACGTTCGCGGGCCCCGTCATCAGGGCCCGCAGGTCGTGTACGCCAGAGGGAAGCGGTGGCCGCCGACTTGGTTCAGGCAGGTCGTCTTGCCGAACACCCAGGGTGGCGGCGTGCCGCCCAGGTTGGCGTCGTCGGGCGGGTCGCACCGCCACGCGGCCTGCGTGCGCGCGTCGCGCACCTGATCCGTCGCGCTCTCGAGGCGGACCTGCTGCGTGACGCACACGAGCCGGATCCGCTCGCTGACCGCGCTACACGGGCGCGTCTCGTCTGGCAGCCCCGTCTCTCGCTTCTTCCGCGTGCACTTCCGGTCCGCCAGTTTGAGGTCGAGAGTCAACGAGCGGCCTTTCTTCGCCCACGCGCCGGTCCACGTGTCCGCCCAGACCGTCTCTTCGTCCGTCGAGAAGTTCCGGTACAGATTGTGCTCGAACGACGAGCCCGCGTCCGTCCCCTTCACCTCGCCGCCGGCGAGGAGCTCGATGATCACCTTCGAGGCGTGCCGCCGGTTGATCGCGCCCTCGTTCTTCGCGATGTGCACGGTCTCCGCGTCCTCGGACCGCATCTCCAGCGTATTCGCCGGCCGCGGCTCGGCCACGCCCCGGTGCCCCGAACCGATCAGGACAGCGAGGGCCAGCAGCGCTCGATTCAGCTGTTTGAAGTCGCGGACGACGGTCACGGATGGCTCAGAAACCGTAATGGGCGAGCAACGGCTTGAGCTTCGGACTCGCGCGAACCTTGGCCAGCGACGCATCCGTCTGGACCTTGTCGTGATAGCGCGGCTTGCCGCGAGACGCAGGATCGTAGCGGGTGATCGCCTCCAACCAGAACAGCTCGTCGAGCGCGGTCAGGGCGTCGTCCACCTTGTCGCTCTCGGCGAGGGCGCACGCCAGATTGAACGTCGTCTCTGCCAGCTTCGGATAGGGCAGGTGCAGCGCCGCGTCGCGCGCGCGGCCGAACGGCTCGGCGGTCTGCGCCCCCTTTCCGGTCATCGCGAACGCGAGGCCGGTCCCTTCGGCCAGGTCCCACTGCTCGATGGCCGTGAGCTGGCTCGCTGGATGCGCGCGCTCGAAAGCCTGGTACTTCGGCAACGCGAGCGCCGGTTGACCGCCGTGCAGCAGCTTGCGAATGGCGTCCAGCTCGGCGCCGTGGGTTCGCTTGAGCGCCGGCGCGAGGTCTTCGTCGGCGCGCGCAACCAGCATCGTGATCCGGGTAGACGTGGCGTCGTCGCGCTGGACCGTCGGATCGGCGAGGAGGCTCTCGCCGATCCCCTTCGCGACGCCATACTGGTTCTTCTGCGCGTACGCGATGGCGAGGTTGAGCAGCGATTCGCCGCGCGTGCGCGGCAGCGGGAACCGTGCGTCGACGTACGGCTTCGCCGTGGTCAGCGCCGCGCGAAAGTGGCGGATGGCGTGGTCGTACTCGTGAAGGTCGAGGAGCTCCAGCGTCGCCAGTTGCTTCTCGGCCTCCGCGAAGTCTGGGCGCAGCTCGACCGCGCGACGGTAGTTCGCGACCGCGCCGTCTTTGTCTCCCTGGGCCTCGAAGGCCCCGCCCAGATCGAACGCGGCCAGGAAATTGCGCGGATCGGCGCGCAGCGCTTCCTGGAACAGCGTGACGGCGCGCGGGAGGTCGCCGGCGTTGCCGGCGGCCATCGCCTCGTCGTAGCGCTGCTTCGATTTCGTCGCGTCGGCCCGGGCGTCAACGGACCACGCCAGTGCACAGACCATCGCGCAGATTGAGAGCAGGCGGCGACGAAGCGACGCGAGCAGCATCATGCGATCGCGCACGTTAGCCGTACCGCACGCAGATCGCCAGCGTGGGCGCCGCTCCTGCGCCGGCTGGAGCGGGTCGTCTTGGTTTGATACGCTCGCCGGCATGCGGGCGGTGCTTCTGGCGGCTCTGCTCGGCGTTCACTGCTCCGCGCCTCCCCGTCCCGTCGCCACCGCCTCTCCGCCAGCGCCACTTCCGTCTGCAACCCGAGCTCGGCACCTGCCTGACGGTCGATGCGATCCGATGCCCCGCGAGAACATGCCGTGTACGGACGGCGACGGATTCTGCGTCATCTCGTGGGGTCAGCACGGCGGCTGGAGCTCGACGCTCTGGTGTCGTGGAGGCCGGTGGGTGTACGAGGAAGAGCGCAACCTTCCTGATTGAGAGGTGCGGCTACTTCAACGTCTCCGCGAAGAGCTCCGCCAATTTCTTGAAAGCGCGGTCGGCCTGAGCCTCGTTGTAGACGGGACGGTCCAGCAAAGTCCAACCGTGAAAGGCGCCGTCATAGACTTCGCTCTCGTATCTGTTGCCACTGGCCCCCCAGGCTTCCAGAGCGCGGTCGAACTTTTCAATCGCCTCCTTCGGCATGGTCTTGTCCTCGACGGCGTACGCGAAATAAAGGCGAGCCCGGACGCGCGGCAAGAGGAGGTGCGGGCTTGCGGGGTCATCGGTGAAAAGCTTGGTGCCATGGAATGAAGCGGCGGCGGCGATCCTGTCCGGACGCGCGGCGGCGACTCTCAAAGCCATGCCTCCCGTGATGCAGTGGCCGACGACGCCCATGCGACCTTCGCTGACCGAATCCTGCGCCGCCATGAATTCGACGTCATCCGAGGCGTCACGCCCCATCGCTTCCGGCGTCAACGGCGCGGACAGCTCGGCGATCCGCTTCATCGTTCGCTCCTCTCCCACTTGTATCGGAAAATCCCACAGGGGCGGCCGCCCCGACCGGTAGAACAAGTTGGGCAGCAGCACGCAATAGCCTCCAGCCGCGAGCCGCCGCGCCATATCGCGCGTGACCTGACGGACGCCGCCGATGTCGGTCAAGAAGATCACGCCGGGCGAGCGGCGCTCGCCCTCGGGCTGATATAGAACGCCGTCGCACGTTCCGTCAGTTGCGCGTATCTCGATCTCTTTCTCGATCATCGTCCCCCCCGGTTAAAGGTTGCGACCATCGTGCCAAGCCGCCATTTCGCGCTGTCCTTGTCTGCCGCTGCAGAATTTCGCGAATGACTTGCGTCCGGCCCGCCGCGCGCCCATTTCGCGCGCAAGCTTCGCGTGGTTTCGGTTCCCGCTACGCGGCGCCGAGATCGGCGCACAGCGTGGGCAGCAGCTCCTCGGCCTTCGCGCGCAAGTGGATCACCTTGCCGCCGTTCGCGGGGCTGACGGGGTTGGGATCGATCGAGAACACGGGGACGCCGGCCGCCTGCGCGGCGTCGATGACGAAGTCGGTGACCCCGACGGAAAACGACGTCCCGACGCAGAGCACGAGGCGCATGCGGGCGGCGGCGGCCTTCACGTGCTCCCAGCCGTAGTCGTCGTGCGCGGCGTAGACCTCGTCGAACCACAGGATGTGCGGGCGCAAGTGCTTGGCGCAGACCGGACAGCGGGGCAGCGTCTCGGAGCCGGGGTCGCGCAGGAACGCCTCCAGATCCACCTCGGCGCGCGGCAGGGATCCGGCGGGCTCGCCCAGCCGGCAGCCGCGCCGGGCGCAGCGCACGCGATCGGACGAGCCGTGAACCTTGATCATGCGGGTCGACCCGGCCTGCTCGTGCAGGGTATCGATGTTCTGCGTGACGAGCAGGAATTCCCCGCCGCGCGCCGCCTGCCAGCGCTCGAGCGCCGCCAGCGCCCGGTGCGCGGGGTTCGGCTGCGCTCCCGCGAGGGACGCGAAGCGCTTGCCGTACCAGAGCCACGAGCCCACCGGATCGCGCTGGAAGTAGCGCCGCGTCCCCATCTCGGTGACGTCCTTGGTCCAGATCGCGTCGGGGTCGGTCCCGCGGAAGGTGGGGAGGCCGCTGGCCAGGCTGACGCCGGCGCCGGTCAGCACCAGCACCAGCCCTCGCTCGCCCCGCAGGGCCTCCGCGACGTCCGTCATGATCCTGATTCTAGCCGCACGGAGGCAGCAGAGGAGATGACGACCCAGCACCCAAAGAAAAAGCGGCCAGGAATCGGCGCCCAGCCGTAATCCCCGCGCACCACCCGGACGATGCCCGACCTCTCCCCATCGTCCGCGGCGTCACCAACACAGGAGCTCGCAAATGCGCCACACCATGATCGGTCTCGCGGCATTGGCGGCGATCGCCGTCTCCGTGCTACCCGGAACCGCGTCGGCCCAGGTGGCGACGTCTCACGCTTGCCCGAACGGAGGCGCGGGCTTGCCGAGGTCGAACGAGGTGTTCCTGTTCCAGAACGGCAACTTCGTGGGCCCTTGTTCCGCTCTGTTCGTCGGCTTCTACCCCTACGCGGGGAACCAAGTGGGGGGCTTTGGGTTGCCGAACGACTCGATCAGCTCCCTGAAAGTCGGCAGCGGCGTGCGCGCGCGTCTTTACCACGACGGTATCTACAGCGGATCGATGCTGACCAAGACGCCCGGCAACTACGGCGTCATCGACAACGGATGGAACGACGTGATCTCGTCGATTCGGGTCGAGAGCAACGCCCGATCGCCCATTTGTAACGACTTGGTCGCGGGAGAGTTCGCTCTGTTCCAGAATCCCAATTTCGGTGGGGACTGCGTGGTCCTGCGGTACGGCATCTATCCGACGCTCGAGTCGATGGGCATCGCCAACGACAGCGTCTCGTCGGTCAAGACGGGACCACCGACAGCCGGTAATGACTCGTGCGCCGCGGGAGCCGGCTGGATCGACTACGTCATTCTCTGGTCCGGCGTTCAACAGTCGGGCACGACGACATCCGTGGCGCCTTCAAGCAGCAACGCCAATCTCGCCACTTCTGGATTCGACAATGTCACGTCCAGCGTCACGGCGATCGTCACCTGCCAGGCGCCGCCGAAAATGACGTATTACGGCGGCCCGGTCATCTCGGCGCCGAACATCTTCCTTCTGTTCTGGGGATTCGACCAGACCAACGCCAATGACCTCGCGAAGATGACCGCGGCGGACACCTTCATGACCGGCTACGTGCAATACATGTCGAACGCGGTATCTCCGATCGGAATGGAGCCGACGATACGGCAGTACGGCGTCTGGGGCGCCTCGTATCTGGGATTCTCGGTCGACACGGCGGCAGCGCCCACTTCAACGGGCTTTCCATCCGATGCGCAGATTCAGGCCGAAGTGTCGAAGATGCAGGGCCAGAACGGACAAAACGGCGTCAAGGTTCCTGCGTATTCCCCGAACCTGCTCGTGCTGACGGTGGTCAAATCAGTCCCGGGCTGCGGCGGCTTTCACCGCGTCGTGCAGCCGTATGACGCCAACCAGGGCCGCTTCTACGGCATCGTCGCATATCAACAGAATTGCGGCTTTGCGACGCCGCCGTATTTCACGACCGGGGCGACCGTCGACGAACAATGGTTCGAGGTGTTCGCGGGGCACGAGATCAACGAGTTTGCGACCGATCCGCTGGTCATCTATGGACCGGGGGGCGGATGGATCTACACGGACATGTGGAACGCGCGAGGTGAGGTCAACGATTGTGGTCTGCCTGGAGACAACGGCGATCCTGCCTGCGTATCCGGGGACCAGGTCCTGTTTCCGAACGGGTACATGGGGCAGGTGAACCATATTCTGGACAACGACCGTGGGACCTGTTCGTCGTTCACGACCGAAGAGCACGACTCGATCGCGGTCACGCGGTGGGACAGGGACAGCCCGGACGGGCTGAGCGTGGTGGCCAGGGGGATGGACGGCTCGGTCTGGTACGTGGACCAGGGCGAGGGAGACGCGGGGGGGTGGGAAACTCCCACGAGCCTGGCTTTCGAGTCCATCGAGGGCCTGGCGACGATTTCGAGCGGTGCGACTCAGGACATCTTCGCGATCGGAACGGACGGAGGGCTGTATCAGTTCACGCGGACCTTCGACACGGATTGGACCATGACGCCAATGGGCGGGCGCATCTTCGGCGCGCCGTCGGCGGCCTACCACAACGGCCACAAGGTGGTGGTCGTCCTCGGCACCGACGGTCACCCTTATGTCTTCGACGACGGCGGGACCGGGAACTGGTCGCTCGCTCAGCTTCCGATCCCGAGCGGCAACGTGCTCGCGATGTCGCCGCCGCGGGTGTATCCGCGCGCCAACCTCCCGGGGACGGTCGACATCATGTTCACCGGGTACAACGGGCACGTTTACCGCGCCGTTTGGGGAAGCGAGAGCTCCTGCCCGCCGTTCGCCGACATCGCCTCGACGGCCACCGACATTCCGTTCGAGAGCAACTGTGTGCCGAACCAAACCGATGTCTTCTTCCGCGGGACTGACGGCGCGGTCTACCAGGTTGCGATGAACGGCAACACGCCCAGCGCGCCAATCAACCAGGGTGGCGTCATTTTCGGCGGACCGACCGCCACCGAGACCTGCTACTCGGACGGGAGCCACAGCGTCATGGCGCTGGTCCGTGGCCTTGGAACGGACGGGGGAAATCTCTGGGCGTCGGAGGCGCTCTGGACCCCGACCGTCTTCAACGGATGGAGTCAGGTCACGAGCTTCACCGCCACGAGTACGCCGACCGTGCACCAGACGAACGACAGCCTGCAGTTGATCGATCTGTTCGCCCGCCGCCATAGTGACGGGCACGTGATCGTCGGAGGATATTCGGACGCGGCCGGCTTTGGCGGGTGGCTCGACACCCAACTCGTATCCTTCTGAAGAATTCGCAGCGGTCGTCAACCGATCAAACGGGCGAGAAGCAGGACCAGCAGCCGGAGGGTGCGTCGCTGCCCGGGCAGGTGTCGCCGATCGTCGCGCACTCTCCCGCGGGGAGCGTGAGGCAGGCGCAGCCGGTGCAGGTGTCGGACGTCCGGGGCACGCATTTTCCGGCGCCGGGGGTACCGCAGGCGTGCACGCCGACGTAGCAGACGTAGCCCGAGCTGCAGCCAGAGTTGCTGGAGCAGGACGTGCCACCGGTTGTCCCGCCGCCGCCGGTGCCCGCTGTCCCGGTCGCTCCACCCGCGCCAGCCGTGCCCGCCGTCCCGCCGGATCCGGAGGCGCCCGCGGCGCCCGTCGCGCCGCCTGATCCAGATGTACCGCCGGCGCCAGTCGCGCCGCCGGTTCCCGTCGTTCCGCCGGCGCCCGACGTTCCGCCCGCGCCCGTCGCGCCGCCGGTTCCTGCCGTTCCGGACGTGCCCCCTCTTCCGCCGGATCCGGACGCGCCCGCGACGCCGGTCGCGCCGCCGGATCCAGAAGCGCCCGCGGCGCCGGTCGTTCCCGCGGCGCCGGTCGTTCCCGCGGCGCCGGTCGTGCCGCCTGGGCCCGTCGTGCCGGCGGCGCCCGTCGTGCCGGCTCCGCCCGACGAACCGCTCGTGCCACCACCTCCAGTTCCTGTCGTACCGCCCGTTCCGCCGCCCGCGTGGCCGCCGGAGCTGGTGCCTGCGGTGCCCGTTCCGCCGCCGTCCGGGCTGCCGTTGCTGCTCGAGCACGCGCCGAATGCGAGCGTCGCGCCGACCAAAATCATTCCAAGCCGCTTCAACAGCATCGGCGCAGCATGTCGCCAAACGACGGCAACGTCCATCGTTCGATCGCCAACGCTCGGCAGCGCTTCCACGCACCGAGCCCCGTCGACGGCGTCGTCGACGCGCAGCGCGATCTCCGCAACCATTGCGCTGCTTCGCCCGAATACATATTCGACCGTAGCCTCGACGGGCGAATGCGCTGCGGAACGAAAACGAACAGGTTCATACAAACAACGAGATTGTTTGGCATCTGCCCGAGATTGCCGGCCTCCGTTGACAAGAAACTGTTTCCGCTCCGTTGGGAAACGGATCGCACGTCGTGTGTTGCCGATTACGTGACGGGTCCGGCAATTTTCCGCCGACGAATACGGCCAATCCTTGCTTTGCAGCAACGTTGGTTTTATTTGCACATCTGTCAAACGGAAGTCGCGTATTGTGCCTGCCGTTTGAGTCCGGCGTTTTCGTAAGCGCGTTTAATCGACGGGAGGCTCAGCATAATGGGCGGCATCTCCAGGACTCGGTTGATCACATCCCTTCGCTTCGCTTGTCTCGGGACGCTCGCGGCGATGTCCGCCTGCGGGACCTCGCCCGATTCGGCCGACACGACGGCGCGGGTCGCGGCGATCACGTCGCAGGACGTGATGGGGTTCGAGGCGCCGGCAGCGTTCACCGCCAGCTCCGGGACGGTGGCGTCGACGGCGATGCGCACCCAGGGAGCGGCTGCCTATGCGCTGACTGCGCCCGTGAACTTCACGACGCTCGTCAGCCAGCCGATCGACTCGACGACGCCGAGCCTGGCCGGCCTCAGCAACGCCGGGTCGAGCTTCGCGCTGGACCTGCTGCTCCCCACGCAGCAGCCGAACCAGTTCTTCTTCGGGTCGGTGCAGCTGCTGGTGAGCGTTCCCTCGCGGAACGTGAACAATCTCTTTCTTTCGCAGGTCGAGCTGACCGGGTTGCCGCTGGGCACATTCCAGACCTTGCGGTTCACGATCACGGACGGCCTCCGCAACGCCCTCAGCGGCGCGACCTTCAATGACCTGACGTTCACGGTTGCGTTGAACGCGCCCTCCGGCGCAACGGGCACGTACATCTTCGACAACCTTCGGGTGGTGGCGGCGGGGAACGCGGAGTTCGCGCTGACCGCGAACCCGGCCGCGGTGACCGTGGCCCAGGGAGCCTCCGCCTCGAGCACGATCACCGTGTCGCGGCTCAACGGGTTCGCGTCGGCGGTGGCCTTCACAGCGAGCGGGCTCCCCACGGGCGTGACCGCCGCGTTCAACCCCGCGACGACGAGCACCACCGGGACGACGTCGGTCCTCACCTTCACCGCCGCCGCCAACGCCGCGCTCGGCACCACGGCCGTCACCGTCACCGGGACGGGGGGCGGCCTCTCGCGGACGACGACCGTCAACCTCACCGTCGCGGCGGGCGCCAACTTCACGATCGCGGCGAATCC
>Ga0066903_100001219_pt1 | contig 18379 bp, 15 predicted proteins | sample PanSoiMetaGPlot1_FD_67491 | JGI IMG/M metagenome (GOLD analysis project Ga0066903, IMG submission 67491) | Tropical forest soil microbial communities from Panama analyzed to predict greenhouse gas emissions - Panama Soil - Plot 1 (version 2) | ecosystem: Environmental > Terrestrial > Soil >... | reverse complement strand
ATCACCACGGCGCCCAGTCAGCCGGGAGGGCGGTCACGGCTGCCAGGACCCTCTATCCAGAATAGGAGACATCAGGGAAAGCTCAACGAACCGGCATCCGCTGCCTTTCGCAGCGCGCTAGATGACGACGTCAGCCGCGACGCCGGCCCCAGATCCGGTAAATCGCGATGCCCGTGACCGCGAGCGCAGTCGCCAAGGCGGCGAGCTGAACCTCGGGCTTTGCCACCTGCTCAGCAGCCCGCTCCCTGATCCGCCTGACGTTGCTTGCCGGGCTGACCCGCTCGGCCAGCGAGTCGATGGTGCGGGCGAGGTTCTGCCGAGTGCGTTCGATCTCAGCAACGATCTCATCAGAGTCGCGCTTAGCCACTTTGCCGTTCGCCGCGGCTCCGTTCCGCACCGCAACGGTCGCATGCTGGCTGCTGCTCTGCTGATCGGCCATCCTCGCACCCCTTCCCGGCCAGAGCGCGGCCGTTCCAAGCCTGTCTATAGTTTTCCAGGCCCGTGCGCACTACGCACGTCTGGCCCGCCGGTTCACGGTCGGGTGGCGGCTAGTTTCTGAGAATGTCACCCAAATTGCCCGCCGCAAACGCGATACGGCGGCGGTCACCCGGCCGGTTGCCGGGGCCGCCACCGCATCAAGGCAGCTGCTAGCTGCTAACTGGTGCTGGCCAGATGGTGCGCGGCTGCGAGCAGCGCATTGCACGCGGCAAGCTGGACGCCTGACCCCTGAACGGCCTCATTGCTGAACGCCGCCGCCTCGAGTTCGCCCTTAATCCGGGTAGCCAGCCTGTCCCTGGCAACATCAAGCCCGCGAAGGGCGTTCTCGATGCTGGTGTACGTGCTGTCTCCCGGAGCGTTGCTCTCAAGCGCCGCGGTCGAGGCGACCATTGTGTCGGTCCCGAACTCACCGACGCTGGAGTTGAGCTGCTTGTAGCAGGCCCCGAGCTGCGCAACCCCTGGCTGGGACAGCGCGTGGTTCGGATGGGTGAGGACCTGGGTGATGACGCGGCCGTCGTGCTCGTAGTCGTCCTTGAGCCCGGCCAGGTACATCATTGTCGGCCGGATATCCGTCTCATCGAGCCAGGTGCCGGTGGTGTGGCTACCTGGGATTGTCACCTGGCCACTATCCGGGCCGGCCGAGTTCGGGCCATCCGCTGGCTGCGGGCCGTCGACCCCGAGGTTTTTCACGCCCGGTCCGGCGATGCCGAGATAGTTGGTGTCGATCTCAGCGGCGTAGTCGCCGTGGTTGTACGCGAACAGTGGGTTCACGCTCACGCACGGCGTGTTGCAGTTCGTCTGGCCTGACGACAGGAAGTAGTCGGGCCTTGCGAACATCGCGAACGTTGGAGTCCTGGCCGGGTCGGCGTTGACCATGTGCAGGATCGCCTCTTCGGTCGGATCAGCGAGGTAATTGGTAATCGGCTGGGTGGTGCCGGTGTACGGATTCGCGGCGGTAAGCGCCCCGGCATCCCGTTCCAGCGTGCGTACCGTCGGATCGGTCGGTCCCGGGTTCCCTGTCACGTAGAACTCAGGAGCACTATCGGCCTCGAGGGTAAACGGCGTGGTGTTGCCCCGCTCGGTGGCCAGCAGCCCTGGCAGGTTGCCCGCCAGCTCGCCGAACGTGCCAGCCGGGTAGGTGCACAGCACGTCGGGTGTCACCGTCGTGCCGGAAACCGTCGCACCATCGCAGTTCGCCGGCGTCGGCTGGATCGCACGGCCCACGTTGGCGCCGGCGACATGGTCGCCCTCGTCGGAACTGATCAGGAACAGCGTGTTCTTAGGCGTGATGCCGTCGGAGGCGAGCCGCTTGAAGAAGTCACCGAAGGCCTGGTTGTAGTACTGGGCCTGGGCGATGTAACAGGCGCTGCCCGGACCTAGCGCAGCAGGCGCGCCGACACAAGAGGACAGTCCGGTGATGTTCTCATTGCCGTGGATGTCGGCCATATAGCCGTTGACGACGGGAACACCGTTTTCCAGCATGTCAGCCATGTAGGCCAGCGTCTGCGAGGCGTTGATCGGTCCGAAGCCCGGGAATCCCGGCGTGGTCTCGAAGTTCCCGTTGATCTGGTTCCCGTTCAGGTCAACCAGGTTGCCCGCGGCATTCGTGACCTGGAATCCGTGATGCATCAAGTTGGCCGTCCCGGCACCCAGCTGCGGCGCGATGTAACGATGGCCGAACAGGCCAAGGAAGCCGTTGTATCCGCCCGGCTCGTCCGGCAGGAGATCAGGGACGGCGGTCTTGCTCGGATCGGTCTGTCCGAACTTGACGGCCTGCGCGCTGGAGCAGAACTGGCTGCCCGTTCCCTTCGCGCAATGCACGCCGAGGCCATCGTACTGTGCCACTTCGGCATCCTTGAAGCGGTCAGGATCCGCGTTCAGCTGTGCGACCTCTGGCGAGTTGGGGCCGAACACCTTGGGGAAGTCGACGGAGTTGTTCTCAAGCTCCTGGTTCGCGGTAGAGACGTCGCCGACGTCGCAGCCTGCCCTGGTGAACGGCACCCACGGCGCAGGAGTGACTGTGTCCGGCGCGACCGGGTGATTCGCCGTCGCCGGCGGCTCCGGTGCGTAGACCATCGACGGGTTGGTGTCGTGGCCGGGGTTAGGCGTGCTGGCTGTGTCGAAGATCGGGTCGGTCCAGTACGCGAAAGAGCCAGCGGAATCGGCCGTGCCGTCTGGATTGAAGCTGCGATAGCCGTTGGAGATCGGCATGCCATGCCGGTCGCCGTACAAGCCGGTGTTGGTGGTCAGGATGTTGTCACCGGTGTGCGCGATCAGCGGCGTGTGATTGTTCGACATCCACGTCCCGTTGTTCTCAAAGAACTGCAGCAGATTCGGCATCATCTGCAGGTCAGAAGGAACGTTCGGGTTGTCGCGGAAGAAGTGAACGTTGTCGAACGTGAGCTGGACGACGTGCTTGACGCCGTTACCGAGATGGCAAACGTTGCCATCGTGGTGAACCGCCGCGGCCGGACGTGCCGGGCCGGAGCGGGCGGCGAAAGCCATCCCGGGCGCTACCGCACCCGCCAGGGCCAGCGAGCCGATCGCGACCGTGCTAGCGGTCGCGACGGCGCGGGCGGATAGCCGCCTTCGGCCGCTGAGTAGCAGTTTGTGCATCCGATCTTCCTCCTCGTGTGCCGCTATCCGGCGGCGGTGCCGGAGCGTCCGGCAGGTCACGTTAAAAGCCGGAACCAAACGCAAAGCGACAGGTATGTGACCTCTAAGCCAATCCTTGTTCACTCCTGCCTCAGACATCTTGTCCGTATCGCCGGCCATAGGCAATGCCGAATTTGAATGCGATCCTGGCGGAAGCCGCTGATCTGCACTGATCCGGGATTTTCGGGATAGATATGATCACCGGATGGCTGTTGACGCGGTGATCTTCGACTGGGGCGGCACGCTGACCCCGTGGCACACGATCGACCACGCTGAACAGTGGCGTGTTATCTGCGAACCGCATTATCCAGATGACCACGCCGCCCGCGCCGCCGCCGCGCACGCGGCGGAAAGCACGCTCTGGGAACTGTCCAGGTCCGAGCACAGGAGCGCGACAATCTTCGGCGTGCTCGAGCGGGCGGGAATCGAGCCGACGGACCAGCTAATCGCCACCTACCTGGAAGAATGGGCACCGCATACGTTCACCGACCCGGATGGCATCGCCGCGTTGCGCCAGCTCCGCGAACGCGGTATCAAGATCGGCGTGCTCTCGAATACGTTGTGGCCGCGCAGCTGGCACGAGGACGTTTTCCGCAGGGATGGCGTGCTCGACCTGATCGACGGAGCTGTTTATTCAAGCGAGATCGACTGGACCAAACCGCATCCTGAGGCGTTCGTCGCCGCGATGTCAGCCGTCGGAGTTACCGAGCCCGCACGCTGCGTATTCGTTGGTGACCGTCCATGGGACGATATTCACGGCGCGCAAAGCGTTGGCATGCGCGCGGTCCTTATCCCGCATTCCGATGTTCCGACCTTTGCCGACGCCACTCCCGATGCCATCATTAACGGCCTCACACAGCTAATCCCTCTAATTGACTCCTGGTAGCCGCAGCCGGCGCGGCGGCGCCGGCGTGGAAGTCACATTCACACCGGAATCTGGTGATGACTGTGACATCGATCCATGGATCAGGACGGGGCCCCAGCCGATTCCTGGGCGGCCCAGCGGAAGACTCCGCTGGCCATCGTCGACGTTGCCGCGTCAGCCCGGGCTGAGAAGACCTCATGACGCACCTTCCCGATCCCCTGATCCGAAGGTGCCGCCAGCCAGGCGAGTTCGGCCAGGTGCCCGGCCAGGCGCAGCGCCTCGTCGGTCCGGCCCGAGGGTGAACGGGCCTCTGCGAGCAGGGCCAGTGCCCGGTCGGCGAGAGCCTTCGGGCCGCCGGCCAGGGCGGCGAGCTCGGCGGCTACGGCGCGCTCGGGAGCCGGCTTGAGGCTTGCTGGGTTGCCGTCCCACCAGCCGCCGTAGAGCCGCCACACCGTGTGCACGACAAACTCCGGCTCGTCGTAGACAGGCCGCAGGTACGGGCGGTCCATTAGGTGTGCGGGCGGCGTGACGCCGTGGATCGCGTCATCAAGCCGGCCGCCGCCGTTCATCACCCCGAGGGTCTGGTCGACGAGCGAGTCGAGCAGGTCGGCTGTGTCGGTCAGTGCCTGCCTGATCCGCTCGGCCCCGATGATCGGCAGGCCATGCCCGGGTAGCAGGTACTCCGGCTCCAGGCTGATCATGCGGCGCAGCGCTCCGGCCCACTCCCTTGGGTACCGCTGCACCTTCTGCGGGTTCCCGGCATTCGGCGACGCCCAGATGAACAAGTCGCCGCAGCACAGCACGCGAGACCCGGGCACCCACGTCACCGTGTGGTCATCGGTCTCTCCCTTCTCGTGCCTGAGCTCGAATCCGGTGCCTCCGACGTCGAGCCGCAGCTCGTGTCGGTAGGTGCGGTCCGGGTAGCGGTAGTCGAGTGGCCAGCGCAGGCCAGGGACGCCGAACTGGCGCTGATTGATCACCTCGTTGTAGCCGGCCGTTGCTTTGTAGCGGTCGAACCTCGCAGGCAGTGCCTCGTGTGCGAACACGATAGGTTCTGGCCAGCCGCTCTCGGCCGCCTCAGCCGCCCAGACCGGCACCCCGAAGACGTGATCGATATGGCCGTGCGAGTAGACCGCGGCGTGCAGCCGCTGTTTGGTCCACTGCCGCAGCTCGCGATGTACGGCCTCGGCCACGAACGAGCTCCCGGTGTCGACCAGCACCAGCCCGTCCGCCGTGGCGAACGCCGACACGTTGGCGAACGAAGGCACGAACGCCACGCCGTCACAGATCTCGGCCAGGCCGCCCAGGTGACTCACCGGGTGGTATTCGCCAGGACCGATCTCGCCACGCCACAGCCGGTCGGCGAGCTCAAGCACGTCATCGGCCATCGATCGCGTTCCTCCCCATGCCCGCATGAACGCACTGGCCCGGCGGGTGCGTGGCATCACCCGCCGGGCCAGTGCTCTCTGACGCGCTAGCGGTGGTCAGGTCTTGAGCGCAGCCAGTTCACGCTCGACCATGGCCTCATGCTCCTGCTCGTCCTTGCGGGCGTCCGATGGCTTCCAGCGGCCGCGCAGCAACGGGATGCAGCAGATGAAGAAGATGATCCCGCCGAAGCAGATCCAGTACCAGGTCTTCCACTGGCCGACCGTCTTGTTCGCGGCGTTCTGCACGTCCACGCCGTGAGCTTGCATGTAAGCGATCACCGGCGCCGGGATCTTGCTCAGGGCGGTCAGTGGCACCGCGTACGGCGCGATCTTCTGCAACGGCACCTGGGCCTTGATCACGCCCTGGATCGCGGCTGCGTTCTGGCACATGGTCGTCAGCACGGCCTGCCCGGTCGAGCCACCACCTGCCGCGGCCACAGCCTTGGCCAGGACGGCCTTCGGGGTCTTGCTCGGGGTCGCGCAGTTCAGGAACACGGTGCCGACATCGGTCGTGTCCTTCTGCAAGGCGGCGAGCTCCGGCTGGAACTTCTGCGCGTTGCCGAGCTGCACCTTGTACTTCTGCGCCAGCGCGACGATGTCCGGGTGCGCAGTCGCGAAGTCCAGGCCCACGTGGTACTTGGTGTGGTACGCCTGAACGGTGGCGCCATAGTTGACCAGCGGCGTGACCGAGTTGATCACGACAGGGATCAGCAGGAACGACAGGAACACGACGATCCTGATAATCCAGCCCCAGATCGCCAGGCCGGTCGCGGTCAGGGCCGGGTTGCGCGCCTCAACGGTCTCGGTAAAGCTGGCCATCCACGGGGTGTAGGCGATGCCGAGCGAGAATGACAGCAGCGCCAGGATGATCGCCAGCGTGTAATAACTCGGCTGCAGCCCGGCCTGAAGCAGGTAGATGACAGTCATGACCGCGGCGGCAATACCGCCGACGAGCATGAATGGTTTCCTGACTCGCAGCCGGTCGGATAGTACTCCGACCAGGATCACCGCGAGGACGTTGAATCCCCAGTTCCAGTTGCCCAGGCCGTTGGCGTCCTTGACCGAGAATCCGAAGACCGTCCCCAGGTAGATAACGGCGAATCCAACCGCCGTGTAGTAGATCAAAAGCATCACGGATACCGCGATGGCGGAGACGACGACATCGGTCTTCAGGAGCTGACGGAACGGGTGCTTCAGAGCCGCGACGATGTCGGCCTCAGTCAGGCCCTTGGCCTTAGCTTCGATCAGCGCACGGTCGTGCAACGTCACCATCAGCTGGTCGCGCAGTGCTGGTGACAACTCGCGCAGGCCGATCAGCGCGACCACGAAGACGACGAGGCCGGCGATGCCGCAGATCCGGTATTCGTGGGTCCAGAATCGCGGGTCGGTGACCACGGCAGGAACGGTCGCACTGCCGACCACGGCCACGATCAGGCTGCCCATCACCGGGCCGCTGGTCCAAAAGCCCATCGCTGTAGCCCGGCCGACCTGCGGTGAGAAGTCGCGGATCAGCGCCGGGGTGGCCACCAGGCAAATGCCCTCGACCACGCCGACCACGAAGCCCTCGATTGTGAAGACCCATTTGTCGGTGGCGGCCGGCAAGATAAAGGCCACGAAGATGCCGGTGAAAAGCAGGCCGAAGACCACGAGGTTGGCCCGGCCAAGCCGGTCTGTCAAGCCAGCGAAAAGCGACCCGAAGGCTCCGATCAGGTTCCCGAACGCCAGCGTGATCACGAAGAACGTGAAGCTCATGTGCAGGTTCTGCAGGACCAGCGTGGAAACGGAGCCGCCAACGTAGAGCTCGTAGTAGAGCATGATCGTGGCGAGCACCGTGATGGCCAGGTACATGACGCGTGGCCTGGTGTCGGGATAGGAATTGAGCTGGCGGCGCCATAGCCATGACACTCCGCCGGGACGTTCTGCTACCAGCTCGTCTGCGGTCACACTCATGCGGACCTCACCATTGTCAGGGGCGACGCACCCAGTTAGCCCAGGCTTCGAGGTCAAGATATCTGCACTATGTGTGCAAGATCAATACTGTGCGACCAGAATAGCGAATAGTACCGATGCGCGCGCGCTATGAAATCGGATTGAAACCAGCCTGCGTGAGCAGCGCCCTGAGCGTGCCGGCCAGGATCTCCCGAGCCCCCAGCGGACTGAGCTCAAGATCGGTCCGCAGCGACTCCCAGAACGACCAAAGGCTGATCGCATGGAGCGCGTCAACCAACCGCTCACGCGGCTCTGGCGGCAGCGTGCTCAGTTCCGGGGCAAAGACCTGCTCCACCTCAGCCCGGCCGCCGGAGTTCCTGCGTTTCCTGTCGCTCTGAAGCTGGTCAGAGAACGGCTGGTGGACGCGCGCTGCCCGCCAGGTCGGAGTCATCTCCTCAAGCACCCTGGTCCGCTGCGCCACGAAAGCATCAACCCTGGCAGCGAGGGGCTGATCGGGATCGATCCGGCTCACGAGGGATCGCTGGATCTCGCGGTCTCGCCTGACCGCTTCGATAAGGAGAGCTTCCCGGTCGGCAAACTGCTGCCACACGGTGCGCAGCGAAACCCCGGCCCTGGCGGCAATGCGAGGCACGGTCGGACGTAGGTCGCCCTCGGCGTGCAACGCGCGCATCGCGTCCAGGATGGCCCGGCGAGTCCGGTGCGAGCGCGCCGCGCGACCATCGGCTGGCTCAACATCGGCGACCTCTTCAAAGTCAGCTTCGATGCCGTGCAGGCTGCCGTTGGGCAGGCTGCCGCTAGCCGGGCTTTCGACGTGCACCAGGTCATTCTACGGTGAGTCCGCAGATTGGATGCTCTGCCCCGGCAGCCGTGACTGCTGGGACCAGCGGGAATGCTGGGACAAACACCACGACGCGTTGCGCCGGGTTGCAGCATCTCGCGAACGGGTATGAGGCGAATCGCGCGGGGGCACGTGCGGTGTGCTGAGGTCGTGGTCTTCGGCGGCTACGGGACGGGACCAGAGCGCCGCAGGCCACCGCGGAACGCAGTCAGGAGCGGGGGATGACGGCGCAGCAACCGGCTGGCGAGAGTTCGCACGTCAGCGGTGCCCAGCAGGCCAAACCCGCGATTGTGATGATCTGCAGGGACCCCGCCGCTAAAGATGTCCTCAGTGGCGAGCTTATTAAGCGTTATGGGGGCGACTATCAGCTGATCACCTGCGAGCGGCCTGGCCACCTGACATCGCGGATCCTTGATCTCGCTGAGGCCGGCACGCCCGTCGCACTGATTATCGCCAGGGTCGGTGACCATGATCCCGACGGGCTCGACCTGCTCGCTGAGCTTCGCCACGTCGACCCCACAACGCAGCGCATCGCATCGGTTCGCTGGGGCGACTGGAAGATGGCCCGGCCAATATTCGAAGCCATCACGATGGGAAAGCTCGACCACTGGGTGATGGGTCCCGAAGAGCCCCCCGATGAGGAATTCCATCGGTCCATTACCGAGTTCCTCAGCGACTGGAAAGAACTGCGCGGCGACGTATTTGAAGCAGTTCGGGTGATCGATGACCAATGGTCGGCCCGGTCAGGAGAGCTTCGGGACACGTTTTCAAGGAACCAGATCCCGATCGGTTTTTATGACGCACGCTCAGATCGTGGCAAGCAGCTGCTGAGCGAGCTCGGGCTGGAAGACGCCGAGCTTCCGGTGGTGGCGCTGAGGTTTGCGGCTGAGAAGGCCGCGCTCGCGAATCCTACGAATCTTGAGATCGCCGAGGCATTCGGCCTCATGACGCCGATCTCGCCCGACGAGGTCTTTGACGTTGCGGTGATCGGTTCGGGTCCCGCTGGACTGGCCTCAGCGGTCTATGCGTCCTCGGAAGGCCTGAAGACTGTGGTCGTTGAGCGTGAAGCGATCGGCGGACAGGCCGGAACGAGCTCGATGATCCGTAACTTCCCCGGATTCTCCCAGGGCACGACCGGTTCTCGGCTAGCGCTGGCGGCCTATCAGCAAGCCTGGCTGTTCGGCAGCAGGTTCCTGTTCATGCGTCAGGCCGAGAGCCTCGCGGATCTGGGGGATGTGCGCAGCCTGCGGCTCTCTGACGGGAGTGAGCTAACAAGCCGCACGGTGATCATCACAACCGGAGCGGCGTATGTCCGAATCGGCGTGGACAATCTCGAACGGCTGCAGGGCCGGGGCGTTTTTTACGGCGCGACAGTCAGCGAAGCGCCGGCAATCCGCGGTTTGCACGTATTCGTAGTCGGCAGCGGCAACTCCGCCGGGCAGGCCGCGATCAACCTGGCAAAGTGGGCCGCGCACGTCACGCTCCTGGTACGCGGCGACTCGCTGGCCGCGAGCATGTCCGACTACCTCATCCGCGAAATCGCCGCGACGCCGAACATCGACATCACCCACCGCGTGCAGGTAGTCGACGGCAGTGGCTCTTATCGCCTCGAATCGATCGTGCTTGAGGACAACTCCACTGGCCAGCGGCGAACAGTCGCGGCTGATGCTCTATTCGTGCTCATCGGGTCTCAGCCGCACACCGAGTGGCTCGGCGAGAACATAGCCAGGGACGACAGGGGCTTCGTTCTTACCGGACCAGACCTGCCAGATGGGGCAATCGCGGAGAACTATCCTGACCGGCAACCCTTGTTGCTGGAGACAAGCATGCCGAGGGTGCTGGCGGCCGGTGACGTACGGCACGGGTCCGTCAAGCGGGTCGCGTCTGCGGTCGGCGAGGGCGCTATCGCAATCCCGCTGGTGCACAGGTGCCTCGACGCGATGACGTCCGCCGCGCGGTAACGGGCGTGCCAATGGAGCCGGCAATTAAGCCACTGGTGCCGGCTATGCGGTGGCTGCTGTATACCGCTGCTGTCCTCGTGCTCCTGGCCGGCCTTCAGCTCTTCGTCTTTACCGAACGGTCAGGCACCTTCTTTGCATGGACCATCGCCGACCCACTCGCCGCGGCCTTTCTCGGCGGCGCGTACTGGGCTGCGGTCGCTATCGAGGCGCTGGCGGCGCATCAGCAGATCTGGGCCAACGCGCGGATCGCCGTGCCGACCGTGCTGGTCTTCACGGTGCTCACGCTCATAGGCACCTTGCTGAACCGCGACAAGCTCCACCTCGGGGATGGCTTCGCGGTGATCACCCAGGCCGTCACCGGGGCTTGGCTGACGATCTACGTCCTCGTGCCTTTGCTATTGGTGCTAGTCGTGATAGTTCAGGCCCGGACGCCGGGGTCTGACCCGCCTCGCCTGGCCCCGCTGCCTGGCTGGATCTGCGCAGTACTGGTCATACAGGCGATCGTGCTGCTGGGGACCGGCGTCGCCATGTTTGCCCTGCCCGATCATGCAAACGCCTTCTGGCCCTGGCGGCTCACTCCGTTCATGGCCCAGGCCACTGGCGTTTGGCTAATCAGCCTCGGCGTTGCGGCAGCGCACGCCCTGTACGAGCGGGACGCCCGGCGATTGCGGCCAGCCGCCGCCGGCTACGTACTGCTTGCCGTCTTGCAGTTCATCGCGCTCGCTCGCTATCCGGACCTGTTCGAGTGGGGCTCCGCCGCCGGGATCATCTACCTGATCGCGCTGGGCACAATGCTTGTCGTGGGCTCAATATGCCTGATCCTCGGCCGCCCGCGTAGCTACCGCCCCCACCTCGTCTCCAGCAGCTAACAACCGCCCTGACATGCGGAAACTTCGTAGGGCCGGTGGGATTCGAACCCACACTGGCAGGATCCTAAATCCTGTGCCTCTGCCATTGGGCTACGGCCCCGGATGATCATTTTGGCCGAAGGGCCGGCTTTCGCCAACCCGAGCGAGCTCAGCTGGCGAGGCCTAGTTCCTTGCGTAGCCGCGCTACGTGCCCCATCGCCTTGACGCCGTAGTAGGCGCGCTCGACTTTGCCGTCGGCACCGATGACGAAAGTCGACCTGATGACGCCGACCGACTTCTTCCCGTACAGCATCTTCTCGCCGAATGCTCCGTAGGCCTTGAGCACGGTCTTGTCAGGATCGGAAAGCAGCGGGAAAGTCAGGCCATCGCGATCGCGGAACTTAGCGAGCTTGGCCGGGCTGTCCGGCGAGATCCCGAGGACGGCGAAACCTGCATCGGACAGGTCCTTCTTACTGTCCCGGAAGTCGCACGCCTGCTTTGTGCAACCAGGCGTCATCGCTGCCGGATAGAAATAGATGATGACCCGCTGACCCCGCAAGGCGGACAAGCTGACCTGCCCGCCGTCGGCGTCGGCGAGGGTGAAATCCGGTGCCATGTCGCCTGGCTGCAGCCGAACGTCGTTCACGTGCTATCCCTCCGATCGACTCCTACCGTACCGGGCGGGGCAAGGTCGCTATTGTCTCGGCCAGCCCCCGGAATGCGCGGCCGCGATGGCTGATCGCGTCCTTGTCGTCGGCCGTCATCTCCGCGGTCGTTCGGCGCTCACCATCAGGAACAAAGATCGGGTCGTAGCCGAATCCGTTCGTGCCGCGCGGCTCGCGGATGAGCCGGCCACGGAGCGTGCCAGCGCTCAGTGTCTCTTCGCCGGATGGGCGCACCAGCGCGGCGACGCAGTAAAAGTGCGCGCGCAAGCGGTCCTCAGGAACCTCGCTGAGCTGCGCGAGGACGAGCCGCAGGTTCTCGGCGTCGTCGCCGTGGCGTCCGGACCAGCGCGCGGACAGAACACCGGGCATGCCGTTCATCGCGTCACAGCACAGACCTGAATCGTCCGCCACAGCCGGCAGTCCGGTAAATGCGGCGACGGCCCGCGCTTTGAGCAGGGCGTTCGCCACGAAGGTCGCCCCGGTCTCGGCGACATCTGGCGCCCCTGGGAACTCACCGAGCCCGACAAGGTCGACATCGAGGCGCTCGGCAGCCAGGATCCTGGTCAGTTCGATGAGCTTATGCGGGTTGGCGGTGGCGAGCACCAGTCTGGGGCGAGCCTCCGGCTCGGACGGCATGAAAACTCCGGACCGGTCAGGACGCTGCCAGAGCGTCGCGCTGCAGCGTGGTGAGCTCGGCGCAGCCACCGACGGCCAGATCAAGTAGCTGGTCGAGCAGCTTGCGGTCGAACGGCTCGCGCTCGGCGGTGCCCTGTACCTCGACGAACTGGCCATCGCCAGTGCAGACCACGTTCATGTCGGTCTCCGCAGCCACGTCTTCCTCGTAGCACAGATCCAGACGCGGCTCACCGTCGATGATGCCGACACTCACTGCGGCCACCGATGCTGTGAGCGGGTTGCCCTTGCAGCGCTTCCTGCCGGTTAGCCAGCCGACCGCGTCGGCGAGCGCGACGTATCCGCCCGTGATGGCCGCGGTCCTGGTACCGCCGTCGGCCTGGAGAACGTCGCAGTCGAGCATGATCGAGTTCTCACCCAGCGCCCTGAGGTCTATGCAGGCCCGCAGCGACCTGCCTACCAGGCGCGAGATCTCGTGCGTCCGGCCACCTACCCGGCCCTTGACCGATTCGCGATCGCTTCTGGTGTTGGTTGACCTAGGCAGCATCGCGTACTCGGCGGTGATCCAGCCAAGCCCGCTCCCCCGGCGCCAGCGCGGCACCTCCTCGAGAACGCTCGCCGCGCAGAGCACCCTGGTCGATCCGAACTCGATCAGCGCCGAGCCCTCTGCGTGGTCGAGCCAGTGCCTGGTGATCTTGATGTCGCGAAGCTGGTCTGGTCGACGGCTATCGGGGCGGGAAGACATGCTGGCAAGGGTAGCGGCTGTGCCCGACCAACCTTAGAATGCGGCGCGATCAGGCGTCCCCGCCTTGATCCAGTCGCACACCGCCCTGACCCCCTCGTCCAGGCCCGTCGTGGCCTTCCAGCCGAGGTCGAGCATGGCCCGATCCACGGCCAGCGCGCTGCGCTGCAGTTCGCCGGGACGGGGCGGCGCCAGAGCATAATCGGCAGTTCGCCCAGCTGCCTCGGCAACCACCCGAACCAGGTCGAGCACGCTGACCTCGGCGCCTGTCCCGATGTTCCAGGTCCCGGGCCTACGCTGGTCAGCTGCCGCCAGGAACGCGGACACGACGTCGCCGATGTACACGTAATCCCTGGTCTGGCTGCCGTCACCGAAGATCGTCGGGTTCGAGCCGGCGAGCATCTTGGAGCAGAAGATCGACACCACGCCGGCCTCGCCAGTGGGATCCTGGCGCGGTCCGTACACGTTGGCCAGGCGCAGCACCGAGTGCGCCGTGCCGTGCAGCCGGTTGAAGAGCCCGAGATATTGCTCGGCGCAGTACTTGCCGATGCCGTAAGGCGATTCAGGCAGCGGCAGTACGTCCTCCATCGACGGGATTGGCGCGTCCCTGCCGTACAGGGCGCCTCCGGTCGAGCAGAACAGCACCCGCGCGCCGACCGCTTTGGCGGCCTCAAAGACGTTGATGGAGCCGACAACGTTCGTCTGCGCGTCGTCAGCAGGCCTGGCAACCGATGCCCTGACATCGATCTGCGCGGCCAGATGACAAATAAGGTCCGGCCTTACCGACTCGATCGCATCACTGATCCGGCCATCGGTGACGCTCAGCTTGTGCAGCGAGACCCGGTCATCGAGCCTGGCCGGGCGGCCGGCGGAGAGATCGTCGATCACCGTCACGTCGTCGCCTCTGGCGAGGAAGGCGTCGGTCAGGTGCGATCCGATGAACCCGGCTCCGCCGGTGACTATTACGCGCATGTCACGGCAGTCTATTCGGCGCGCGTCGCGGGCAGGCCGGGCAAGGGCCGGATCAGAGCTTCCGGCCAGCCTCAGCCAATGACAACGGTCCTGGGAAGCTGCCACCAGCCTCGGCCGCCGTGACTTCCCTGTCGTTCCACGGCACCAGGTGGGTCAGCACAAGTGATCCAACGCCGGCTCTGGACGCATGCTCCCCCGCTTCACGCGCGGTGAGATGAAGATTGGCAGGCAGCCCTGGTGCCTGCGTGAACGAAGCCTCGCAGAGCAAGACATCCGCTCCTGCGGCGAGCCCGACCAGCTTGTCGGTAGCTCCCGTATCGGCCGAATAGGCGATCGCCCGACCGCCATGTTCGAGCCTGAAACCGAACGTCTCGACCGGGTGATTCATGTGGTCGGCCGTCACCCGAAACGGGCCGATCTCTCTCGTGCCCGGCGTCAGCGTGACGAAGTCGAACGCGTCCGAGATCGCGTGGCCTGAATCGCCGCCTGCCGCCCTGTCGAGCCTGTCGGCGGCCGCCGCAGGGCCGAACACCGGGATCCGTGGCAGCGGGCCAGCCGGATGGAAGGTACGGAAGACCTGGTAGGAGCACATGTCGAGGCAGTGGTCGGCATGCAGGTGGCTGATCAGCACAGCATCGATGTCCCCTGGCGACGCGTACTGCTGCAGCGCGCCAAACGCGCCGTTGCCGAGATCGATGAGCAGACGGAAGCCATCAGCGACAGCCAAGTAGCACGAAGCCGGGCTCGCCGGGCCCGGGAAGCTGCCTGAGCAGCCCACGATCGTCAGCTCCATGGGAATCAAGGCTACGCCCGGGCTGCCGGAATTAGATGAACCGAACATCTACCCTAAAAGCTCAGAAGAGGGCATGATCCCTGCATGCGGCGATGATGCCAGGGCGGTGACCCGCCCGGCCCGGCCCGACTCCCGGAGGTTGATGCATGGCCGAGCAGGCTACTGACTCGCTGCACATCCTCCCCCTGGCACTCGCCGAACCGACCGAGCCTGTTACCAAGGGCTGGATCGGCTCACTCGGCATCGCCAGCCTGGTGATGTGGATGGCGTCCCTCACCCCGCTGCAGATCCTGATCCCCGAGCAGCTACAGCACATCGACAACAAGGGCAAGATCCTCGCGCTCGGGCTTGTCTCAGCTTTCGGAGCGGTGGCCTCGCTCCTGGCCACGCCAATCGCCGGCGCCATTTCCGATCGGACTACGCACGCATATTCCTTCGGCCGCATGCGCGGGCGACGGCATCGCTGGACGCTTGTAATGGCAATCCTGTCCGCAGTGAGCCTGGCGCTGATCGCGGGGCAGAAATCGGTTCTCGGCGTCGGCATCCTGTGGGTGTTGTTCAGTGCTTTCCAGAACGGCGAGTACGCCAGCCTGAGCGCGGCCGTGCCGGATCACGTACCTGTTAATCAGCGCGCGACCGTGGCCGGCTGGGTCGGGATGCCACAAGCACTCGGCCTCGTACTCGGCACGGCCGTCGTCGTCTACCTCTTCGATAAAAACCTCATCGGCGGCTATCTCGCGCTCGCCATCCCGCTCGTCCTGCTCACGCTGCCGTTCGTGCTGCTCACGCCCGACCACCCGCTCGATCCCGAACATCGGGCGCCGTTGTCGCTGCGCACGTTGCTCGGGGCTTACTGGATCGACCCGCGTAGGTACCCGGACTTCGCCTGGGCCTGGCTCACCCGGTTCCTTGCTTCCCTGGCCATCGGGATGGGGACGCTGTACTTGCTCTACTTCCTGCGAGACCAGGTCCACTACCGCCACCCGGCGCAGGGCTTGTTCGTCTTGATCGCGATCTACACCGGATTCGTTGTCGTCACTGCCATCGTCGGCGGTGTGATCTCCGACCGGATCGGCAAGCGGAAGATGATCGTCACGGTCTCCGGCTGCCTGATGGGAGCGGCCGCGCTGCTGCTGACGTTCGTCGAGACCTGGACTGCTGCCATGGGCGCAGCGGTGTTGTTCGGCGCCGGCTTCGGCGCCTACCTGGCGGTCGACCAGGCGCTGATCACCCAGGTGCTGCCGGCCGCGAGGGACCGCGCCAAGGACCTCGGAATCATCAACATCGCGATTGTCGGACCTGCCGCCCTGGCCGGAGCCATCGCCGCCCTGCTGGTCAGTCTCGGCGGCTATCCGGCGCTCTTCGCCGCCACTGCCGTCGTCGCGGCGATCGGATCGGTACTGGTCTGGAAGATCAAGAGCGTCCCGTAATCAGACGGAGGATTCATGGCCGAGCAGGCGACGGAGGCCCCGCAGCTGCCGCATGCCCTCGCCGAGCCGACGGTTCCGGTCCGCAAGCGATGGGTCGCCCAGCTCGGTCTTGCCTGCATGGGCCTGTGGATGGCATCGCTTACGCCGCTGCAGATCCTGCTGCCCAAGCAGGTGCAGAACATAGCCCCGCACGACAAGTTCCTGGTTATCGGCCTCGTTCACGCGCTCGGCGCCATCGCCGCTATCGTCGCGACACCGCTAGTGGGCGCTCTGTCCGACCGGACCAGCGATGCCGGGGCGGTTGGCAAGCTCCGCGGCCGGCGGCATCGCTGGACGCTGGGGATGGCCATCTTGTCAGCGATCTGCCTGGTGCTGATCTCCCAGCAGGTCACGGTCATCGGCGTCCTCGGTCTGTGGGCACTGTTCAGCGTGTTCCAGAACGGCCAGTACGCCAGCCTCAGCGCGTCGATTCCCGACCACGTGCCGGTCCGCCAGCGCGCCACCGTGGCTGGCTGGGTGGGAATGCCGCAGGCGCTGGGGCTGGTAATCGGCGTCGAGCTGGTCGCGACCGTCTTCACCAAGCAGACGGCGGGCTATACGTTGCTGGCTGTCGTGATGCTGGTGTTCGTCTTGCCGTTCGTGTTCTCGACCGCCGATCCGCCGCTCAGCAAGGCTGACCGCGAGCCGTTCTCGGCCCGGCAGCTGCTCGAAGCGTTCAAGGTTGACCTGCGCGCGTACCCGGACTTCGGCTGGGCCTGGATCACCAGGTTCCTGGCCTCGCTGTCAATCTCGATGGGCACGCTGTACCTCTATTACTTCCTTCGCGACGCGGTGAAGTATCCCCATCCCACCAAGGGGCTCACCACCCTGATCCTGATCTACACGGTCTGCGTGATCATCACCGCGACGGTCGGCGGCCGCATCTCGGACCGGATGGGCAAGCGCAAGATGATCGTGACGGTCTCCGGCGCGCTGATGGGGTGCGCGGCGTTGCTGCTGACGTTCGTCGAAACTTGGCCCGCCGCGATGATCGCGGCCGTGCTGTTCGGCACCGGCTTCGGCGCCTATCTTGCGGTGGACCAGGCGCTGATCACGCAGGTCCTGCCCAGTGCGGAGAGCCGCGGCAAGGATCTCGGCCTGATCAACATCGCGATCGCGGGCCCAGCCGCGGTCGGTGGCCTGCTCGCCGCGCTGCTGGTCACGGTCGGCCACTATCCGACACTGTTCGCGAGCACAGCGGTCTGCGCAGCCGTCGGCGCCACGCTCGTCTGGCGGATCAAGAGCGTTCCTTAACGGTCACCCAACCGGATTGGTGTCCGCGCCGCGGACCGGCCCGCGGCCCACCCGGGCGATCTGCCGGCTCTGCGCGACCAGGTTGTCAGCCGCGTCCCAGACCTCGGCCTCCTCGTCGAACCAGCCGCCGCTCACGTGACGCGACCTCGCGGCGACGCGGAGCGGACCTGGCGCTGGCACCATTCGCATGTACATGCTCAGCTCAACGGTCGGCGCCCAGCCGGTCGCGCCGAGTCCGAACACCACCGGCGGCAATCCGTCGACCGCGAGCGCGAGCAACAGCGCGTCAGGATCGCGGTCCTCGCGCAGGCCAAAGTAGCCGCGCATTTCCGGCAGCCCGTTGGGCTCGTGCCCGGCCCAGCCGATGACCGCAGGGTCGAACAGCATCCTGATCTGGCCCGCGTAACCAGCCGTGCCGTCCGGCGCTACGGTGCCGCGCCATGGCCCGAGGTCTACGCACTCTTCGATCGGCGGTACCGCTGGCGGCGCGCCCGTCCAAGCGAGTTCGCCGTTGCCGGCGGGCGCGCCGGGCGCGCCGTCCGCCGTGGCCACGCTGGTGCCGGCAGTATCGGCCGCGATAACGCTCACCGGAACCGGCGCGGGCCGGCTCACAGGAACTGTTCCCGTGGTCACGGTGGTCTCCAGCACCGGCTCGTTGTCCTGGATCAGCGTGGCGCGGGCGGTGGCCGCGGTGCGGCCCTTCTTCAGCCAGGCAATGTGGATCTCGGCTGGCGCGAGCCTGGCCACCCGAAGGAAGTGGGCGCTCGTCGCAACCGGGTGCGGCAGCGGCGAGCAGTCGAGTACAGCTC
>Ga0066903_100001218_pt1 | contig 18384 bp, 18 predicted proteins | sample PanSoiMetaGPlot1_FD_67491 | JGI IMG/M metagenome (GOLD analysis project Ga0066903, IMG submission 67491) | Tropical forest soil microbial communities from Panama analyzed to predict greenhouse gas emissions - Panama Soil - Plot 1 (version 2) | ecosystem: Environmental > Terrestrial > Soil >... | reverse complement strand
GGCCATCCGGATGGCGACGCCGCGGGCGACCTGATCCAGGATGACGGCGCGCGGACCGTCGGCGACGGCGGGATCGATCTCGACACCGCGGTTCAGCGGCCCCGGATGCATGACGATCGCCTCCGGCTTGGCGAGCTCCAGCCGTCGCAGGTTGAGCCCGAAGTAGCGCGAGTACTCGCGCGTGTTGGGGAACAGCCCGCCGCCCATCCGCTCCTTCTGGATCCGCAACATCATCACGACGTCGGCGCCCTCCAGCGCCGGCTCCAGGCGCTCGTGGACGCTGGCGCCCATCTCGGTGAGGCCGGGCGCCAGCAGCGTGCGCGGCGCCGCCACGCGGACGTGCGCGCCCAGCTTCGTCAGCGCCCAGATGTTCGAGCGCGCGACCCGACTGTGCCGGATGTCGCCGCAGATCGCCACCTCCAGGCCCGCCAGCTTGCCCTTGTGCGCCCGGATCGTCGAGCAGTCGAGAAGCGCCTGCGTCGGATGCTCGTGCGCGCCGTCGCCCGCGTTGACGACCCCGGCGCGCAGCTGCTTCGCCAGCATGTCGGCGGCGCCGGCCTGCGAGTGCCGCACCACCACCACGTCGGGCGACATGGCGTCCAGGTTGCGGGCGGTGTCGAGCAGCGTCTCGCCCTTGGTCGTCGACGACCCCGAACCGGAGATGTTGACGGCGTCCGCGGACAGCCGCTTGGCGGCGATCTCGAACGACGTGCGCGTGCGCGTGGATGCCTCGAGGAACAGGTTGATCACCGTCTTCCCGCGCAGCGTCGGCACCTTCTTGATCGGCCGTTCGGCGATCTCGAGGAAGCGCTCGCCCAGGTCCAGGATCGTTTCCACCTCGGCCGCCGACAGCGGCTCGATGCCCAGCAGGTGACGCTGTGCGAACGCGCTCACGCCGGACGCTCTCGTAGCACGACGCGGTCTTGCTCGCCACGCTCGGCGAGCATGACGCGCACCGATTCGAGCGGGGTCGTCTGGAGCGCCAGGCCGACGAAATCCGGCTGGATCGGCAGCTCGCGCCGGCCGCGGTCGATCAAGGCCGCCAGCTTCACGGCGCGCGGGCGGCCATAATCGGCGAGCACATCCATCGCCGCGCGGATCGTGCGGCCCGTGAACAGGACGTCGTCGACCAGCACGATCGTGCGGCCGTCGATCGGCTCGGGCAATTCGGTCGGGCCGATCTCGGGCTTGGGCAGTCCGTGGAAGACGTCGTCGCGATAGAGGCTGATGTCGACCGCGCCCAGCGTCGGCTTCCCCTCGCCCGCCGCCGCCAGCACGTCACACAGCCGGTGGGCCAGGTAGGCGCCCCCGGTTCGCACCCCGACCAGATACAGTGGGCGCTCGCTCTGCGGGACGCGTTCCGCGATCTCCAGCGCCATCCGGCGCAGCGTGCGCGTCAGACCGGCGGCGTCCAGCAATTCGCGCCGTTCCTTGAGGTCGCTGTCGGGAGGCGGTTTGCGCGGCATCAGAGGTAGTACCTGACGAAGATGTTCGAGAGCGCACCCCAGATGCTATCGCCGCCCAGGACGCCGATCGACCAGACGCGCGTATCGCCGGCGCTCTCGTACTGGAATCCCATCCCCGCCAGCAGGCCGACCGAAAGGGCCGGCACGCCGATGAAGCCGAGATGGACCTCGGCCTCCAGCCCGGCGCGGAGCGCGAGGATCGTGCTGCTGCCCCCCGCGCCGGTGCCGCCCGGGCTGAACCAGACGTAGGCCAGCTCCGGATTGGCGGAGATGGCCAGGTGACGCCAGTTCCCGAGCAGCAGCGTCAGGCCGACGATGGGACCGATGCCGACGTGCGTGTCCAGCGACTGCATCGCCGCGCGCCCGCCGCCGACCGCGAACACGGCGCCGCCGTTGAAGGCCAGGTTGCGCGTCCACCAGTAGCGCACGCCGAGCGCGCCCATCGTCACGTCACACGGCGGCGTGCCCGCCGCGCCCGCCGGACAGCCGACGCCCGGCTGTAGCGTGAGCGGCAGCGGTCCGGGATCGAAGCGGCTCGCCTGGATGCCGACGTGACCGACGACGGCGTCGTGGTCGGACACGGCGGGCGTCTGATCGGCGGTCGGGATGGGACCGGGGTGCTCGGCGGTCGGCGCGACGGTCTCGCTCGACGCGGAAGGCGCGGCCGGGGCCGGATGGGCGGCCGCATTCGCCGCGCCCGGGCTGGTGGTGGCGGCCGATCCGAGGGGCGGCGGCGTGACCGGCGATGACGGCGCCTGCGCCAGGGCGGACGCGCTCCATCCGACCGCAACAGCCAGCGCCGCGATCCGGATGATCCGCATGGCTAGGTCCCGCTTCTCACCAGACAGACGCTCGGCACGGCGCCCGTCGTGACGGATTCGCAGTCGTAGCCGGTGCTGGCACGGCTGCACGGGCTGCCACCCGATGTGCACTTCTCGTAGCAGGCCGAGATCGGTTCGTCGGGCCCACCGCGCTGCGCGCAGATGCTGTTCGTTCCCGGGCACGCGTCCACGCCCGACGTCGCCGCCTGATCGCAGCCGAACGTCTGGCAGTAGCCGTTCGTGAAGCGTGGGCCCATGCTGCAGTCGGCGCCCAGGGGGCAATCCGTCTCGCTCATGCAGGCGGATCCGGGCACGGCCGCCTTCCGGTAGCAGAGGCCGTGCGTCACGTCGCACGTGTCGGAGCCGTTCTGGCGGGCGACGCAATCCGCGTCGGCGCCACAGGCCGTGTTGGCGACCGCCACGAACAGCGTGCGGCAGTAGCCCGACACCAGATCGTCGAGCGGATCGGCCGGCGTGCCGTTGTTGCCGACCACGAGGCGCGCGCAGGTCTGGTCGGCACCGCAGTCGCTGCTGACGTTGCAGGCGCCCGAGCAATAGGCGCGGTTGCCGCCGTTGGCGATGTGGAAGTCGCGGTCGTAGCATTCGCCGCTGCGGCATTCGCTGCCGGCGGCGCAGGCGGTGCCGACCGACTTGGCGCCGCCCGCGCGGCAGACCCGCAGCGCCGTGCGCGCGCCGTAGAGGTCGCAGCCCTGACTCGCGGGACACTGGGACTCGCGCTGGCAGATCGGGCCCGCGATCTTCGATGCAGGCGTGCACATGCCGACCATCGCGTGGCGCCCGTCGGCGAGCGCGGGCGTCTGGTACTCGAGGCACCGCGCGGCGCTCGGACAGTCGGCGTCGTTGCGGCACATCTGCGAGCAGAACGGGACCGCGGGTGCGGCGGCGGCCGTGATGCAGAGGGAGTCGGCGGCGCAGCGCATTCCGGCGGCCGGGTCGGGAGAGCAGGCGGCGCCGAACACCAGCGCGCCCGGATTCGGGTCGACGCAGGTCAGCTGGAAACCGTCGCCGGTCGACAGCTCGGCCCCGACGACGCAGCTGCGGCCGCCGCACTCCGAATCGGCGCCCGACTCGGGGAACTGGTTCGACGGCAGTCCGACCTTGAGCTGGCCGCAAAAGTTGAACGGGCACTGGCCGCCCCCCATCGCGTCCGGCGCGCAGTAGACGTCCGCGGGCCGCTCCAGCTTGACCATCTGGTCCATCCCGGCGTCGGTGCCCGGCTTGCCGCCCGGAACGTCGCTGCGACACCCGTAAAGCGCGACGGGCAGCAGCAGCAACACACCCCGAACAGTCTTCAAGTTCGAACCATTATGCCATGACCCGTGGGAACCCTAGAAGTGTTCCCACACCCTCCCGCGAAGGACTCCGCTGGGCAGAGCCCAGCTCCGTCCACGCGATCCTGCCTATAATTTGTCTCTTCCGATGACCGCCCCGCCGACCGCCAAACCGGCCAACCCGACCGCCGCGATCCTGCTCATCGGCAACGAGATCCTCTCGGGCAAGGTCGAGGACGAGAACGCCCGGTTTCTGACGCGCGAGCTGCGCGCGCTCGGAGTGGCCCTGCGCCGCATCGAGGTGGTCCCCGACGTCACCGAGGAGATCGCCGCCAGCGTGCGCGCGCTGGCGCCGCGGTTCGACCTCGTCTTCACGTCGGGCGGCGTCGGGCCGACGCACGACGATGTCACCTTGCACGCGGTCGCCGAGGCGTTCGGGATGGAGGTCCGCCGCAACTCCGAGCTGGAGGCCTTGCTGCGGGCCGGGTACGGCGACCGGCTGCACGAGCGCGACCTGCGCATGGCCGACATCCCGGCGGGCGCGCGGCTGGAATACGGCCCCGGCGGTGCCCGCGCCGACGCGCGCGCGCCCTGGCCCGTGATCGTCGTGCGCAACGTCTGGGTCCTGCCCGGCGTCCCGACGATCTTCCGGCGCAAGTTCGAGGCCGTGCGCGAGCTGTTCCGGGCCGGACCGATTCACGGCCGCGCGCTGTTCTCGCGGGCCGGCGAGGGGCCCATCGCCGGTGCTCTCGACGAGGCGGTGGCTCGCTTTCCGGAGGTCGAGATCGGGTCGTATCCCCACCCGGAGGCGCGCGACTACCGCGTCAAGATCACCTTCGACGGGCGCGACGCCGCGCGGGTCGACGACGCGCTGGCCTGGCTAGCGGCCCGGCTAGGCGACGACGTGGTCCGCACCGACTAATCAAGTTCGGGACCCTCAGAGGGTCCCGAGCCCCCCGCGGCGGCTCCGATGGGCAAAGCCCATCTACGCCAACGCGTAAATGTTGTAAAACGCCGCGCATGGCGGAGGTACCACCCGGCGTCAAGGGCATGCACGACATCGTCTCGCCCGAGGCGTGGAAATGGCAGTTTCTCGAGCAGCAGGCGCGCGACGTCCTCGAGGCGTTCGCCTACAGCGAGGTTCGCACGCCGGTGCTCGAGTACACGCCGCTCTTCGTCCGCTCGGTCGGCGAGGTGACGGACGTCGTCGAGAAGCAGATGTACACGTTCGACGACCGTGACGGAAAGTCGGTCAGCCTGCGCCCGGAGGGAACGGCGTCGGCCGTCCGCGCCTACATCGAGACCGCGCAGTGGCACAGGCAGCCTGTCACCCGCTGGTACTACATCGGCCCGATGTTCCGGCACGAGACCGCGCAGCGCGGCCGCCTGCGCCAGTTCTATCAGGTGGGCGCGGAGGTGTTCGGGACGAACGAGCCGTCGCTGGACGCCGAGATGATCGCGATGATCGTGACCCTGCTTGTCCGCTTCGGCCTCGACGGGAATGCGCTGCAGGTGACCGTCAACTCGCTGGGCGAGCCCGAGGAGCGGGAGGCGTACCGCACAACGCTGGTCGACTACTTTTCGGCCCACCGCAACCGCCTGGACGACGATTCGCGGCGGCGGCTCGAAACCAACCCGCTTCGGATCCTCGATTCGAAGGATCCGGATGTCATCGCCGTCGCTGCGGGTGCGCCCAAGCTGATCGACCAGTTGACCGACGGCTCGCGCGCGCGCTTCGAACGCGTGCGTGCGCTGCTGAACGCGCTGGGCGTCAAGCACGAGACCGATCCCGGGCTCGTGCGCGGGCTCGACTACTACACGGGAACGATCTTCGAGATCAAAACGAAGGCCGGCGAGCTCGGCGCGCAGAACACCGTCGCCGGCGGCGGCCGCTACGACCGTCTGGTCGCTTCTCTGGGCGGTCCCGCGACGCCGGCTATCGGCTTTGCCCTCGGTATCGAGCGCGCGCTGCTCGCCATTCCGGAGACGGCCGAGAGCTACGAGCCGGCGCTGGCCGTCTTCTTCGCGCCGATGGACGAGGCGGCGCTGGACTTCGCGCTGCCGATCGCGCACCGGCTGCGCGAAAAGGGGATCCGGATCGAGATCGAACACCGGCCCGGTAAACCGGGAAAGCTGCTGCCCCGGGCCAACAAGCTGCGCGCGCGCGCGGCCGTCATCATCGGCGGAAACGAGATGGCGTCCGGCAAGCTGACGGTCAAGGACCTCGTGCACGGCACGCAGTCCGAGGTCGCGGTCGCCGATCTGGAAGCGAAGATCCGCCAGCTGCTCGACTGAACGTCAGCAGCCGGAGCCGCCGGGGCACGGCCAGTTGGTGTCGCTCGCGCAGCTCCAGATCCGCGCCCCGGCCGCGTTGGGCGCGCTGCAGACGCAGTACCCGGTGTGGGCCGCGCCCGCCGAATCGAGATACTGCCCGCCCAGCAGGCCCTGCGTGCTGTTGCAGACAGTACACGCCGGAACGTCACACGCCGATCCAGCGAGGGGCGTCGTGCCCGCGCTGCAGGCCGCGTTGGCCGCCGGGGCGATCTTGTAGCAGGAGTAGTCCTTGCTCAGGTCGAACGAGCAGCCGGACATCTCGGCGTAGACGCCGCTGCTCTGGCAGGTCTCCGACTTCACGCCGGTCTTCTCCGGACCGCAGGTCTTGTAGCAAAGCTGCAGGTCAGTCGCCGTGCAGGGGCCGCCTTTCGTCACCGTGCCCGGGCAAGCCGGCTGGCCGAAGCCGCCGCCACCGCCCGTCCCCGCCGTTCCGCCCGTCCCCGCGCCGCCGCCACCGCCGGTACCCGCACCGCCGCCGCTGCCGCCCGTGGCACCACAGCCCGCCCCCTGCGGGCACGGCCACTGCGTATCGCTCGCGCAGCTCCAGACCCGCGCCCCCGACGAGTTCGGAGCCTGACAGACGCAATAGCCGATCTTGGCTGCGCCCGACGCGTCCAGGTACCCGCCACCGGACGCGCCCTGGGTGCTGTTGCAGACCGTGCAGGTCGAAACGTCGCAGACCGCGGACGCCTGCGGCGTCACCCCCGCCGGGCACGAGGCGTTGCTCATCGTCGGCAGCGCGTAACAGGAGTAATCCTTGCACGGATCGAAGAGGCAGCCGGACATCTCGGTGTAGACGCCGCTCGCCTGGCAGGTCTCCGACTTCACGCCGGTCTTCTCGGGCCCGCAGGTCTTGTAGCAGAGCTGGACGTCGGTCGACGCGCACGCGCCGCCCTTCGTGACCGTGCTCGGGCAGCTGGGCGCGCCGAACGGAGTCGCACCGCCTGCTCCGCTGGTGCACGCGCCTCCCGTACCGCCGGTGCCGGTCACCGAGGTGCCGCACCCGGCGCCGCCCGGACACGGCCACGAAGCCTCGCTCGCGCAGGTCCATTTCGCGGCACCGCTGGCGCTGGCGGCACAGACGCAGTAGCCGGTTTGGGCCGCGCCCGCCGCGTCGATGTAGCCGCCGCCCGCGAGACCGCCGAGGCTGTTGCAAACCATGCAGGACGGAACGCTGCACGCAGCCGCCGTCTGCGGGGTGCCGCCGCCGCAGGCGGCGTTCGCGGTCGTGGGAAGTCTGTAGCAGGAGTAGTCGCGGGTCGGATCGAAGGAGCACCCCACCATCTCGAAGTAGAACCCGTCCGTGCAGGTCTCCGACTTCACGCCGATCTTCTGGGGCCCGCAGGCGTTGTAGCAGAACTGGACGTCGGCAGCGGTGCACGCGCCGCCCTTCGTCACCGACCCGGTGAGCATCCCCTGCGGCGGACACGCCGGCTGGCCGAAACCGTCGCCGGTCGTCCCGCCCGTCCCCGTCGTCCCGGCGCCACCCCCCTGCCCCGCGTCGCCGCTCGAGCCGCCCTTCCCCAAGGGCCCCCCGGAAAGAAGCGAGCGTTCGCAGCCGCCTCCGATGGTAAGCGCCGCCACGCCCGTCAACAGGAGGCGCACCAACTCCCTCGCCCTCATGCCCGGCATGATCGCACGGTTGCCGGGCCCGGCGCCAACGGCTCAGCCGGCTCAGGCCTTGGCTTTACCCAGCTCGAAACCGTCGTGCAGCGAACGGACCGCCAGCTCCGCGTACTTCGCGTCGATCACGCACGAGATCTTGATCTCCGAGGTGGAGATCAGGTGAACGTGGACGTTCTCGCGCGCCAGGATCTCGAACATCTTCAGCGCCACGCCCGCGTGCGACCGCATGCCGACGCCGACGACCGACACCTTGGACAGGTCGGATTCCGCCTTGATCTGGTCGGGCGTGCAGATGTCAGAGCACTGCTTGACGAGGATGTCCTGCGCGCGCGCCATGTCCGCCGACGGCAGCGTGAACGTCAGGTTGGTTCGCCCATCCTGGATGTACGCCTGCACGATCACGTCGACGACGATGCCCGCCGCCGCCAGCGGCTTGAACACCTTGGCCTGCACGCCGGGCGCGTCCACGATCTTGTTCAAGGTGATCTTGGCTTCGTCCTTCGTCGCGGTGACGCCGGAGACCATCACTGATTCCATGGCTTTCTCCTCGGGCACGACCCATGTCCCTTCGTTGTCGTTGAAGCTGGAACGGACGTGAATCGGCACGCCGTACTTCATTCCGAATTCGACCGACCGGATCTGCAGCACCTTGGCGCCCAGCGACGCCAGCTCCAGCATCTCCTCGTAGCTGATGCGGTCGACCTTGCGCGCGTGGGCGACCACGTTCGGGTCGGCGGTGTAGACGCCGTCTACGTCGGTGTAGATCTCGCAGACGTCGGCCTTCAGCGCCGCGGCGATCGCCACGCCGGACGTGTCCGACCCGCCCCGCCCCAGCGTCGTGATGTTGCCGTCCTTGTCGACACCCTGAAAGCCGGCGATGACCGCGATCTTGCCGCCGTCCAGCGCCGCGCCGATGGCGCGCGCGTCGATGTCCTGGATGCGGGCGCGCGCGAACGCGCTGTCGGTCAGGATCCGGACCTGGTGGCCGAGCAGCGACACCGCCCTCCCACCTTCGGCCTGGATGGCGAGCGCCACCAGGCCGACGCTGACCTGCTCGCCCGTCGACGCGATGACGTCCAGCTCGCGCTCGTCCGGGATCTCCGAGATCTGCTTGGCGAGCTTGAGCAGGCGGTTCGTCTCGCCCGACATGGCCGACACGATCACCACCACCCGATGGCCCTTCCGCTGCGTCTCGAGGCAGCGGCGCGCGACGGCCTTGATGCGGTCGATGCTGCCGACGGAGGTCCCGCCGTATTTCTGCACGATGAGCAAAGCGCGGATGTTCTCCGACAGCGGGGGCCTGCCGTCAAGACGTGCTATTCGTTAGCCATGGCGGACGCGGTCGAGGTTCACGTGACGATGCCAGACAAGGAACGCGCCACCGCGCTCGCCCGGACGCTGCTGGAAGAGGGTCTTGCGGCCTGCGTCAACATCATCCCCGGCGTGACGTCCCTCTACCGGTGGGACGGGCAGTTGCAGGAAGACAGCGAGGTCCTCTGCCTGATCAAGACCCGGAGCGTGGTGTTCGAACGCACCCGGGCGCGCATCCTGGAGCTGCATCCCTACGAGGTGCCTGAGATCATCGCGTTCACCGTCGCTGACGGCAGCGCGGCGTACCTCGCCTGGGTCAAGAAATCGACGCCCTGAGCGCCCGGCGCGCCCTGCGGCAACTATTGCCGACGGGGATTTTCGTCTATGCTTTCGAAGATATCTTGATGCGGTCCTTCACCGCGGTCCTCTTGCTCCCGACTCTTGGCGCACTCGCCTGTGCGAACCGAGGCATGGTGGCGCCGACGGACGGCGGACCCGGCACCGGCGGCACCGTCGCCACCGCCGGTCGCGGCGGCACGACCGGCACGGCCGGCCGCGGCGGCACGGGCGGCACGGGCGGTGGCGCGACAGGGATCGCCGGGACAGGCGGCACCGGGGGTGGCACGGGCGGGACCGGCGGAACGGGCGGCACCGGCGGCTCCGGAATTGACGCGGGCTGCGGCCTGCCCGCCGACGCGGGCCCGGCCGGCGGCACCTGCCCCGCCATGTTCAACTTCGAGACCGATAACGAGGGCGCGATGATCAACGCGGGATCGACCGCGTTCACCGGTGTGATGAAATCGAGCGCCTACACCTTCTGCGGTTCGGGCGCGCTCGCGATCGCCGCGATGTTCAGCGGCACCAGCGGCTCCACGACGAAGGGCGAGGTGCTGATTCCGCTGCCCGGCGCTCCCGTCGACGTGACCGGCAAGATGATCACGGTCCACGTCGCCGCCGATCCCGGATGCAGCAGCGATCTCAACCTGTCGATGGTCGTGAACACTCAGTCCGGGCCGATCTATTTCACGCCCATGCCTCTGATCCGTCCCGTGACCACCAGCTGGAAGATGGCGACGGTGACCGTCAGCCCTGACGGCGGTTCGACGTCCGCGCTCAACCTGAGCCTCCAGGCGTTCTCGTCGACGGGCTACAAGGGCACGATCTACATCGACGAGATCGACATCAAGTAACGCGCTGACTGCCGACGGGATCTGACGTCGGTACGGGATCGACCGGCTCGCCGCGCACGCGCGCGCGCAGCATGCCGACCAGGAACATCGAGCCGCAGACGACCACCAGCCCGCCCGGGCCGGCCCGCCGGCGCGCCTCCGCGAGCGCCGCGTCGGGGTCGTCGTCTGCGACGACCTCCGCGGCGAGGGGCGTCGCGACGGCCGCCAGCTTGGAGGCCGGCAGCGCGCGAGGGTTGTCGGATCGCGTCGCCACGATCGCAGACGCCACCGGCGCGAGCGCGGCCAGGATCGCCGCCGGATCCTTGTCGTCGACGATCGAAACCAGCAGCACGACCCGCCGGCCCGCCGCGATCCCGGGCAGCGCCGCCGCCAGCGCCCGGGCCCCGTCGGCGTTGTGCGCGCAGTCGAACAGAAGATCGTCGCCGACCGGCTCGCAGCGGCCGGGCCAGCTGACGCCCGCCAGGCCGCGCGCCATCGTCCGATCGTCGATCGACCGGCCGAGGTGCCGCCCTGCCGCGCGCGCCAGCTGCGCGGCCAGCGCCGCGTTCTCTTTCTGATGCGCGCCGGCCAGCGCCGTCGGAAACGGCGTCGGACCGAAGTCGCGCCCGAACCGAAACAGCGGCGCTCCCACCGCCTCCGCCGCGCGCTCGATCTCGGCGTCCGCCTCGGGCGGCAGCCGGCCCACGAAGCACGCCACGTCCGGCTTCAGGATGCCCGCCTTCTCGCGCGCGATGGCCCCCAGCGTGTCGCCGAGATAACCGGTGTGGTCGATGCCGATCGACGTGATGGCGGTCGCGCACGGCACGCAGGTGGTCACCGCGTCCAGGCGGCCGCCGAGGCCAGTCTCCAGCACGGCGATCTCGACGCCGGCCTCCGCCATCGCCAGGAATGCCAGCGCCGTCGCCACCTCGAAGTAGGTCAGCGGCACCTCCGTCGCCGCGACCCGTCGGTCGAGCGCGGCCAGGTGATCGCCGTCGACCTCGCTGCCCGCGATGCGGATCCGCTCGGTGAAGCGCGCCAGGTGCGGCGACGAATAGAGGCCCGTGCGCCAGCCGGCCTCGCGCAGCACCGCCTCGGTCATGGCCGCCGTCGACCCCTTGCCGTTCGTGCCCGCGATCTGCACGGCCGCGAAGCGCAGCTGCGGATCGCCCAGCCGCGCCAGCGCCTGGCGCATCCGGTCGAGCCCCAGCTCGACGCCCAGCGCGCGCACGCCGTCGAGCCGCGCGAGCAGTTGAACGTAGCGGTCGGACATCAGGCCGGCGGGCGCGGCCCGAGCAACCGCACCAGCTGCGCCAGCGTCGCGCGCAGCTCGCGCCGATGGACGATCTTGTCCAGGAAGCCGTGCTCGAGCAGGAACTCCGCGCGCTGGAAGCCCGGCGGCAGGCGCTGGCGGATCGTGTTCTGAATGACGCGCGCCCCGGCGAATCCGATCAGCGCCTTTGGCTCCGCCAGGATGACATCACCCAGCATGGCGAAGCTGGCGGCGACACCGCCGGTCGTTGGGTGCAGCAGCACGGAGACGTACGGCAGGCCGGCCTCACGCATCCGCCCGAGCGCCGCGGACGTCTTGGCCATCTGCATCAGCGACAGGACGCCCTCCTGCATGCGCGCGCCGCCCGACGCGGAAAAGACGATGGCCGGCACCTGGCGCTCGAGCGCGCGCTCGAAGACGCGCGTCACCTTCTCGCCGACCACCGACCCCATCGAGCCGCCCATGAACTCGAAGACGAAGATCCCCAGCTCGACCGGCTGCCCGTCAATCGTCCCCGCCCCGACCAGAACGGCGTCGGCGTTGCCGGCGCTTCGCCGGGCCGATCTCAACCGGTCGGCGTAGCGCTTGGAATCCTTGAAGCCGAGCGGGTCGACGCTCTCGATCGATGCGTCGGCCTCTGCGAAGCTGCCCGGGTCGAGGACGAGGTCGAGTCGCCTGGCCGCCGGCAGCGGAAAATGGTGCTCGCACTGGGGGCAGACGCCGTTGTTCTTTTCCAGATCGGCGGTCAGCAGAGCCGCTCGGCAGCCCGGGCACTTCGTGAAGACGCCCACCGGGACGCTGCGCTTTTCCTCCGAAAGAAGGTCGTCGTTGTCTTCCCGCTTGTACCAGGCCATGCGAATCCGCGGCCCGGAGAATACCACCGGATTCCGCGACGATGTCCACGTCGGTCGTGGTAGAAACCAGCGTGCATTTTGGTGTTTGGCACCCGATTTCAGAGGCGACCACGGCCGCGCCCGAGGCCGCCGGCGTCCTGCAGACGCGCGCCGAGGGCGTGATGGATTACCGCTCGGGCCGCAGCGCGATGGTGCTTTACGCATGCAGCGACGCCGGTGAGACGTTGCGCAGTTTCGTGGCCGGCCGCGGGGCCCGCGATCTGGATCGGGCCATCTCTGCCGGCGCCCGCTGGATCCGCTTCGCGCAGACGCCGAACCCGCGCCGCGAGCTGGACCGCCTGCTGGAAGGTTTCGTCGAGCGCTTCGGGTCGCCCCCGATCAGCAACGCGGGCACGGGACGCCGCACGGCCGCCAAGCAAGACGAGGACCTGCGCTGACCAATCTGAGGAAGATGCGCAACCGCGGATCGGGAATGACGTACAGAGGCGCCGGCGTCGACATCGACGCGGGCGACACGCTGGTCGAACGGATCAAGCCGCACGTCCGGCGGACGATGCGCCCCGAGGTGATGACCGACCTGGGCGGATTCGCCGGCCTGTGCGCGCTGCCGTCGCGCTACAAGGAGCCGCTCTTGGTGTCGTGCACCGACGGGGTCGGCACCAAGCTGAAGCTCGCCTTCTTGACCGGCCGCCACGACACGGTCGGCATCGATCTGGTGGCGATGAACGTCAACGACATGGTCGTGTGCGGCGCCGAGCCGCTGCTGTTCCTGGATTACTTCGCGTCCGGACGGCTGGACGTCGGCGTCGCCGAGCGCGTCGTCGCCGGGATCGCCGACGGCTGCCAGGCGGCCGGCTGCGCGCTGATCGGCGGCGAGACCGCCGAGCTGCCCGGTTTCTACGCCGACGGCGAATACGACCTGGCCGGCTTCTCTGTCGGCGTCGTCGAGAAGAGCCGGCGGGTCGACGGCCGGGCGATCCGCGCGGGTGATCGACTGCTCGGGCTCGCGTCGTCCGGGTTCCATTCGAACGGGTACTCGCTGGTGCGGCGGGTCTTCCTCGATCACATGAACCTGCCGCTCGACGCGGCCCCGCCCGGGCTGGACGAGCCGCTCGCCTCGGCGCTGCTGCGGCCGACGCGGATCTACGTGCGCGCGCTGCGCGCGCTTCACGACGCCGAACTGCTGCGCGGGGCGGCCCACATCACGGGCGGCGGCCTGGTCGAAAACCCGACCCGCATGCTTCCCGCGGACGCGCGCCTGAAACTGCGCATCGACCTCGGGTCGTGGACCGTGCCCCCGATCTTCGGGCTGCTCGCGCGGGGCGGCGACGTCGCGGACGCCGAGATGCTGCGCACCTTCAACATGGGCATCGGCATGGTGGTCTGCGTCCCGGGCGATCGCGCGGCCGAGGCCCAGACCCTGCTCCAGCGCGCCGATGAGCAGGTCTTCTCGATCGGCGAGGTGGTGGCGGCCGACGCCCCGGACATGCCCGTCGAATTCGTCGGCAAAGTGTCGGCATGAACGTCGGCGTCCTCGTATCGGGCAGCGGAACGAACTTGCAGTCGCTGATCGATCGCGCGCGCCGCGGCGAGCTGGGACCGGCCCGCATCGCGGTCGTCGGTTCCAACGTGCCCGATTGCGCGGCGCTGGCGCGCGCGCGCGCCGCGGGGCTGCCGACGTTCGTCGTCGATCACCGCGACTACTCGGCGCGCGCCGGCTTCGATCGCGCGCTGATGACCGGGCTGCGCGCGCATCAGACGGACCTGGTTGTGCTGGCCGGTTTCATGCGCGTTTTGGGCGAAGAGATGCTGGGCTCCTTCCCGGGGCGCATCATCAACATCCACCCCGCCCTGCTGCCGGCGTTCGCGGGCGTGCGCGCCCAGCGCCAGGCCTACGAGGCGGGCGTGAAGGTCAGCGGCTGCACCGTGCACTACGTGGACGGCGGCGTCGACACCGGACCGATCATCGCGCAGGCGGCGGTGCTGGTGCACGAGGAGGACGACGAGGAGACGTTGCGCGCGCGGATCCTCGCCGAGGAGCATCGCCTCTTGCCCGCCGTCGTCCGCGCCATCGCCGAGAGGCGCGTCGTCATCGAGGATCGGAAGGTGCGCATCCTCGGCCTGTCGCCGTCCGGTGAATCGCTGCGCAGTCTCTGACCCGTTTCAGGCCTGCGGACGCGGTGGACACCAACTTTTACGACGTCATCGTCTGCGGCGGCGAGACGGGTGGTCTCGTCGCGGGCGCGTTGCTCGCGCGGCGCGGCTTTCGCGTGATGCTGCTGGGCCACGAGCCCAGCGCCGCCGCGTTCGGCGCGGGCGGCATGACGCTGTCGGCGTCGCCGGCCCTGCTGCCGCCGCTCGACGAGCCGCCGATCGCGCGCGTGTTCAAGGAGCTCGACGTGACCGCGCACATGAAGCGGAAGGCAGCCGCGTCCGATACGTCTTTTCGACTGGTGCTGCCCGGGCAGCGCCTGGACATCACCCGCGATCCCGCCGTCCAGGAACGGGAGCTGGGCCGCGCGTTCGGCGCGGCGAGCGGCTCGGTCGCGGCGGTCATCGACCGACTCCGCGCCGCCGCCACCCTGCTGGATCCGATGTTCGCCAGCGCCATCACGCTGCCGCCGAGCGGCTTCTGGGAACGTCGCGAGGTCGGCCGCCTGCGGTCGCTGCTGCCGAAGCCGACCACCGACCTGTTCGCGCCGCTTCCGTCCGAGCATCCGTTTCGTGCGATGGCCGCCCTGCCCGCCGTCCACGGCGCCGCCCTGATCGCGCACGAGATCGGTCCGATCGCCGAGGCGCGCGCGTTCGAGATCGCGCGCCGCGGACAGCAGACGTTCGAGGGCGGCCTGGCGGCCCTGCAGGCGATGATGCTGACCCGGCTGGAGACGTTCGGCGCAGATCGCCGCGATCGCCTGACGCCCGTCGAGGTGGTGGTCCGCCGGGGGCGGGTGGCAGGTGTTCGCGTGCGCCCCCGCGACGAGACCATCGGCTGTCATCATCTGCTGTGGGCCGGATCGTCAGCGGGGCTGGCGGGAGCGCTGGCGCCCGAAGCGATCGCGTCGCACAAGCGCCCGCAGGTCGCGCGCGTCGCCGGCTACCGCTACGGCATCGCGGCGGTCGTCGAGCCGGAGGCGCTGCCCCCCGACACACCGGCGCGCGTGCTGGCGATCGGCGATCCGTCGCGCGCGCTCACCGAAGACAACGCCGTCGCGATCACGATCGGGCAGCCCGGGCCGCGCGACGGGCGGCGGCTTCCGATCTGGCTCGAGTGCGGCGTGCCCGCGAACCTGGCCGACGCGGGGGCGAGCTACCTGCGGTCGTTGCGCGGGCGGGTGACCCACGTGGTGCGGCGACTGTTTCCAGCGTTCGCCCAGCACATGGTCGTGCTGGCGTCGCCCTACGACGGTTTGCCGCCTGAAAAACGCGGAACGCCCGTGCCGGAAACGACGCCCCCTGCGTCGCAGGCCGCGCTGCCGCCGCCCGCGCTGGTCAGCCTGCCGGCGCCGCGGCCGCTCGACGTCATCGGCCTGCCGCACGCGACCGGCGTGAAGAACCTCTACCTCGTCGGCCGCGAGAACCTGCCTGGCCTCGGCCTCGAAGGCGAGCTGATCTCGGGCTGGGGCGCCGCCCGCCTGGTCAGCGCCGGCCCCGCGCGTCGATTTCTGCTGCCGCGCCGGATCCTGATCAGCGGCTGATCGGCTCCTTCAGCGCTGGCATTTCCGGCAAAAGAACGTCGCCCGCTGCGCCTGCACGATCCTGACGATCGTGTCCCTCTTGTGCCGCGGGCACGGCTCGCCGGCGCGGCCGTAGACGAGGGAGGGATTCGCGATGCGCCGTTCCTCGACGTACTCGATGTCGCTGCCGGCGCCGTCGGCGCCGCTCTGCTTGAATGTCTTCAGCGTGTACCGGATCGAGTCGAGCAGGCCGCGTGCGAGCCGCGCCAGCTCGGCGCGCGACAGCGACTTCGCGGCGCGGCGCGGATCGATGCCGGCGCGGAACAGGCCCTCGCTCGCCTGGATGTTGCCGACGCCGGGCAGCAGCGTCTGATCCAGGATCGCGACCTTGATCGGCAGCCGCGTACGCGCCAGCCGATCCTTCAGCCGGTCCACGTCGATGCCGTCGTTCAGCGGATCCGGCCCGAGCGCCGCGATGTCCGCCAGCGACTCGAAGCGGGCATCCGGCACCAGACGAAACCGCCCAAACAGACGCATGTCCGCGTAGTGCAGCGTCACCCCGTCATCGAGGTCGATGCGCACGCGGGCGAAGCGCGGGGGCGCGTCTCTGGTCCGGCGCCGCAGCCACTTGCCCGTCATGCCGAGGTGCGACCAGATCCCGATGTGCCCGCCTCGCCCCTTCGTCAGCGTCACGAGCAGGTTCTTTCCCCGTCGCCGCACATCCTCGAAACGTGCCCCAGCCAGCGCTGCCAGCGCGCGCGGCGCCGCCGGGCGGAGGATCCGCCTCGCCCGCGCGTCCGCCTGAACCGTCCGCACGCGGCGCCCGATGGCCCACCGGCGCAGGTTGCGCGCGGCCACCTCGACCTCGGGAAGCTCGGGCATGACGGCGGGTCGGCCCGCGCGTGATCAGCCGCGCCGGCAGTAGCCGGCGATCAGCTGCGCGTGGTCGGGCCGGACGGCGATGAATCGCACGCCCGTGCGCCGAAAGCTGCCCACGACCACGTCGTGGACCACGACGCCCCGGGCGGAGATCTCCTCAGACGAACCAGGAAGCGCGAAGGACAGGCTCACCTCGGTGCGCGGAACGATGAACGTGCCGCGCGGCCGCTTCATGGTCATTCCCGACGGCGTGATGTCCTCCGCCTGGCAGAGCTGGATGTTGCGGCCGATCGACTTTTTGACGGCGAACACGGCGGGCACCCTTTCTGCCTGACGGCGCTCTTCCGGGGCGCGACGCCGATCGGCACTCATGACTTCATCTTAAGGCGGCCCGCCAAGAGCGCAAAAAAACGTCCATCGAGCGGCTGTACGTCGCTACTTGAGGGGCTGCGCCTCTTCGACGATGAAGTTGGGGATGTCGTCGACGACCGGATAAGCCAGCTTGCAGGTCGGGCACTCGAACGCCGACTGGTCGTCACGCAGCTTGATCGCCCCCTTGCACTTCGGGCACGCGAGAATATCGATGAGCTCCCGATTCAACGCCATACCGAGGCTTTTACCACGCGCGCGGAACAGGGGTTACGATAGACCGCGATGAAACGCGCCCTCTTCGCGGTGCTGCTGGTCGCCGCCTTCGCGATGTTCGCCTGGACGGTGCGGCGGTTCGCCCGTCTGATCTTCTCGGCCCGGCCGCTGAACCGGACGGACCAGGTCGCGGCCCGCATCGACTCCGTGGTCCGCTTCTTCTTCGGCCAGAAGAAGGTCGTCGAGAAGACCTCCCTGCCCGCCAAGCGCGCCTCGCGGTTCGTCTCGGCGATGGGGAGCAAGTACCACTTCTTCATTTTCTGGGGCTTCCTGATCATCACCATCGGGTCCGTCGAGACCCTGATCCAGGGGCTGTTCCCCTCGTTCTCGCTGAGGCTGGTTCTGGGCGCCACGCTCGCGTCCGCCCTCTACGCGTGCATCGATTTTTTCTGCGGGCTGGTGCTGATCGTCATCGCGTTCGCGTTCTTCCGGCGCATCGTACTGCAGCCGCGCCTGATCCCGATGAGCCGCGACGCCGCCGCGATCCTGAGCGCGATCGCGCTCTTGATGATCTCGTACTTCGGCATGCGCTACGGCAGTGCCGGCGTGGTCGACGTGTCGTGGTGGGTCCACGTCGTCATCCTGCTGGCGTTCCTGAACTACCTGCTCTACTCGAAGCACAGCCACATCATCGCGGCGCTGCCCAACATCTACTTCCGCAACCTCGGCCAGCGCGGCGTCCTCCCGAAGCTGAACATGGAAGCCGACGACATGGCGGCGACCGGCGTCGTCCAGGGCTGGAAGGACTTCACCTGGAAGTCTCTGCTCGATGGCTTCGCGTGCACCGAGTGCGCCCGCTGCACCAACTTCTGCCCCGCTTACAACACGGGCAAGCCGCTGTCGCCGATGCAGGTCGTCCATGACCTGCGCGACGACCTCCGCTTCCGGATGCCCGATCGCGGGCCGCTCGACGTGCTGCTCGAGCGCTTTCAGCACGGCGAATCGGCCGCGGACCAGCGCGCCGAGGCCGACAAGGCGCTGATCGGCGTCCGCACCACCGAGGAGGTGCTGTGGGCCTGCACGACCTGCGGCGCCTGCCA
>Ga0066903_100001216_pt1 | contig 18388 bp, 15 predicted proteins | sample PanSoiMetaGPlot1_FD_67491 | JGI IMG/M metagenome (GOLD analysis project Ga0066903, IMG submission 67491) | Tropical forest soil microbial communities from Panama analyzed to predict greenhouse gas emissions - Panama Soil - Plot 1 (version 2) | ecosystem: Environmental > Terrestrial > Soil >... | reverse complement strand
GTCTTCATCGGCATGGGCGAGTCGTGCATCCGCGGCAACATCATGCCGGGCGACGGCGTATACAAGTCGTCGGACGCGGGCAAGACCTGGACGCACGTCGGCTTCGGCAACTCCGACGCCATCTCCAAGATCCGCATCCACCCGACCAACCCCGACATCGTCTTCGTCGCCGACTTCGGCCGCTACGGCGCGCCGAGCGACGAGCGCGGCCTCTACAAGTCGACCGACGGCGGAAAGACGTGGCAGAGAAAACTGTTCAGAGACAACAAGACGGGCGCCGTCGACGTCGAAATCGATCGGCGGAACCCGAACGTCATGTTCGCCGCGCTGTGGGAGGCGTACCGCATCGAGTATCAGATGTCGAGCGGCGGGCCCGGCAGCGGACTCTTCAAGTCGATCGACGGCGGCGAGACCTGGAGCGAGATCACGCGGAACCCGGGGCTGCCCAAGGGCCTCGTCGGAAAAATCACCGTCGGCATCTCCGGCGCCGATTCGAATCGTATCTACGCGCTCATCGAGAACGAAAACGGCGGGCTCTACAGCTCAGATGACGCGGGCGCGACCTGGAAGCTGATGAACGCGGGCCGCAACATCCGGCAGCGCGCGTTCTACTACACGCACGTCTTCGCCGACCCGAACAACAAGGACACGGTGTACGCGTTGAACACCAGCGCGTTCCGATCGACAGACGGCGGCAAGACGTTCGCGAACTTCGGTCAGGGCACGCACGGCGACCATCACGATCTGTGGATCGATCCCGACGACAGCAGGCATGTGGTCCTCGGCAACGACGGCGGCGGCACGATCACGTATGACGTCACCGAGCGGCCGGTGCAGTGGACCGCGCAGACGTTTCCGACCGAGCAGTTCTATCACGTCATCACCACGAAGCATGCGCCGTATCACGTGTGCGGCGCGCAGCAGGACAACTCGACGCTCTGCGTGCCGAGCACCAACGGCCTGCAAGGCCGCGGCGGCGGCGGTGGCGGCGGGCAGCAGCCGTTCTACCCGGTCGGCGGCAACGAGGACGGGTACATCGCGCCCGATCCGAAGGACCTTGATGTCTTCTTCTCCGGCTCGAACAACGGCAGCTTCATCACGCGCCTCGATCGCCGCACCGGCAATCTCCGCGAGGTGAATCCGTACCCGCGCTTTTTTTCAGGCGAGAACTCGTCATCGGTCGTCGAGCGCTGGCAGTGGACCTTCCCGATCGTCTTCTCGCCCGTCGATCCGAACGTGCTCTACACCTCGTCGCAGCACGTCTGGAAGACCACCAACGCCGGCCAGACGTGGGAGAAGATCAGCGGCGATCTGACGCGCCACGATCCGAAGACGATGCAGGATTCCGGCGGACCGATCACGCACGACATGAACAGCCCGGAGATCTACGCGACGGTGTTCGCGCTCGCACCCGGCAGGACGGACGTCAACGTCATCTGGGCGGGATCCGACGACGGTCTGGTGCACGCGACGCGTGACGGCGGCAGGAACTGGTCCAACGTGACCCCGCCCGCGATGCCCGACCTCGGCCGCGTCAGCCAGATCGACGCGTCGCCGTTCGACGCCGGCACCGCGTACATCGCCGTGAAGAAGCCGCTCCTGGAGGACTTCTCGCCGTACCTCTTCCGCACGCACGACTTCGGCCGCACCTGGACGAAGATCGTCTCGGGCATCCCGGCCGGCGATTACACGCACGTCGTGCGCGAAGACAGCGTGCGGCGCGGGCTCCTCTACGCCGGCACGCAGCACGGCGTCTACATCTCGTTCGACGACGGCGATCATTGGCAGCCGCTGAAGAACGGCCTGCCCGACACGCCGGTGCACGACATCTGGGTCGAAGCGAACGACGTCGCGATCGGCACGCACGGACGCGGGTTCTACGTTCTCGACGACGTCGGTCCATTGCGGCAGCTCGGAGCGCCGGCCGCAACGGCGCCCGACGCGTATCTCTTCAAGCCGGCCGACGCCGTGCGCAACGCCTATCCGGCGAAGGTCACGTACTGGCTGAAGAAGCCGGCGCAGAAGCTGACGCTCGAGATCCTGGACGGCGGCGGCCGCGTCGTGCGCACGTTCGAGGGCGCGGCGCCCACACAGGGGCGCGGCCGCGGCGGCCGGGCAGGCCAGACGGGTCAGGCGGGTCAGGCGGGTGCGGCTGGAGGGGCGGGAGCTACAGCGGCGGGAGCAGCAGCAGGCACGGAGGCCGAGCAGCCGCCGCCTGAGGAAGAAGAAGGAGGACGCGGGCGCGGACCGCAGACCACGTCGATGGCGGCCGGCGTGCAGCGGTTCACCTGGGATCTACAGCACGCGCCGGTGGCACCGTTCCAGGGCATGGTGCTCTGGGGGGCGACGACGAACGGACCGCTGGCGCTGCCGGGAACCTACCAGGCGCGACTCACCGTCGACGGCAAGACGTTCACGCAGACCTTCGTCGTGAAGAAGCACCCGCAGTCGACGATGAGCGACGAGGATATGCGGGCACAATTCGATCTCGCGAGCCGCATCCGCGACAAGGTGAACGAGGCGAACGCAGCAATCGTCCAGATCCGGCGCGTCAAACAGCAGCTCGCCGACCGCGTGCAGAAGTCGAACAGCGCGGACGTCAAAGCGATCGCCGAGCAGTTCACGAAAGAGATGAGCGAGGTCGAGGAAGACGTCTATCAGGTACGGAACCAGAGCAACCAGGATCCGCTCAACTTCCCGATCAAGACCAACAACCGCCTCGCCTCCCTGCTGCGCGTCGTCGTCACCGGCGAGGGGAGACCGATCGGAAACGCGGAGCCGATCTTCACCGATCTGCAGGCGGAGCTGAAGGCGGAAACCGATCGGCTGCAGCGCGTGCTGACGACGTATCTGCCGCGGTTCAATCAACTTGTGACCCGGCTGGGGCTGGAGCCGATCGCCGAGAAGTGAAGGAGCGCGAGCAGTCCGGGCGAGCGTCGCGCTCGGATCTCGTCGAGCGCGCGGATCGGATCGTCGGCAGAGCCGCCGCGCGCCGCTACTGGCCGATCTGCGCCGCGCTGACGATCGTCGCGGCGTCGTGCAACGGCCTCGGCCGCGTGCCCGGCGACGATCATCGGCTCTACGCCCTCAAGCTGTTCACACCGGCCGCGTCCGACGGATCGGCCGACCGGTTTCACCAGGACATCGCGCTCCCGCTGCTCGCTCGTGGACTCGGTGCCACCTCGCCGCATGCGTTCTTCTTTCTGTGTCTGGCGATCGTGCTCGGCACGCTGGCGGCGCTGGCGTGGCGGTTCCGCGCGACACTGGAGCCCGATGCAGCCGTCATCCTCTTCGCGCTGGTTGTCGCGCATCCCGTGGTCACGATCCTGCTCTCGTGGATCGGCGAGCCCGACGGCATCACGTTCGCCACGACCGCACTGGTGCTGTTGTCGGGCTCGCCTGTGGCGATTGGTGCGGCGGCAGCCGTCGGCGCCGCGAATCACACGATGGCCATCGTCAGCCTGCCGATCGCGCTCGTCATCCGGTGGGCGGGCGGAGAGCGCGTTTCGGCGGCGCACGCGCTGGCGCTGCTCGTCGGTCTCATCGGCGGCTTGATTCTCGTCGGGCAGTTTCTCGCCGCGCAGCACCTCGTTGCCGGCAGCCGCCTCGAGTTCGTGAGGGACATCGGCTTCGGGTACTGGATCAAACAGAGCCTCGGGTCGTTGCCGATCATGCTCTGGTCGCTGCACGGCGGCGTCTGGTTCGCGCTGATCCTGTCCGCCTGGCTCATGTGGGAGACCAACCGCGCGTACGTCCTCGTACAGGCGGCGGCGATGGGCGTCGCGTTCCTCGCGGCCATCGTGTCGCTCGATACGACGCGCGTGTTCGCGCTGCTCGCCTGGGCGCCGGCCGTCCATCTGGTCCTGACGGCGTGGCGCCGCGAGTCCGAGGGCACCGCGCGCGCGACGCTCAGGCGCGCGCTCGTCGTCGCCGCGCTCGTCGCGCTGACGACGCCGCGTCTCTTCGTCTGGGAGGGCGCCGTCGTCGCGAGCCCGTTCCGGAACATTCCCGTGCGGATGTTTCACCTCGCGGCAGGCCGCACGGTCGCAGGGACATGAACTGTCGCGGCCGCAACGCCGCGACGGCAGTCTCGCAGGTATCAGTGCGTGCCGGCCACCTTCGACGCGAGATAACGCTTGCGCGAGCGCGCCGTCAAGTTCGGCCGCGAGAGGTGGACCGTGATGTCGTGCATCTTGCCGTCGAGTTTTTCCGGCGTGAAGCCTAGCGCGTACTGGTGGTGCAGCTCGTCGGCGACGTGCGCGAAGGTCGACACGAGCGTGGCCGGCGACTTGAGCTCGAAGTAGCCGCCGCCGGTGGCGCCGGCGATCTTCGGCAGCCCTTCGTCCGGCCCTTCGAGATCGATCTGCTGGCGCCCGCTGTAGCCGCCGAGTCCGCGGCCGCCGAGGCCGCCGATCGAGCCCGGACCGATGCCGCGGCTGCCGCCGCGGTCGCGGCCGCCCGACAGGCCGGGCACGCCGTTCTGACCCGCGAGCCCGATCGCGTACACCATCACGTCTCGCTCTTCGGCGCGCTTCATGACGTCCTTCAGCGACTTGTTGTGGCCCGCGAAATTCATCGGACGATCGACGCCGTCGGTAAAGACGAGCACGACGCGGCGTCCCTCCTCGACGAGCAGCTTGTCGATCGCCATGTCGACGGCGTTCCAGAGCGGCGTCGGTCCGTCCTCCTGCAGGTCGCTGCGCAGGATTTTCAGCAGCGCCTCGCGATCGGACGTGTAGTCGGACGGATCGATCTGAATATGGTTCGCGAAGCTGCCGATCCGCGCCTTGTCGTTCGGCCCCATCGAGCGCACGAACGCTTCCGCGGCGCGCTCCTCGAGATCGAAGTTGGGCTTCATGCTGCCGCTGCGATCGAGCAGCATGACGACGGTGATTGGCTGGATGTCGTTCGAGAAGACGGTGAGCTCCTGCCGCTTCCCGTTGTCGTCGATCGCGAAGTCCTCGCGCGACAGATCGGGGACGAGGCGCCCCTCCGCGTTGGTCACCGTCGCGTAGACGGCGACGGTCCGCGTGCCGGCGGTGAACGACGGCTGCTGCGCGCGCGGCGCAGGCACGAGAGCAACGAGCGAGAGAGCGACGAACGCGACCCGAGCGAGCATGCGGCGCATGGAGCCCTTTCCGGCGGTGGCAGGATCCATGGTAACCGGTGCTATAGTCCGCGGCCAACATGGCCGCCCCGTCTTTTCCCGAGTGGGTCGAACCGATGGCGGCGACGCTGACGCAGGAGCGATTTACCGGTCCCGACTGGATTTTCGAGCGCAAGCTCGACGGGATCCGCCTGCTCGCCTTCAAGAACGGCGCCGACGTGAGGCTGCTTTCCCGCAACCGGCTGCCGCAGCAGCTCCCGCGGATCGCGGCGGCGATCGCCGGACTGCCGCCCCGCGACCTCATCCTCGACGGCGAATCGACGTGGTACGACGATGCGGGGTACTACGTGTTCGACATCATGTGGATCGACGGGCGCGACGTGATGTCGCTTCCGCTCGACGAGCGGCGGGCGCTTCTGCGCGGGCTGCCGCTTCGCGCGCCGCTGCACCGCGTGGCTGCGCTCGACGACGCCGTGCCGTGGGAGCGCGCGTGCCGCGAGGGCTGGGAGGGCGTGATCGCGAAGCGGCGCGGCTCGATCTACGAGCATCGCCGCTCGCCGCACTGGCTCAAGATGAAATGCGAGGCGTCGCAGGAGCTCGTCGTCGGCGGCTTCACCGATCCGCAGGGCGCGCGCGTCGGCCTCGGCGCGCTGCTCGTGGGATATTTCGAGCGCGACGACTTCGTCTTCGCGGGAAAGATCGGCACCGGCTTCGACACGAAGCTGCTGCTCGACCTACGCGCGAGGCTGGACCGCCTCGAGATCCCCGCCTCGCCGTTCACGCGCGCGAAGGGGCTGCCGCGCCTGCGCGCGCACTGGGCGCGTCCGGAGATCGTCGTGCAGGTCGCCTTCATCGAGTGGACGGTGCACGGGAAGCTGCGTCATCCGCGCCTGCTCGGCGTCCGCTTCGACAAGCCGGCGCGAGACGTCGTCCGGGAAGCGACGTGATCACCCACCCCGACAAGGTTCTGTTTCCCGACGACGGGATCACGAAGGGCGAGCTCGCGGCGTACTACGAATCGATCGCGCCGCTGATGCTGCCGCACATCCGCGGGCGGCCCGTCACGATGGAGCGGTACCCGTCAGGCATCGACAAGAAAGGGTTCTGGCAGAAAAGCGTCACGAAAAGCTTCCCCGACTGGCTCCAGCGCGTCGACGTGCCGAAGAAGGACGGCGTCGTCCACCATGCCCTCGTCGCCGACGTGCGCTCGCTGCTGTGGGTCACGAACCAGAACACGATCACCCAGCACGTGTGGGTGTCGCGGGTGCCGAAGCTCTCTTACCCCGACGTCTGCGTCTTCGATCTCGATCCGGCGCGCGACGACCAGCCGGACGTGCTTCGCGCCGCGGCGCTGGCGCTTCGCGATCTGCTGAGCGAGCTCGGACTTCCGAGCTGGGTGAAGACGTCGGGCTCCAAGGGGTTCCACATCGTCGCCTCGCTCGACGGGAAGTCGCGGACCGGAGAGGTCGCACGGTTTGCCGGGGCCGTCGGTCAGCTTCTCGTCGCGCGCGACCCGGAGCACCTCACGCAGGAATTCAGCAAAGCGGACCGCGCCGGGCGTATCCTCGTCGACACCGGACGAAACGGCTACAGCGCCACATTCGCGGCCGCCTACGCCGTGCGCGCAAGACCCGGCGCGCCGGTGTCCGCACCCTGCACGTGGGGCGAGATCGAATCGGGCGAGGTCGGCCCGCGCACGTTCACGCTGCGGACGATGGGGGACCGCGTGAAGAAAGTCGGTGATCTGTGGCACGAGATGCTGAAACGCAGGCGATCACTCGAAGACGCTTCGGCGCGATTGCAGGCGGCGCGTTCGCGTCGCTGATTGCGGGGAACGCGTGCGGCCGTGCGACGTCGGCGGAAGGGAGCAGCGGCCGCCTGTCCGCGCGTCCGCGCCCGAACGTGACGACGTCGGCGAAAGACGGGCATCTCGGCCTGGCGAGCGGGCGCGACGCGATCCTGAAGCTGCCGGCGAGCCCCGTCGACGCGCCGATGCCGCTCCTCCTGCTCCTGCACGGAGCGAGCGGGAACGGCGAGGGGATGCTGCGGCGCCTCGGCGCGGCCGTCGACGAAGAGGGCGTCGCCGTCCTTTCGCCCGACTCGCGCGACGGCACGTGGGACGCCATCCGCGACGACTTCGGGCCGGACGTGGCGTTTCTCGACCGCGCGCTCGCGCGCGTCTTCGAGACGGTGTCGATCGATCCCGCGCGCGTCGCCGTCGGCGGGTTCTCCGACGGCGCCACCTACGCCCTCTCGCTCGGCCTGATCAACGGCGACCTCTTCCGCACCATCGTCGCCTTCTCGCCGGGCTTCATCGTGAACGGCCCGGCGCAGGGAAGACCGCGAGTCTTCATCTCGCACGGGACGGCCGATCAGATTCTTCCGATCGATCAGTGCAGCCGCGTGTTCGTGCCGATGCTGCGCAGGCGCGGCTACGACGTGACGTTCCGCGAGTTCAACGGCCGGCACGAAGTGCCGCCCGACGTCGCGCGCGAGGGGCTGCGGTTCATCGCCGGCAAGGCGTGAGGAGGCTTCCGTGAAGCACAGCATGGCGTTCTGTGGTGCCGCGATCGTCGTCGGCCTCGTGATGCTCGGCGTCGCGCGCGTGCCGATCGGCGCGCAGCGCGGCGGGCAGCCGGGCGCGGCGCCGATGCCGTTTCCCGGACAGTCCGTCCCGATGGTCGATCGCGTGCCGCTCATCCCGTTCGAGTCGGCGACAAGTTTCTTCAAGGTGACGCCGGGAATGCCGTTCGGCGAGACGCTCAGCATCGCCGTCAACTCGAAGGGCTCCATTGTCGTACTGAACCATCCGGGAACGGCCGCAACCGGCCCGCTGTACGGCAACGCGACGACGCAGATTCTGGAATTCGACGCGACCGGCAAGTTCGTGCGCGAGATCGGCAAGGGGGTGTACGGCCTCGGCTACGCGCACTCGGTCCGTTTCGACAAGTACGACAACCTGTGGGTCGTCGACAAAGGCACGAACTCGGTCATGAAGTTCAACGCGGCCGGCTTCGTGACGATGAACCTCGGGCGGCGGCCCGAAGGGTACGAGGGCGAGTATCGCCGGCCGGTCGGCGCCGAGGCACGCGCGGTCGACGGGAACTTCAACGCGCCGACCGACGTGGCGTGGGACGCCGACGACAACATCTACATCAGCGACGGCTACGGCAACTCGCGCGTGGCCAAGCTGACGAAGAACGGCGACTGGATCAAGTCGTGGGGATCGTTCGGCGTCGGCGAGAGCCAGTTCCGCACGCCACACAACATTCAGATCGATCGCCAGGGCAACGTCTACGTCGCCGACCGCGGCAACGGCCGCATCCAGGTGTTCGACTCCGACGGGACCTTCCGGCGCTACATCTGGCTCAACGCGGCCTACGACAAGAAGCGGCATCCGGTGCTGGGCAACCTCTCCCCGAACCCGCCGAACGCGACGGCGCCGTGGGCGCTGTGCCTGACGACGGGACCGACGCAGTATCTTTTTGCGGTCGACAACGAGCCGGGACGGCTCTACAAGCTGTCGCTCGACGGCCAGATTCTCGGCATGCTGGGCGAGTCGGGCCGGGGGCCGCAACAGTTCAACTGGGCCCATGGCCTCGCCTGTCCGTCGGAGGACACGGTCTTCGTTGCCGACATGAACAACTGGCGGATCCAGAAGCTGACGCTCAAGAAATAGGCCGGAATCCGGCTCCAAAGTTTCCGCTTGACATCCGCCGGGGACCTGGCTGAGAGTGTCACTGTGCTAGTTCAGTAGCACAGTAACGCGATGCTCTTCCGCCCCAACCCGTCCTCCGGCGTCCCCATCTACCTGCAGCTGATGGAGCAGGTGAAGCACGCCATCGAGACGGGCGCGCTGCGGCCGGGCGAGCAGCTGCCGGGCATCCGGCCGCTGGCGGAGGAGCTCGTCATCAACCCGAACACGGTCGCGAAGGCGTATCGCGAGCTGGAGCACGAGGGCGTGATCGAGCTGCGCCACGGTGCCGGCGCGTTCGTCTCCGAGGGCGCCCGCCCGAAGAAGACCACCGACAGGCTGCGCGCGGCGCAGACGGTGGTCGCCGCCGCGGTCGAGCGGCTGCGCGAGCGCGGCGTCACCGAGGAGGAAATCCGCAGGCTGTTCGAGGCGGAGCTGGCCGGCCTGTCGAAAGCGAGAGCAGGAGGTCACCGTGGCTGAACCATGCGTCGTCGACGTGGTGAATCTGCGAAAGACCTGGGCCGACGTCGAGGCCGTGAACGGCTTGACGCTGCAGGTGCCCGCCGGTTCCATTTCGGCTTCCTCGGGCGCAACGGCGCCGGGAAGACGACGACCATCAAGGTGCTGCTCGGCATGGTGCGGCCGTCCGGCGGAAGCGCGCGCGTGTTCGAGCTTCCGGCCGACGTGCCGGCGTCGAGCGTCGAGATCCGCCGCCGCACAGGGTTCGTGAGCGAAGACAAGGATCTCATCGACTACATGACGGTCGCCGAGATCGTCCGTTTCACGTCCGCGTTCTATCCGCGATGGCGCAGGGACCTCGAGCAGACATACCTCCGCAGGTTCGAGCTGCCCCCGGATCGGAAGGTGAAGCTGCTTTCGCGTGGCACCCGCACGAAGCTGGCGCTGCTCCTCGCGCTCTGCAGGGGCGCGGAGCTGCTCGTCCTCGACGAACCGACGTCGGGGCTCGACCCCGCGATGATCGAAGGAGTGCTGCAGGCGCTCGTCGCGCACGCCGCCGGCGAGGGCACCACGGTGTTCTTCTCGTCGCATCAGATCGCCGAAGTGGATCAGATTGCGGACCGCGTCGCGATCATCGAGCGAGGCCGCACGCTGGTCGCGGGAGCGCTCGACGATTTGCGCGAGCGGTACCGGCGCGTGCAGCTCGTGTTCGACGGCGCCGCGCCCGCCGCGCCCTTTCGCGCGCCGGGGGTCGTACGCGTGCGGCGGCAGGGCCGCGTCCTCACCGTCCTCTCGAGCGACGGCGCCGAGCGCGTGCTCGACGAGGCGCGCGCGCTCGCGCCGGTCGCGACAGACGTCGCGCCGATGTCGCTGAAGGACATTTTTCTCGAGACGGTTGCCGCGGAGGAATGACGATGCTCTGGCGCAAGGCGTGGGTCGAAACGCGGTGGCGCGCGCTCATCGGGCTCGGCATCCTGCTCTGCGCCGCCGGGGCCATGGTGCTGGTGTATCCGCAGGTGATGAGGCTGGTGCCGAGCGTGCCGCCCGACGACGGCTCGACAATCACGCGTCAGATTCGAGAGGCGGCGGCGCTGATGCGCGATTACCGCGGCTACGTCTTCGCGCAGTGGTTCCGGCAGTCGCTGCCGCAGCTCTGGACGATCATGGCGGCGCTCCTGGGAAGCGGCGGCCTGCTGACGCAGGGGACGGCGCTCTTCACGCTGTCGCTGCCGGTCTCGCGCGAACAACTGAGCCGCGTGCGCGCGATCGTCGGCCTCGGAGAGCTGCTCGCTCTCGCGATCGTGCCGACGTTGCTGGTGCCGCTGCTCTCGCCGGCCGTCGGCGAGAGCTACCCGCTCGGCGACGCGCTCCTTCACGCGCTCTGCGTGTTCGTGGCCGGCACGGTCTTCTTCAGCGTCGCGTTTCTGCTGTCCACGGCGTTCGCGGACGTGTGGCGGCCGCTGCTCCTGACGCTCGCCGTCGCCGTAGCGCTCGTCAGCGTCGAACAGCTGCTGCGCACGCGGGCCGTTCACGGAATCTTCGGCGTCATGAGCGGCGACTCGTACTTCCGGACGGGGAGGCTGCCGTGGCTCGGGCTGTCGGCGAGCGCCTTGGTTTCCTTGGTGTTGTTGTGGATCGGCACCGTGAGCATTGCTCGGCGGGATTTTTAGAGAACGGGTGTTCTCGAAAGGGGTGTCGTATGACGCGGTCACGTCGAACGTTCGTGCTGGTTGCCTTGTCGGTGTTGTCGGTATCTCCGCTGCACGCGCAGAAGCCCGTCGATCCGTCGGGCCACTGGGAGGGCGCGGTTCAGGCGCCCGGCATGGAGATCGCGTTCGAAGTCGATCTCGCGAAGAACGAGCACGGGGTGCTGACGGGAACCGTGAACATCCCGGGTGAGCGCATCAAGGGGCTGCCGCTTACGAAGGTGTCGGTCCAGGGCGACACGATCGCGTTTCATGCGCGCAGCGATCAGCCGCTGAGCGGCGTGCTCTCGGCCGACGGCCGGACGATCGTCGGCGACTACCTGATCCAGGGCAACACACTCCCCTTCACGATCGTGCGCACCGGAGAGGCGAAGCTTCTGGCGCCGCGGAAAAGCGCCCCCATCAGCCGGCAGCTGGAAGGCACCTGGGAGGGCGCGATCGAATCGCACGGCGTCGAGATGCGCCTGCGCATGCACCTTGCCAACCACGTCGACGGCACCTCCTCCGGCCGCATCATCAACCTCGATCAGGGCGATCTGGAGCTGCCGGTCGCGATTGCACAAAACGGCTCGAGCGTCACGCTCGAGATCTTGCCTGTCGTAAGCTCGTATTCGGGTACGCTGAACGCCGACGGCACCGAGCTCGCCGGCACGTTCACGCAGGGCGCCGATTCGGTGGCGCTCACCTTCCGTCGCACCGCAGCTGCGTCGAGGGAGAAGTAGCCATGCAGAACAGGGGCCTCGCCTGGATCGCCGGCGCGTTTGTGATCTGTCCGTGCCACCTGCCGCTGACTCTGGGCGTGGCGGCGGCGCTTTTGTCCGGCACGGCCGCGGGCGTCGCGCTGCACGCGCATCCGTACATCGCGGGCGCGATCATCTCGACGGTCTGGGCGGCCGGCACGTGGCGAGGTTTCCATCTGCTGAAGTCGGCCGAGAAGCGCTGCGAGGTCCGATGAATTGCTTCACCCACGACTCACGATCGGCGGTCGGCCTCTGCTCGGTCTGTCAGAAAGCGGTATGCAAAGAGTGCGTCGGACAGGACACGCCACGGCTCGTCTGCCGTACCTGCGCCGCGCGCGGCGCCGCACCCTACGCGTTCGGGTACGGCGGCTACGCGTACAGAATGATGGGCTTCGAGTACAAGTCGCCGATCTCCATCGGCGGGTGGCCGCTCGTCCACATCTGCACCGGCGTCGACCCGGCGACCATGCGTCCGCGAATCGCGAAGGGCATCATCGCGATCGGCAACATCGCGATCGGCGGCTTCGCCGTGGCCGGCGTCGCCTTCGGTCTCGTGACGCTCGGCGGCGTGTCAATCGGCATCCTCGGGGCCCTTGGCGGCGTAGCGCTCGGGGGTGGGTTCTCGATGGGCGGCCTCGCGGTCGGATCGATCGCGGTCGGCGGCGCCGCGATCGGATTCGTGCACGCGCTCGGCGGCGCAGCATTCGGGCCGTCCGTCATCAGCGGCATGCGCTGCGACGACACGGCGCTCGACTTCTTCCGTCAGTGGATCGGCGCCATCCCCCGCAACTGCCGCTGACCGCCGTACGTGGCGTCCGGCTTTAGCCGGACTCTTCGTGAGATATCGCGCTCTTGGTTTCGATTGTGGCGCAGCCCTTCAAGGCTGCGTGGACATCGCAGGGCCTGAGCCCTGCGCCACACCTGCGAAAACCCACTAGCGCAGCGCGCCGATCGGATCGATTCGTGTGGCGCGCCACGCCGGCACGGCGCAGGCGGTCAGCGAGGCAGCGGCGACGACGATGAAGGCCGTGCCGAAGGCGATCGGATCGCGCGGGCCGACGCTGTACAAGAGATACCCCATCAGCCTCGTGAGCTCCAGCGCCGCGCCCGCGCCGAGCGCCGCGCCGGCCGCCGTCAGCGCAACGCCGCGCGACATGACGAGCCGCAGGAGATCGGACGCGTCCGCGCCGAGCGCCATGCGGAGCGCAAGCTCGCGCGAGGCCTGCGATACGCTCGACGACATGACGCCGTAGAGCCCGATCGCCGCGAGGATCAGCGCGAGACCGCCGAAAACGCCGAGGACCGTGACCGCGATGCGCTGTGGCGCCGTCGTGCGATCGACCTGCTCCCGCATCGTGATGAGCTCGCCCGGCGCGACGTTGCCGTCGAGCGCGTGGATCTCGCGCACGAGCACCGGCGCGAGCGACGCCGCGCTGCGTGGCGTCCGGATCTGCAGCGCGCTCACCGCGGAAAAATTCTGACGGAGCGGCACGTAGAAGAACGGCCTGGGGGTCTCGACCACGTTCCGGTACCTGGCCGCGCGGGCCACGCCGACGACCTGCCGCCATCTGCCGTTCACCTGCACGCGCGAGCCGATCGGATCGGCGCCTCGCCAGAACTGCGCGGCCATCGTCTGGTCCACGACGGCCACGGGCGGCGCGGTCTCGTTGTCGCCGCGCGTGAATTCGCGTCCAGACACCAACGGAATCCCCATCGTCGACAAAAACCCCGAGCCGATCTCATTGTATTCCGCGGTCGGCTGCTCGCCGGGCGGGGCGTCGTATCCGTCGACGGCAATCGACGCCGAGGAGTACGTCCGATAGCTGAACGGCGTCATCCGCGAGAACGCGGCCGATTCGACGCCGGCCGTTCCCTGCAGCCGATCGACGAGCTCGTCCTGGAAGGTCTTCGCGCGTTGAAGGTCGTACCCCGCCGTGAAAAGATCGATCGACGTCGTCAGCACGCCGCCCGTCGAGAAGCCGGGGTTCGCGTTCCGAATGGCCTGCAGGCTCTTGACGAGCAGGCCCGCACCGACCAGCAGCACGAAGCTGAGCGACACCTGCACGAGCACGAGCGCCGAGCGCAGCCACGCGCGGCCGCGCGCGGAGACGGAGCCCGACTGCGATCGCAGCGCGCCCGCGAGGTCGATGTCGCTCGTCATCACGGCGGGGACGAGCGCGAAGAGCAGCGTCGACACCAGACAGACGGCCGCGCTCGCCGCCACGACGCGCCAGTCGAGCGCGCCCGGCAGCCGCAGCACGATGCCGCCGCGCGGCGGCGTCAGCAGCGCGAGCCCGTCGCGCAGCCAGACGGCGACGACGAGCCCGCCGGCCGCGCCGAGGATCGAGAGCAGCAAGCCTTCGGTGAGCAGCTGGCGCACCAGCCGCGCTCGGCCCGCCCCGATCGAGAGACGGATTGTCATCTCCTGCTGGCGTGCGAGCGCCCGCACGAGCAGCAGGTTGCCGACGTTGGCGCAGGCAATCAGCAGCACCGACAGCACGACCGCGAGCGCCACGGCGAGCGTCGGCACGAGCGCGCCGGCGTTGTTGAACGGCGTACGCCACAGTGGAAACAGCCGGATGCCGCGGCCGCGATTGGTCTCGGAGTACTCCGTTTCGAGCCTGGCCGCAATCGCCGACAGCTCCGCCTGCGCCTGATCGATCGTGACGCCCGGCCTGAGGCGCACGAACCCTTCGATCCAGCGCGCGGCACGGTCCTCGAGCTTGTAGACGCCCGCGTCGAACTGCGTCTGCATCGAGGCCGGAACCCAGAACTGGAACGCGTAGCCGACGAACGTCCCGTAGAAGCCCTTCGGCGCGACACCGACAATCGTGAACGAAAAACCGTCCAGGACCTGGCTCTTCCCGACGATGTTCGGGTCGCCGCGGAAGCGGTCCTGCCACATCTGATAGCTGATGACCGTCACCGGATGCGCGTTGCGGCCGACGTCTTCGCCCGGCTCGAATCCGCGGCCAAGAACCGGATGAACGCCGAGTGCATCGAAATAGTTTGCCGACACCATGCTGCCGGGCACGCGTTCGGCGCGATCGCCGACGCTCAGCGTGGTGCCGGTGATCTTGTCGGCGATGAACGCCTCGACGAGCGTGCTGCTGCGCTGCAGATCGAGCCAGTCGGGCCACGACACATCGGTGCGGTCCGCACCGCGATTGGTGCCGATGACGGCGAACAGCCGATCCTGTTCGACGACCAGCGGAAACGGACGGAGGAGTATGCCCTCGATCCAGCCGAACACCGCAGCGGTCGAGCCGATGCCGGCCGTGAGACAGAAGAGGGCGAGGATGGAGAAGCCCGGGCTCCGCCACAGCATGCGGACGCCGTACCGAAGATCCTGAAGCATCGCTCAGCCCGCCGATTCGAGGAGGTTGACGAAGAGACGATCGGCGCGCGCCGCGACGGCCGACGTCGACGCCCAGATCGTCAGCGTCACGGCGCTGGCGAGCAGCGTGCGCATCGGACCGAACGCGATGTTCACATGCGTCGCCGCCGTCACCGCGACGAACGATCCGTAGATCAGAAGCCACCTGGCCGGGGCGCGGTGGCGCATCGACCCGAGGGCGCCGAGCGCCACGAACGTCGCGGCGATCACGAACGCGACGGCGCCGTTCGCGAACGTCAGCTCGACGACCCCGCAGACGCACGCGTACACGCACAGGCCCAGCGTCACGCGCCGCCAGGCGAGCGGAGGCTTCAGCGCCTCGCGCGCCACGACGAACGCCAGAACGAGAGCGGTGGCGCGGACAATGGCGTGCGCGAAGCCGGGCGCGAGCGCGAGGCTGTCGTGCTCTCTGCCCACGCGCAGGTTTGCCGCCGCTTCTATGAAAAACGCCACGCCAATCGAGGCGGCGAGGCAGGCGGCGATCTTCGCAACGTAGAGGAGCCGATAGTCCCAGCGATAGACGCGGCGCAGCGCGCCGGCGACGACGCGTTCCTCGCCGAAGCGCCGGATGGCCTCGCGAGCGGCCTCTTCCGACGTGCCCGCGTCCTCGAAATGGGCCTCGAGCTCGCGGCGGAGATCGTCGCGCTCCGCACGGCTGGGAATTCTCGCGCCGGCGACAATCCGATCGATCAGCGCGACCACTGAGGCGTGCTCAGGCATGCGCGTGGCCCAGAATGGCGCGCATGGCGCCCGCAATGCTGATCCACTGGCGCCGCTTCGACGCCGCGCGGCGGCGGCCCTTCGCCGTGAGGCCGTAGTACTTGCGCTGGCGGCCGGCCGCGCTCTCGCGCCACGTGGCCTTCAGCAGGCGGTCGCGCTCCATCTGGTGGAGCGCGGGATACAGCGTGCCTTCCTTCAGCTGGAACGTCCGCGCGCTGCGGCGCTCCGCCTCGCGCAGGATCTCGTAGCCGTACATCTCGCGCTCCGCGAGCAGGCTCAAGATCAGGACGCCGACGGTGCCGGTCAGGAACTCGCGGTCGTACTCCATGGGCGTGCAGTTACCTTGCCCAGCAAGGTATAACACCTTGCTGAACAAGGTCAAGACGCGGGAACCGGCCGTGCGCCCGGCTGAAGCGGTCGATGCGCCGGACGCTCAGCGCGAAAAGATCGACTTGGCCAGCATCGCGTGCACGCCTTTCGTGCCGTCGACGTTCTGCGTGACGTGCAGGTCGGCGGCCACCGAGCACAGCACGTAGGCCTCGTCCCGCGTCATCTTCTTCTCTGCGACGAGAAAATCGATCATCTCGCGCGTGGCGAGCTTCGCCGCTTCGTCGAGGTCGGGGTGCAGGCCCATCGCGATGTAGTGCGTCAATGTCTCCGCGCGCGGCCACCGGAGGCGCATGCCCTTGCGCACGACGATCTGGACCGTGCCGCGCAGCGACGTCTCGAGCGCGGTGACCGTCACCTCACCGTCGCCTTGCATCGCATGGCCGTCACCCATCGACAGCAGCGCGCCGGGCACGGCGACCGGAATGTAGAGCGTCGACCCGGCGACGAGCTCCTTGTTGTCGAGGTTCCCGGCGTGAGGTCCCGGCGGTCCGCTGGAGATCCGGCCGAGCATCGGGTGGGGCGCCACGCCGATCGATCCGAAGAACGGCGCAAGCTTCAGCGTGATCCCCGGAGCGAACGCCGCGGTCCCCGCGCGCTCGTCGATACGCACGAGATGAAACTTCACGTACGGAAAATCATCGGACAGCGTGCCGCTGCCCGGGATGAAGCCGCTGACGCCGTACGGATGCAGGAACTCGAAGCGGAGGATTCTGACCTCGAGCGCGTCGCCAGGCTCGGCGCCCTCGACGAAAATCGGTCCCGTCAGCGGATGCGCGCCGGGACCGCGCTCGGTCACCGTTCGCTCGACGACCTTCAAGGCCTCGGGAATCTCGTTGTCGGGAACGCCCGCGGCTCGCAGACGCTGCAGCCCGCGCGCCACCATCGCCTCGACGCGGACCGTGTCGCCGGACGCGATGCGCAGCACCGGCTTCACCGAGGCGTCGTAGTAGCCCCAATGTACATTCTCGGGCAACAGCTTCAGATCGCGGATGCCCTCTGTCGTCTTCTGCCACGCCGCGCGGATCGCGTCGCGATCGAGCTTGACGCCGCGCAGGTACACTGCCGCGATCTTCCGCGTGTTCCGGATGTCGTCCAGCGGGCTGGCGTCGAGCACGACGAAGTCTGCGCTCTTGCCCGCCGCGATCGCGCCCATGTCGGCGATGCCGAGCAGCTCCGCGGGCCTCGACGTCGCCGCCACGATCGCCTCGGCCGGCGTCAGCCCGAGCTGCACCCAGCGCGCGAGCTCGTGATGATCGCCGGTGCCGAAGGTGTGACCTGGGTTGATGCCCGTGTCGGTGCCGAGCACGATGCGCGCGCCGGCTGCAACCATCTTCTGGACGTTGTACGCGAGGATCTCCTCGCGCCGTGCGGCGTTGGGATTCGGCGGCCCGCAGCTCGGGGCGAGCGGGCGTGGCTCTTTCGTTTCGCGAATCGACTGAATCAGCTTCGGCGGCAGCGATTCCTCGAAGAACGGATCGCGCTCGCAGACTTCGGTCCGATCGCCGAGCCCGATCACCGTCGCCCAGTACGGCTTCTTCTCGCGCACGATCGCCAGCAGCTCATCGTCCACCTTCTCGCTCTGGACGACGTGGACGAGGACGTCGGCGCCGGCGCGCAGGACCGCTTTCTGGTCGGGAAGCGTCGTCGCATGCGCGTTGACGATCATCCCGGTCTTGTGCGCCTCGTCGATGATCGCGTTGTAGACCTCGGGCGTCATCTTGGGATAGGTGCCCCGGCGATCGTCGACCCAGATTTTCAGCTGCCGGATGTTCTTCTTCGCGAGCGCCTGAACGGCCGTGCGCGCCTCCGCGGCAGTCGAGACCTCGTTCACAACGTGCAGCGCGGTCGTGGCGACACGCAGGACGGCGTCAGGACCGCCGCCCGGCGGCGCGAAGCCGGGCATGAAGAAATACCGCGCGGCTGGCGGATACTTCCCGGCATGCTGATCCCGTTGAATCTGCAGCGACTGATCGGTCGGGCTGCTTCCGACCGATTGCGTGGCGCCGATGCCGTAGTACGCCTCGCGCCGAAGATGATCGACGACGTTCTCTGGCCTGTGGTTCGCCGCGCCCCAGCTCGTGTAGCCCTCGTAGCCGATGTGCACGTGTACGTTGGCCATCGCAGGCATCACGGTCTTGCCCGCGAGATCGACGTGCGCGGCGCCGGTCGGCACGC